>Ga0307987_1000983_pt1 | contig 16206 bp, 14 predicted proteins | sample EllFjometagen181_FD_203157 | JGI IMG/M metagenome (GOLD analysis project Ga0307987, IMG submission 203157) | Marine microbial communities from Ellis Fjord, Antarctic Ocean - #181 | ecosystem: Environmental > Aquatic > Marine > Unclassified | place: Southern Ocean | collected 2014-10-08
TCAATGAGGTGATAGGAGCGCATCTGCCCCCTGCATTAAAAATTCACTACATCCCTTTTCCGGAACAGCATTTTTCGCTGTCACAGCTTAATGAAATAAAAACCCTACTCCTCCATCCAGAAACATACAGTGCACATGCGCGGCATAATCGCCGGGCAGTGTCGGCACGCTATAACTCCAATGCGTTGCAATGTAACTTTAATGATGCAATCAACTCTATGACTCCGTGCCATGGGTAAGTAAGTGGCCGAACTAACAGGGGCTGAACCAGGCCCGAAGGAGAGCACATGCATATCTGCTTTATCGAAGATACAAAACTCCATGGCGGGACCCAAATCTGGGTTACCGAAGCCGCCCGGGCCTTCATTTCTGCGGGTGCCAAGGTGACTATCCTATCTCCGTTGGACAGTTGGGTCGCTCCCCGTTGTAAAGATCTGGGGGCAACCATTGTCTCCTATGATTTTGATGGCGTGGTGGCGGAAGACAAAGAAAATCGTCGCATCTGGGCTCAGGCCCTTGCTGAGCCCCAAGTGGCCATCTGCACGGTGCATCCCCCCCGCAGGGGATTTCACTGTTCGGTATTTGCCTCCCGGGTCATCAAAGAGTTTAACCTTTCCACCATTCTGATACCCAAAACCGGTACCATCGTTCCGGATTATCTGCGTAAATTTTATCTCCCCGACGAAACCCTTCCCTCCTATGTCATTGCCATCACCGACTTTACGCGACGATACCTTGTGGACAGTTATAAAATCCCTGAAAATAAAGTTGAATTGATTTACCAGGGCACAGACATTGATCTTTTTACCCAAGATGACAGCCGCCAGCAGGAGGCCCGGAAAAGATATGTCGTACCCAAAGATGCATCCCCCCTGCTGGGGTATGCCGGATCATTTGAAGCACGCAAGGGGCTACCCATTCTGTTACAGGCCGTGGCCGGAATCAAGGAGGAACTTCCCGGGGTTCACCTGCTGCTGGTGGGTGACGGTCCCGACGAATTGATGCTCAAAGAGATGGTAGAAAAAATGCAGCTTTCCGATCATGTCTCCTTTTTCCCCTTTACATCGGAACCGGTCTACCTGTTTGAATGTGTTGATATTGTAATGCTTTCAAGCCTGAACAAGGAGGGCTTGCCCAATATTCTGCTGGAAGCCATGGCCATGGAGCTGCCGGTGATTGCCAGTCGGCTGGCCGGTATCCCCGAAATTGTAAAACCAGCAGAAACCGGAGAAATGCTCGAGCCCGGAGATGTCCAGGGATTTTCAAAGGCCATTTTAAAGCTCTGGTCCGATAAAGAGAAATATAATATGATGGCTGGCAATGCACGGCGACTCATGGAGAATTGTTTTGACAAAAAACAGCAGTTCACCGCTTTTCTAAATTTTTTCAGTACCATTATTGCCAGGAAAGGAAATTCAGCCCAATGAATCACACCACCACACCTCAATACCCCGGAGACTACAAAAAACTGATCTGTCCGGTTATCATAATGCGCCATGGCGGCTTGGACGGCGTGGCCATGCAGAAAGAGGAGTATCTGTCTCTGCTCAATGAGCTTGACATGGATATGCACGTCATTGCCGGACGGGAAGAGACCGAATATGGACTACTTGCTCCCGGAAATCATGGCAGCACCATTTTGCCGGAACTTGACTTTTATCACCCCGATTCCCAGGTGCTGTTTGCCAATCAGTTCACCCATGGCCAGGAGAAAGAGGGAATTGAAGAGGTGGATGACGAAACATGGCTCGCGCTGTTCCAGGCCCATAAAAATAAAATCAAAGAGACCCTTGATGCCGTACTTCAAGGCATTGCTGACAATACTCCGGTGTTTGTCTACAATTTGGTCTCCCTGCGCCACGCCCAGCCGGCAGCTGCCGTGGCCATCCGGGAGTTGATGGAAAAATACCCCAACCGGGGATTTCTAAGCCATGCGGCCGATCCTGATGCGGAACGCCCTGAAAAAATCTCCCGTATCAAGGACTTTGCTCTGGAGGTGATTTCGGCAAACCCTCCGGATCAACCTTACTCCGGTGGACCCTATATCTTAAACAATCTTTACCACATTGTACTCAACCCCACCCAACGGGCCAATTTTATCTACAAATACGGTGTATTGGAAAAGCATGTCTACGAGATTCCCGACTTTCTTGCTTTTACCTCCAAAACCCCAGAGTTATTACCGGCACCTGAACCTGGCTTTATAGACTACCTTGCCGGTAACGCGGTTCGGCCCGAGGGGGAGGCATATACCTACGAACAGTGTTCCCTAACCCCTAAGACGATCTTTTTCCTTTCCCCGGTACGTCCGGTATACCGAAAACGATTGCGAGAAGCCATGCTCATTGCCCATGTATACGGCCAAACCCGCAATTGCAAGGTGGCCTTTGTGGTTACCCACCCCAATATCGACGATCGCCCCTATTTTATAGAATCTGTAAAATTTGCCCATGCCCTGGGATTGACCTACATTCATCTGGGAGAAGGATTTTCCATAGAGCGACTGGATGAGGTGTACAGCAACATGGCAGTCCTGCCATCGGTGGGGGTGGTGGCCAGCAGTGCCGGTGGATGGGAAAACGCACTCAATGAGATGGCCCACAAGTGCATTCCTTTTTTCATGTGTTCCGGACTTAACTCCTTTACCCCCCTTACTGAAGATATAAAAATACGCACGTTTGGAATGAGGTTTAAATTTCTCCAGGAGCTCATTGAATATAGATCTGTTAACGATTTTAAATCCTGCGATTTTTCGGGTATTCCAGGATTTGATGTCCTGTTCCAATGGATTGATGATGTGCTGGATGCGGATGTCAGGGAGCCCCTGATAAAACACAATTATGCCCGTGCTTACAAGTATCTTTCCCACCAGGCAACCATGTTACGCCTGTGGGAGGCGGTACTGACCATTTATGCCCGTCACGGGCTGCCTGGAAAGCCCGGCATCGCCTCCAGCGAATGATAAAGAACAGGATACGTTTCTTTCCTTGGGGAGTCAGAGCAAATCAAATTACCTGCCAATATGACTGAGATTTGCCATGGATACCATCAAAAATATCCCCATTAAACGAATTGCTCCGCAACAGGGTAGCATTCTTCACAAGAAAAAGAATATTTCATTAATTGGCATCCTTCAAATCACCCCCAAAGTACTTTACAATCTTTTGGGAAAAAGCCCCTGCAAATAGGGAATGCTCTAAAGAGTGTAAAGTACTTTTGAAGGATGCCCGCATTTGAATAGGTTTCTGAAAAGATCGAAGTTTTTGGGATGATTAAAAACGCTGAATGGAAAATTTCAAAGCTCGGGCATGTTGCTCAACTGATTATGGGGCAACGCAGTTCAGCCCCCCATCCTCCGGCCATATAACTGGAGGAGAAGGAACCGGCATTGTGAAAAAAATGATCTGCACAAACTCGACGAGCGCAACCACGTTGAAAAGCCCCTGCTGGCCCAGCTTGAAGGCCTTGGCTGGGAGATCATTGACCTGACCGACGGGAAACAGACCCCAGCCCACACCTTCCGTGAGAATTTCACCGAAATAATCATGGTATCGGTGCTTCAAGAGCAGATCCAGGTAATCAACCCCTGGCTTGAAGCAGATCAAATTGAAGAGGTGGTAAAGCAACTCACCGCCGGTTTTCCCGGCACCGGGCTACTGGAGAACAACCAGTATGTGCTGCAACTGCTGCTGGAGAATACCAGCGTCGGTGGGAACCGCAAGACCGGCGAACAAAACCCCACCGTCCGGTTCCTGGATTTCAAAATCTGTGACAACAATCGTTTCATTGCCGTGTGTCAGTTCAAGGTGCGCATCCCTGGCACCGAACACCACATTATTCCAGATATTGTGCTTTTTTTAAACGGGTTACCCGTGGCCCTGATCGAGTGTAAATCACCCAAGGTAAAGGACACTATACCCCAGGCCATCGACCAGATGCTGCGCTACAGCGAGCAGCGTGACGTCAAAGGAGAAGGCAGTAAACGACTATTTTATTTTAATCAATTTGTCATTGCCACCTGCCGCCAGGAAGCCAAGTTCGGGACCATCACCACCCACACTGAAAAGCATTTTTACCGCTGGGCAGATCCCTATCCACTGTCCCTGGATGACCTTGACCATGGTTCGGGAAGCCCCAGGGCATGATGGATAAAAAGAACCTGCTTGACCTCATCCGCACCTTTGCCTTGTTCACCACCAACGACAAGGGCCAGACCATCAAAATACTGGGCAGATATCAGCAGTTCCGGGCCGTTAAGCTGGCGGTTCATCGACTGCTGGCAGGCAAAACCCCACGGCAACGCAGCGGCATCAAGAGACTCAAGGATCTGCTCCGGGCTGACACCTCTGATCTGGTCATGGCCATGATTCACAAATTCCGGGAGGCAGATCTTTCCGAAACATTTCCGTTACTCAATGACAGCCCCCATATCCTGATCATGACAGATGAGGCCCATCGATCCCAATACAAGATCCTTGGCGCAAACCTGGACAAAGGGCTGCCCTATGCCACAAAAATTGGCTACACCGGCACCCCCATTGATAAAACAGAACGGGTCTTTGGCGACTATATCGATAAATACACCATGCGCCAGGCCATTGATGACGGTGTCACCCTGGAAATCGTCTACGAAGGCCGCACCCACAACGCCGAGGTGAACGACCAAGCGGGCATGGACCAGGCATTTACCGATATTTTCAGCGATTACAATTTAAAGGAACGCCTGGAAATCCTCGGGTATGGATCACGAAACGCCTACCTTAAGGCCGAGTCCACCATTATATCAAGAAGGCAGGTAAGGAACCCACGTATGGCCTGCACCGCAAGAAGCAGATGCCTTTCTTCAGAATTTTCAAGCGGTCTTCCAGACGCAAAAAACTAACCATTACGGTGGAGCGGGATCGCAGCGTAATTATTCATGCACCTAAGTCCACTTCAGATGAAAAAATTCGGTCTATTGTTGAATCCAAACGTCAGTGGATTTACGAAAAAACCCGTCATGCACAAAAATACAGCCAGTTACCCCATGGACCCGGCAAAGAGATGGTCAATGGCGAATCTGCACTTTATCTGGGTCGTTATTATCAAATTGAACTGATCCAGGACAGGACTGCTGACATACGCCTGGAACAGAGATTCCTAATTCCTGCGTGCTTATCAGGAGAGCACAAACAGGTTCTGCACAAGTGGTATAAAAAGCAGGCAAAAGAGATAATTGTGCCCCGTGCCAGAAAGTTCGCCATGGACCTGGGGGTTGAATTCACCACTGCCAAAATTGTTGATAACCGTTATAGATGGGGTTCCTGCACAAGCAAAGACAATATCAATTTTAATTGGCGGTTGATCAAAGCCCCCATGTATGTGGTGGAGTATGTCATTGTCCATGAGCTTAGCCATCTTTTGGAAGCAAATCACACGCCACGATTTTGGAACATTATTCGAGCACAGCTCTCCAAAATGGATCATGCAAAAAAATGGCTTAAAGAAAATGGCTTAAAGAAAATGGTCATATCCTTGAAGAGGATATATGACAAAAGAATACGGTACGGTCAGATTTTAATTCATTCCAGTTAATTCCAGTGCATTGGTTTTTTTCTTCCAAAAAAAATTCTAAAGCTGTGGCCATTCTTTCCATATAAAATAAGTGCTTTGCTGCTGTTTACTCTTCATAAAGGTCAAAGTCGGGATAAAGCTCTTGGGCGCAATCGGGGCAGATCCCGTGGCTGAATTGAGCTTCAGAGTGATCAGAAATATAAGCTTCAATCTGTTCCCAATATCCTTTATCATCACGAATCTTCTTGCAGTTGCTACATATGGGAATAATTCCTCTGAGGGTCTTGATTTCGTCCAATGCACCTTTAAGGGCCTCGTTTGTTTGCTGAAGGCGGGTGTTTTTATCTTTAAGATCCTTCGCGAGATTTCTCAGTGTCAGGTGTGTTTTGACCCGGGCCAGAACCTCTTCCACCTGAAACGGTTTATTGATATAATCCACTCCCCCGACTGCAAACCCTTTCACCTTATCTTCCACTTCACCCAATGCGCTGATAAAAATCACAGGTACATCTCTGAGATGCGTATCCGCTTTCAGCGCATCGCATACTTCATAGCCGTCCATTCCAGGCATGAGGATGTCCAGTAGGATGAGATCGGGGGTTTCTTTCCTGGCCGCTTCAAGGGCAATCCGCCCATTCAGGGCCGGACGGACCTTGTATCCGTTGCTCCCCAGTGCCTCCACCAGAATTCTAAGGTTCTCTTTGGTGTCATCAACCACCAGAATATTTCCACCGTGTATGTTCATGCTATTTTACTCCTCGTTATCATTTTTCATCAGGGACAGAATTAATTCATATTCAAAATTATGCGCCCATTCCTGTAAATTCACCGCAAGACGGTGGGATTGCTCTGCTATTTGTGCGATGGACAGATCAATGGCCCCCATATCTGCACGTAATAATGCGTCTTTCAGTTTTGCCTGTAAGGGTGCCGGAATCGTGGAAAACAGAGCCTGCCAGTCTTCCGGTTCTTTGGTGGTGCTTTCCTGTTCAGGCCCACGAGTATCTTCATAGACCCAACGAACACCGAGGTGTCTTTCCATAGCCTCATAGATATCCGCCTCCCTGAAGGGTTTGGCGATATGCTCATCGCATCCGGCTGCCAGGATGGCGACCTGTTCTCTTTTCAGGGTGCTGGCACTTATGGCAACAACCTTCGTTGACCGTTCCCCATCTTCAAATTTAATGGTCTTTGTGGCCTCATATCCGTCCATTACCGGCATCCGCATATCCATGAAAATAAGATGAGGATGCCATTCTCTGTAAAGATCAACGGCCCGCTGGCCATTTTCCGCTTCCTGCAGGTCAAATTCAAAATTTTCCAGGAGCCTGATGAGGAGAAGTCTGTTCATAGAATTATCATCCACCACCATAATCCGGTAACGGGACTGTCCCGGTTCCAGAGAAACAACCTTTCGATGCGACGTGATAGCTTTTGCTGCCGCGGACTGGATCGTTTTAACGCAAATATAAAATTTAAACAGTGCCCCCCTGCCAAGTTCACTTTCCACGGTGGTGTGACCGCCCATAAGTTCAATAAACCTTCGGCTGATGGTCAACCCGAGCCCGGTCCCTTCCTTTGCCAGACGACCGCTCTTTGTCTGCTCAAAGGCATTGAAAATTTTCGATAATTCCCAGTGGGCCATCCCTGTTCCGGTGTCTTCCACTTCAAATTTGAGTTGCAGGGATGAGCCCTCCTCCCCAAGGAGGTCACCCTTGTTTTCCTCCACGTCCACGCGCAGGGTGATGGTGCCCTTTTCCGTAAACTTAAACGCGTTATTCAGCAAATTTATGAGCACCTGCCGAAGTTTTACCGGATCGGTTCGAATAAACCGGGGGGCCTTGTCGTCCCGTTCAAGAACGAGGTTCAATTGTTTATGCACGGCCTGGATTCGAAACATATCTCCAATCTCATCCAGCAGACCGTAGAGATCAAAATCGGATTCATTCAGGGTCAATTTTCCCGCTTCGATGCTGGAAAGATCCAAGACCTGATTAATAAGGGTGAGGAGGTGCTCGCCGCTCCGACCAATGGTATCCAGATACTCCATGTCATGTGAAGAAAGGGCCTTACTGCGGGTCAGAAGTTGGGAAAATCCCAAAATGGCATTGAGCGGGGTACGCAGTTCGTGGCTCATATTGGCCAGGAACACGCTCTTGGCCTGGTTTGCCCTTTCCGCAATCAGCCTGGCATCCTGCAAGGTGGTTTCATACTCCTGACGTTTTTCGATAAAATAGGAAACAGACTGTGCCATGCTTGCGATTTCATCATTTCCTTCGATGGAAATGGGAAGAGGATTTCCCTGAACATGGGCTTTCATATTCTGCTCAAGGGCCAGAATGCGACCGATGACGGAGCGGCGGATAAACAGAAATATGAAAATGGCACTGACGATAATAACAACCGGAATCAGCAGGAGAAGTTTTCCAATCCATTCTATTTCATCTGTAACTTTCTGACTTTGCTGTTGAATTCCCGCTGAAACATTTGAAAATATCTGTTCGGTCTTTTTCACCAGTTCATCGGACAGAAATGAAATTTGAACCAGCTTGTCCTGAATCAATATTTTCTGGTTTAAACTTTTTTCAGCGAGGGCCAACAGACCTTTCTCCCCCAAACCATAACGTTTCAAGGTGTTGATGTAATGCGTAAATGGCGATTTCTCGAAATGCTCACCCTTCAACAGGTCATCAATCCCCTTTGCCATATCAACGATCTGGCTTTCATATTCTAACAGTCGCTGATGGCCTGAAATATTGGCCACATCCCTCAACAGACTGAATATTTCCACGAACGACTCTCGAATATGACGGATCAATTCCGTTTCCTGTTTATCCTTTTCCATAACCAGTGATTCCCATGTATTTCTCATATAAATTGAAATTTGAAGGATGCGCTGACCGGTTTGAATATCTTTTTCTATCAGTTGCGCAAGTGCCTGCAAATCCTCAAAAATATGTTGAGATCTTCTTGACAGACCAGGTATATTCACATTTGCAGTACTTAATTCTGAAATAAGGTCCTGAATTTTTTCGTGGTCCGCCGCAATGCTATAAAAAAGCGATTCAAGGAGAAGCACGTTTTGGGTAAGAACAAGGGTCGACCCTCCAGAAATAAGTCCCTCCACTTCCTTGGTCAGTTTTGAGGCGGCAATCAGCAGGGGGAGTTGATCCTTTGAGATGCTTTTAAACAGGAGTGCTGATTTATCAAAATAGCGTTTGGCTACACCATTAGCAACAAATGCCACCAAGACAATCAACACCAATCCCAGGGACACTTTAAAGGAGATACCCGAGGCAATATTTTTTCCGAATAATTTCATCTTTTCCCCTGTTTCCAAAAAACCGTATCCAGGGGTGTCATCAAACCCCAAATGCTTTGATTGGCGCCACCCAGGTTCTTGTTATAGGCCATGGCAAAAAACGGCTGAAAAAGCGGGTAGACGGGGAGTTCGTCGATGATAATTTGCTGAAATTCCTTATACAGTGCATACCGTTTTTTAAAATTAAGTTCCGAACCTGCCTGCTCCATGAGTGCATCTACCTTTTTGTTGCTGTACCCCTGGGTATTAGACCAGATAACGCCCTTTCGGATATTGGAACTCTGATAAGTCCGGTTGACCCCAATCACCGGATCTCCCCAGTTAAATACATCGGCCACGGTCATATCGAAGTCCCAGTTGGACACTTTCTTCGTCCAGTCTTCAAAATTTTCAGGATGGTCGATGATGCCCTTTACCCCGAGGTTTCTCAGAAAGACCCAGCTCAGGTACTCCGTTATCTTCTGGTTGTTTCTGGATTCAGGGGAATAGGTTATGCGGAAGGAAAACCGTTTTCCCTTCTCGTCCCGGGGATATCCCGCCTCATCCAATAACCGGTTCGCCTTTTCAAAATTCTGTTTATATAAATTCACGTCGGGTGAGTAAAAAGGACTGTTAGATGAAATCGGACCCGTCTCCAAGACGCCCTCCCCTTTAAACATCGTATCCACAATGAATTTGCGATCGATGGCGTATCCAATGGCTTTCCGGACCCGCACATCATTAAACGGTTTCTTTTGAAGGTTGAAAGCCAGCCAGTAGATAGGCCCGATACCTTTGAAACCGTTTTTGACCACCACGATATCATCCAGGCTCCGCAGGTAGTTCAGTTCATTCAAATCCTGAAAACTCATCTTCATGTGCAGGTCACCAGTTTCCATACCCAATCCTTCTTCCAGGGCGTTGGGAACAAGCTTGATAGTCAGGCGGTCCATATAGGGACGGCCCTTGATAAAAAAATTTTTATTTTTTATAAGCCGGATCTCTTTTCCGGGAACAAAGGCCTCCAACTTGAAGGGACCAGAGCCAACGGGCTTTATGTTTGCCGGGTGACCCTTTACCTTGTCCACGCTTCCATAGATATGCTTTGGAAGGATAGGCAGAAAGGCGGGCGACATCGCCAGGAGAATAACCGGATGGGGTTTTGCAAGGCAGATGACGGCGGTGTGGGGATCGGGCGTGTCCACCCGTTTCACCGAGGCCATCATGGATTTGAAGGAGTGCAGGGCCTTTACAGTCATAATAGAAAAAGCCACATCCTCACTTGTAATCGGTACACCGTCATGGAACACCGCATCTTTTACCAGATGGAGCGTAACGGACAGGCCGTCTTTTGAAATTTCCCATTTCTCAGCCAGATAGGGTTGAGGATTCCACTCATTATCGAATCGAAGCAACCCGGCAAAGATCTGGGCACCTGGCAACGCGGTGGCTATGCCGGACTGGATGGCCGGATTCAACTGGGAAGGCGATAAATAAGAACTAACCACGAGTTCTCCCCCGGGGGAAGGGGTACCAGCATTCGGTTCAGCAGCGAAGACACCAAACGGTACCCATAAAAAGGAAATGGCCACGATGGCAAGAGGGACTACCTGCATTTTTTTCAGAGTATGGAACATCATGCGCTCCTTATAAACTCAAAGTTATTGACCATTATATTGCCACGAAGACCTCTGTCCTATTTACCTTTTGGGGTTTTTATGATGGTTTGTTCACCATGAAGTCTGTCAGCATAGATTTAGCGCATTCTTGACAGATACAGTGTCTGAATTGAGCTTCTGAATTATTTCCAAGATAATCTTCTACCTGACTCCAATACCCGTTGTCATCTCGAATTTTTTTGCAGTGCATACAGATAGGCAGAAGCCCGCTCAATTTTTTAACCTGGGATAAGGCTTCTTTTAAACCATGAATGGTTTGATACAATTTAATATACAAATCTACCCTGGCTTTCACTATTATCGGATTCAACGGTTTTTCTATGAAATCAACAGCCCCTACCTGGAACCCTTTGGCAGCATCTTCTAATTCCGTGATTGCTGTGACAAAAATAACTGGAATGTTTTTTGTCCTTTGATTTTCCTTAAGTCTTCTGCAGACTTCATATCCATCCATGTCAGGCATCATGATATCCAGCAGAATCAGGTCCGGCGGATTAGGACCAAAGACTACGCTCAAAGCCTGTTCACCAGTTCTAGATGCCATAATTTTATAATCGTTCCATAAAAGCTTGGCCAGTACTTTAATATTTTGCTGCTCATCATCTACAATCAGTATACGGCTAAGTTCATCCATTCTTTACTGCTCCTTAGTTTTGTCGATTTATCCAAAATGCTTGATTTTCAAGGCTGCCCCGCCTTAAGTCGGTAGCCAACGGTGGTCTATCCCATGATCTATGATAAGACATCCGTTTCAATCACGTCTCTGAGTTGTTTCAATGTTTCAAGAGCTTCTTCAAAAGCCAGGTTTGCGGCCTGATCCGCAAGCGTATTACCCAACCCCAATGCGTCATGCCCGCTGCCATAAAGATGGAGCAACTGACTTATTTCCTCAGCTTTCTCATCCACTTCAGGGTCCATCTCCTCGGCCATAGCATTGGCCGTCATGGCAATGATGGGTGGCTGAACAATTGATTTGTTACTACGAATAACTTTGGTGGCTTCAAAACCATCCATTTCAGGCATCTGAAGATCCATAAGTAAAACATCAAACGCTGTTTTTCCTACCAATTCAACTGCCAGTTTCCCGTTGGCTGCGATGGTCACCCTTAACCCAGCCTGGGTCAGGAGCTCCTGTGCAACGAGTTGATTAATAGTGTTGTCCTCCACAAGAAGCACCTGTGCGCCTTTGATGGATTCCAGGGTTTTAATCTTCCAGTGATCAGAAGACAGAGGCACAGCAAACATATGACGAGCGCTGGTCACATCATCCACCACAAGAACTTTAAGTCTTTCCAGATCCATTGAAAACTCTGATTGGAGTTTCTCCTTATTCCTGAAATCCTGACCCAGAACAATGGTGAAGTAAAAACAGCTTCCCTTGCCCGGCTCACTTTCGACCCAGATCCGTCCTTCCATTAACTGTACCAGATGTTTGAAAATCGTAAGACCCAGTCCGGAACCTCCGAATCTACGGGTAGAGGAATCATCTGCCTGGCTGAAGGATTGAAAGAGTTTTAATTGCTGATCATGGGTCATCCCGATCCCTGTATCTGTTACCGTCACTTCCAGCTCCACGGTCTCCTCTGTTGTTTGAACCGACCTGATCACCACAACAATTTCACCGGATTCGGTGAACTTTAAAGCATTTCCTGTAAGGTTGAGAAGTATCTGTCCAAGCCGCAGAGGATCACCGATCAGGTAAACCGGCATCTTGGGGTCAATATCGAACAGGATCTCAAGCCCTTTCGCCTGGGCTTTGATGGATACCATATTGCTTAAGTTGTTTAATACCTCATTCATTTGAAAGGGGATTGATTCAAGTACCAGTTTGCCTGCTTCGATTTTTGAAAAATTCAGGATGTCGTTAATGAGACCCATCAGTAATTGGGCAGACGTGTTAACCATTTCGATGTAATTGTGTTGCTGGGGATTCAACTGAGTTCCCAGACAGAGGTGAGACATTCCAATAATGGCATTCATGGGGGTACGGATTTCAGGACTCATATTTGCAAGAAATTCTGATTTTGCTTTATTGGCATCTTCAACCTGTTTCTTAGCAATAGTTAATTCTTTATTTTGTTGGTATAATTCTTTTTGAAATTTCTTACGTTCACGAATATCTCTAACAGCCATTACACGAAGGGTTAAATTATCCGAATCAATAGCTCTTGCTTCTATTTCTAAAGGGACTTCTGTGCCGTCTTTTCTTATGCCTACTACTTCATAAGGAAGAACATTATCTGCAGTCACCCCTTGAAACATCAACTCTTGGTATTCTTTTTTAATAACTAGCCTTAAGCCATTTTTACCTATTAATTCTTCGCGGGTGTACCCGAATAATTTCATCTTTTCCCTTGTTTCCAATAAACCGTATCCTGGGGTGACATCAAACCCCAGATGCTTTGATTGGTGCCACCAAGGTTCTTGTTATAGGCCATGCCAAAAAACGGCTGAAAAAGCGGGTAGACTGGAAGCTCGTCAGTGATAATTTGCTGAAATTTCTTATACAGTGCGTACCGTTTTTTAAAATCAAGTTCCGAACCTGCCTGCTCCATGAGAGCATCTACTTTTTTGTTGCTGTACCCTTGGGTATTGGACCAGATAATGCCCTTGCGGATATTAGAACTCAGATACGTCCGGTGGACCCCAATCACCGGATCTGTCCAGTTAAATACAACATCCACAGTCATATCGAAATCCCAGTTGGACACGTTCTTCACCCAGTTTTTAAAATTTTCAGGGTAATCCATGATGGCCTTCACCCCGAGATTTTTCAGAAAAACCCAGCTCAGGTACTCCGTTAGTTCCTGGTTGTTTCCTACTCCAGGGAAGTAGGTTATGTGGAAGGAAAACCGTTTTCCCTTCTCGTCCCGGGAATATCCCGCCTCATCCAATAACCGATTCGCTTTTTCAAAATTCTGTTTATATAAATTCACGTCGGATGAGTAAAAAGGATTGTTAGATGAAATCGGCCCCGTCTCCAAGGTGCCCTCCCCTTTAAACATGGTATCCACAATAAATTTGCGATTGATGGCGTATCCAATGGCTTTCCGGACCCGCACATCATTAAACGGTTTCTTTTGAAGGTTGAATGCCAACCAGTAAATAGGTCCGATGCCCTTGAAACCGTTTTTGACCACCACAATATCATCCAGGCTCCGCAGGTGATTCAGTTCATTTAAATCCTGAAAAAGCACCATCATGTGCAGGTCGCCGGTTTCCATACCCAATCCTTCTTGCAGGGTGTTGGGGGCAAGCTTGATGGTCAGACGGTTCATATAGGGACGGCCCTTGATAAAAAAATCTTTATTTTTTATAAGCCGGATCTCTTTTCCGGGAACAAAAGCCTCCAGCTTGAAGGGACCAGAGCCAACGGGCTTTATGTTTGCCGGGTGACCCTTTACCTTGTCCACGCTTCCATAGATGTGCTTTGGAAGGATGGGCAGGAGGGCGGACGACATGGCCAGGAGAATAGCCGGATGGGGTTTTGTGAGGCGGATGACAGCGGTGTGGGGATCGGGCGTGTCCACCCGTTTCACTGGGGCCATCATAGATTTGTAGGGGTGCAGGGCCTTTACGGTCATAATAGAAAAAGCCACATCCGTAGCTGTAATCGGTACGCCATCATGGAACACCGCATCTTTTACCAGATGGAGCGTAACGGACAGGCCGTCTTTTGAAATTTCCCATTTCTCAGCCAGATAGGGTTGAGGATGCCACTCATTATCGAATCGAAGCAGCCCGGCAAAAATCTGGGCGCCTGGCAACGCGGTGGCCATGCCGGACTGGATGGCCGGATTCAACTGGGAAGGCGATAGAGAAAGACTAACCACGAGTTCTCCCCCGGGGGAAGGGGCATTCATCTCCGAATCTGCAGAGACCGTACCGGACAGCATCCACAAAAAAATAGCTATTATCATAAATGGAATTGTCTGTAGATGTTTTTTCAAAAGTTCTAACATAATGTGTTCCTTTCCATTGCATATTTTTGAAAGACACCCAATTTTGAAACATTTTTCAACGTCATTGTATACAACAAAATTATAATTTGCCATGCAAATATTGTATTTTGGTACCCGTTACAACACCAATGTGACACCATACTGTTTTTTGTCATCAGGGGGGCCATTTTTAGGTTTTAAATTTTATAGAACAAGGCCATCAGCACCTGGCACCGTGTTCTCGGGGGTGGGCGGTGTGGGGATCGGGCGTGTCCACCCGTTTCACCGGGGCCATCATGGATTTGAAGGGATGCAGGGCCTTTACAGTCATAATCGAAAAGGCTACATCCTCGCTTGTAATCGGTATGCCGTCATGGAACACCGCATCTTTTACCAGATGGAGCGTAACGGACAGGCCGTCTTTTGAAATTTCTCATTTCTCAGCCGGAAATAACACAATTCCGGCCACTCGCTTTTGCTTTGTAAAGAGCGGCATCTGCTTTCTTGATAACATCCACAGGTAAAACTGTTTGATCCCCTAAAACCGTTGTAACGCCAATGCTTATACTGACATGGCCTGCAACATCTGATACAGAGTGTTCGATGTTTAATCCAATCACTGCAAGCCGAATTTTTTCAGCCATTCCAATCGCTCCGGCCAGGTCGGTTCCCGGAAGGATGATGACAAATTCTTCTCCTCCATATCGAGCGACAAAATCACCAGTCCTCTTAATACAACCAGCCAATTCCTTGGCCACTCGCCGAAGGCAGGTATCACCTTCTGCATGTCCGTAATGGTCATTGTATTTTTTAAAAAAATCAATATCCATTAATATCAGGGATAGCAATGAGTTGTTCCTTGTCGCCCTGCGGAGTTCTTTTTCAAGGGTAACATCAAAATTGCGTCGATTGAAAATGTTTGTAAGACCATCAAGTGAAGCCATACGCTCTATAAAATCTGTTTTCAGTTTCAACTGGATATGAGTCCTGACCCGGGCTTTGACAATGATTGGTTTAAATGGTTTGGTGATATAGTCAACCGCACCTAATTCAAAGCCCTTTGCCTCGTCATCAGAGGCATCAAGGGCTGTAATAAAGATTAACGGGATGTGCATACTCCTGCTATCTGCTTTTAGTCTTCTGCACACCTCATATCCATCGATCTCCGGCATCATAATGTCCATCAAAATCAGGTCCGGTGGATTGGGACCAAAGACTACGTTCAAGGCCTGTTCACCAGTTTTAGATGCCATTATTTTATAATCATTCCGTAAAAGCTTGGTCAATACTTTAATATTTTGCCGCTCATCATCTACTATCAGTATACTGCTAAGTTCATCCATGCTTTACTGCTCCTTTTTTTTGGGAGACAAACGGTTGTCTGCCCCATGGCCTATGATGACCTATGATAAGACATCCCTTTCAATCGCATCTCTGAGTTGTTTCAATGTTTCAAGAACTTCTTCAAAATCCAGGTTTGCGGCCTGATCCGCAAGCGTATTACCCAATGCTTCATGCCCGCTGCCATGAAGATGGAGCAACTGGCTTATCTCTTCAGCTCGCTCATCCACGTCAGGGTCAATCTCCTTGGCCAACAATTGAAGTTCTTTCATAAGGGATGCCAGCTTTTCCCTGTCACCAGGCTGGAATGATTTATGTTCTGTGCCAGCAGGTACAGGCGGCATGATCTTTTTCTGCAGATCATCCACAACTTCCCGCAAATCCAGGGTCA
>Ga0307987_1000985_pt1 | contig 16201 bp, 14 predicted proteins | sample EllFjometagen181_FD_203157 | JGI IMG/M metagenome (GOLD analysis project Ga0307987, IMG submission 203157) | Marine microbial communities from Ellis Fjord, Antarctic Ocean - #181 | ecosystem: Environmental > Aquatic > Marine > Unclassified | place: Southern Ocean | collected 2014-10-08
GTGAGGCGGGGCATGGCATGAAAGACCCTGAATGCATGGTTCGATCCGTCCACGAGGTACAGCTTGCGTGTCATGGGCCTCTCCTTTGTGGGAGTGCTATCTTCGATCTCCTCTCGTAACCCCACTCCCCCTTGGAGAGCGCCATGCAGATCGGCCCCGATGCCCTGTTCAACCCCACCGATGAGCACCGCATGCTTCGCGAGATGGTGGCGGACTTCACCACCAACGAAATCGAGCCCCAGGCCGAGGAAGGCGACCGTCGCGGCACCCTCAACCTCAAGCTCTTCCAGCAGGTTGCCGACCTGGGACTGCTGGGCATCACCGTACCCGCCGAACACGGCGGCGCCGGCATGGACGCCACCGCCGCGGTCATCGTGCTCCACGAGATGTCCAAGGGCGACCCGGGCTTCGGCCTGGCCTACCTGGCCCACTCCATGCTCTTCGTGAACAACTTCTTCCACTGCTCCAACGACGAGCAGAAGGAACGCTACCTCGACAAGGTGCTCACCGGTGAATGGATCGGCGGCATGGGCATGACCGAGCCGGCCATCGGCACCGACGTGATGGGCATGTCCTCCGTCGCCAAGCGCACCGACGATGGCTACGTCATCAACGGCCGCAAGATGTTCATCACCAACGGCGCCGAAGGCGACATCTTCCTGATCTACGCCAAGCTCGATGGCCGCATCACCGCGTTCGTGGTGGACACCACCTGTCCCGGCTTCGAGAAGGGCCAGGTCATCCACAAGATGGGCATGCGCGGCTCCACCATGTCCGAGCTGGTCATGGACGACTGCCAGATCCCCGCCGCCAACCTGCTGGGCGAAGAGGGCCAGGGCATGGTCCACATGATGCGCAACCTGGAGATCGAGCGCCTCACCCTGGCCGCCCAGAGCCTGGGCATCGCCGACAAGTGCATGGAGATCATGGTCAGCTACGCCCAGGAGCGCGGCGCCTTCGGCCAGCCCCTGAACCGCTTCGGCCAGATCCAGCGCTACATCGGCGAGTCCTACGCCAAGACCGAAGCCATGCGCTGCCTGGTGTACAATGTGGCCGGCAATGTGGGCGCCGACATCCAGAACCGCATCGGCTCCGACGCGGCCAAGCTCTTCTGTTCCACCGCCGGCAAGGACGTGGCCGACGCCGCGATCCAGGTGCTGGGCGGTTATGGCTACTGCGAAGAATACAAGGTCGAACGTCTATATCGCGACGCCAAGCTCATCGAGATCGGCGGCGGCACCATCGAGAGCCACCAGAAGAACCTCACCAAGGACCTCACCCGCTTCGTCTACGGGTAGATCCGCGGGCACCGATCCGCGCCGCGCCGCCCCGTGCCGGGGCCCGCCACCACCATGGGCCACGCAGCGATGCGTGGCCCATGCGCGCCCGAGAGCCCGACCGCTCCGCAATCCACCTATTTGTCGCGTTATTCGGGCCTTTTAGAGCAATTGATGATGTTGACATGTCAACCTCGGTCGCTATATTTCAGCACAACAATGTGAGCTTTTCTGCGTTCCTCCCTTGACGCGTGAGTCCTACCATGCGAGATCGCCAGCACCGGCTCGGATCCCAATACAGGTGGGGAACCACCGGTTCTACCCAACCCCCCCCTCTTTCGGGAGAATCAGATGAAGCGCCTTCCTATCCTTCTCGCCCTCGCGACCCTCGTTGGCTGTGGCTACGACATCGACACCTACACCGAAGACGTGCTGCAGCTCACCTGCGACAAGATGGAGGAGTGCGACATGTTCAGCGAGTACTTCACCTATGACGACTGCATGACCATTGCCGACGTCGAAGACTCCGGTGTCGAAGTGCTCGAGTGCGAAGACTACGACTCCTCCGCCGCCCAGGAATGCACGGATCTGTGGGCCGATGTGAGCTGCGACGACTTCGCCGCTCCCGCCATCTGCGCTGACATCTGCAGCAACTACTAGTCTGCGGTCGTCCAGCAGCGCACCAATGTGCGCTGTGCAGACGCAACGGAGGTCAATTTCCCTCGTACTGAGGGCATTTGACCTCCGTTTCTCGTTGAGAAGTCAGGCAAGCCCCCCGGCATCCACCTCTCTACTCATCTGTCAAAACAGCGTGCGAACGCCAAGCCTGCTCCACCGCCAGCAAGATCTTGGACAGCAGTTTGGGTTACCATGGTAGACTGATGCTCTGGTCTCCCAGCCATCCCCCCTTTGGAGATACCGATGAAGCCCGTCCTGTTCCTGCTGGCTCTCGGCACCCTCGTCGGATGCTACGACTACGACACTTTCGCTGATGAGAGGTTCCAGACCTCCTGCGACAAGATGGATGAGTGTGGATACTTCACTGCCTACTTCACCTACGAAGACTGCCTGGCTATTGGTGATATCGAGGACACAGGTCTCGATGTATGGGAGTGTGGAAACTACGACTCCCGCGCCGCCAGAGAGTGCGTAGATGCATGGGCCGCAATCTCCTGCGACGTATACATGGTCGGCACAGGTCTCGAGAGCTGCGACGACGTCTGCACCAACGACTAGTTCCGTTCCAGCCCGATGCCCTCGCTGCATCGAGCTGAACCGATGGAGGTCGATGGCCCTCGCCTACTGTGGGTCACCAACCTCCTTTTTATTTGTGGAGGTCCGACCATGAGACAAACCGCAACCTGGACCACACTCATCCTGTTGGCGACCGGCTGCTACCCCGCGGAGACCTTCCAGGAGGACTCTGCCCTGACACGGTGCGCCCTGTACGAAGAGTGCGGCTTCCTCAGCTCCTTCGGAGCCGATGACTACGACCACTGCCTCGAGCAGTTGCGCTCAGAGGACTACGGCTGCGTCGAGTACCAGCCCGAAGCAGCCGAGACCTGCATCGCCGAGCTCGAAGAGCTCACCTGCGAGCAGTACAGCACGGGCTACTTCCCCATGGCCTGCGTCGACGCTTGCACGCTGGCCGAGGACTGACCCTACATCCGCACCACCCGAGCCTGCCCGGGTCGGACGGAACGGGAGCTTGTTCGCGCCGCGCTAGAGCGCTTCTTCGACGAACGCAGCCAGCTTGTCGCGAGACAGCGCACCAACGCGCTGACCGACCACTTGGCCGCCCTTGAAGAGGAGCAGGGTGGGGATGGAACGCACGCCGTAGTTCATGGCGATCTGCGGGGCGTTGTCGACATCGACCTTGCACACCGCGAGGCGGCCTTCGTACTCGCCGGCCATGTCATCGACGAGGGGAGCGATGGCCTTGCAAGGCCCGCACCAGACGGCCCAGAAGTCCACGAGAACGGGGACATCGGACTGGAGGACGACCTTGTCGAAGTCAGACTGAGCGACGTGGATGGCGTTGGCGGACATGGGGATCTCCTGGGGGCACGAGACAGCGACGAAGCCCACCCTCCGTGGACCCGCCCCGTCGGCCGGAACTCAACCAGGATAAGCCGTACCGAGGGGCAGGGGCAAGCAGCTGGCGAGCACTGCAGCGGCAGCGTCACAGCACCGCCGATGCAGTCTTGTCTCGTGCTGCCAGGTGATTCTCTTCTGCATTTGTAATAAAAAGGTGATTCGCATCGCAGCCCCGAGAGCCCGTCCTGTTCACGTCCACACTTCCCTCCGGCATCGACTGGCACGACGCCAGCGTCATGGAGCCCCTCGACGGCCCGCTGGCACGGTACCCCCTCGCCCGCGTGTTGTTCCTGGCCCACCGCACCAAGGCCACCGGCCTGCTGCGGGTGTTCGATGGCGAGTCCAGCCACAGCTACCACCTGCGCGACGGGCGGGTGGTCGAGATCGATGGCATCGCCGGTGTGCTGGGTGATCTGCTCGCTGCACAAAACGAAGAGCTCGATCTCGAGCAGGCCATCGGCCGCGCCATGGCCACCGGCCAGGCCTTGGGGCCGCTCCTCGAAGAAGCCAGCAAGAACATCGGACGCGCCCTGGCCGTGTGGTGCCTCGAGGACATCGGCATCCTGTCCTTCAAGCCCGATAAGGGCCGAAGCGGCGCGGGCCTGCAGCTGCCTTCGGACCTGATCACGATGCTCTCCCTTGGGCTCTACACCGCCGGGCCCCCCACCCAGGGCCAAGCCTTGCTGCGCGCCCAGCCCACCGATCCAATCTCGGTGCTGATGCCCACCGGCACCGCCGAACAGCGCCTGGGCCTCGACTCCCTGTCGATGCGGGTGCTCAACCTGGCTCGCGCTCGCCCCCCCCTCCAGGATCTCGTCGCGCGGGCCACACGCGGCAACAGCGCGCGCCGGCGAGAGGTCTTGCACCGGGTGTTCATGCTCCACCTGCTCGGGCTGCTGCACCTCCCCGAGCCTGCCCTGCAGACCGACGAGGAGACCCAGCGGATCCCCCGCCGTCGGCAGCGCACCCGCCGTACGCACTCGAGGTCACCCGAGGGGACCCAGCGCAGCCGTTCCCCCGAGCGCAGCGCTGGCGGTGATCAACGGGACACGGCGATGGAGCCCCCCCGTCCCGACCAGCAGGTCACGAAGCTGCGCAAGCGCGCTGAGCTCCTGCGGCGCCAAAACTTCTACCAGCGACTGGGGTTGGGCGAGGCCGAGGCGCGCCCCCTGCCCAAGGACGCCGACGAGGCCTTCCACAAGCTGTCCCGCCGGTACCATCCCGACACCCAAGGCACGAGCACCGCCGAGGTCAAGGACGCTGCCGAAGATGTCTTCTCCCTGCTGAGTGAGGCCATCGATGGCCTGCGCAAGAAGCGGGTGGCCGACGAACACTGGGAGCGCACCCGCTGCGCCCAGCAGGGCACCCCCTACGTGACCGACCGAGACCGCACCAAGGCCAAGATGTCCTTCAAGAAGGGCGAGCGGCTGTTCCGCAATCGGGACTACTCCATCGCCGAGGCCTGCTTCCACGAAGCCATGACCAAGGACCCCCTCACCCCCATCTACAGCCACATGCACGCCTACTCGGCGTTCTTGGCCAAGCAGATGCCCGCCGCGGAAGCCCTGGCCATCATCGAGAAGCTCCAGCCCGAGACCCAGCAGCAGTCCTCCGACTTCCACTACACCACCGGGCGCATCATCCGTCTGTCCGACGGCGACGAGGCCAAGGCCATCACGCACTTCGAGAAGGCGGTGCAAGCCAACCCCGAAAACCGGGATGCGCAGCGGGAGATCCGCCTGGTGGCCATGCGCACCGATGCCAAGCCCAGCAGCACCGGCCTCGGCTCCTTCCTGGACCGCTTCAGGCGCAAGCCCAAGGACGGCTAGACCAGGAACAGCCCGCCGAGCTCGTCGCTGCGGGCCAGCGCCATCGCGGCGCCCTGGACGACGGTGGAGAAGGGGTCCTCCGCCACCACCACAGGGAGCTGTGTGCGGCGTCCGATGGCCTCGTCCAGGCCCGACAGCAAGGCGCCGCCGCCGGTGAGCAGGATGCCCGTGTCGACGATGTCGGTGGCCAGCTCGGGCGGGGTGCGCTCGAGGGTGGCCACGATGGTGGCGACGATGTCGCCCACCAACGGCGCCAAGGCCTCGACGACCTGCTCGGATCGCAGGGTGACCCTGCGGGGAAAGCCCCGCTCCACATCGCGGCCTGCCACGGCGATGCTGGACTGACGCCCACCAGGGATGGCTCCGCCCACACGCTTCTTGATCTCCTCGGCCGTGCAGGGCCCGATGAGCAGCCCGTGTTCCTTCTCGACCCGGGCCATGATGGCCGCGTCCATGTGGTCGCCGCCGGCATGGATGGTCTTGGAGTGAACGATGCCGCCCAGGGAGATCACCGCGACCTCGGTGGTGCCACCCCCCACGTCCACCACCATGTTCCCCGAGGGCGCCGCCAAGGGCAGCCCCGCGCCGAGGGCGGCAGCCAGCGGCTGCTGCATGAGCTGAACCGAGCGTACCCCGGCCGACTCTGCACACTCGCGTACGGCGCGTTTTTCGACTTCGGTGGTGCCGAAGGGGATGCAGATGACGGCGGTGGGGCCCACCAGCGGCTTGCGGCCCAGGGCCCGCAGCAGCAGGTAGCGCAGGAGCTCTTCGGTGGCCTGGAAGTCGGCGATGATGCCATCGCGCAGCGGGCGCACCACCTGAACGGAGGACGGCGCCCGGCCCAGCATTGCCCGCGCCTCGGTGCCCACGGCCATGGCCACCCGTGCACCGGTGTCGTCTTCTCGGAACGCGACCGCGGTGGGTTCTCGGCAAATATTGCCCCGGCCGGGGATGCAGTACAGCGTGTTGGAGGTGCCGAGATCGATGGCCAGCTCCTGTGAGAGGAGACCGGAGACGGAGTCGAGCATGGCAGTGCTTCCGTGGTATAGAGCCGGGGTGCTGGCAACATAGCACTCCCCGGCAGCCAACGAGGTCGGGCCGCACACGAGGAGAGAGCATGCGCAGGCTGCTGACCTTGTCCCTTGCCCTCGTCGCGACAGGCTACCTGGTGGTGGCATGCAGCAAGGTGCCCATCCTTGGCCGCCGACAGCTCAACCTGATCCCCAACGCCATCATGCTGCCCATCGGGTCCAGCGCCTATGACAGCACCTTGGCGGGGCTCGAGGTCGCCCAGCAGGGCGAGAAGCACGACACCATCCAAGACGTGGGTGAGCGCATTGCCAAGGTCGCCGGCAGCCAGCGCTACGACTGGGAGTTCGCCCTGGTCCGAGACGACGAGACGTTGAATGCCTGGGCGCTCCCTGGCGGCAAGGTGGCGGTCTACAGCGGCCTGCTGCCGGTGTGTCGCAACGAGGCGGGCCTGGCGTTCATCTTGGCCCACGAAGCCGGACATGTGGTGGCGCGGCACGGCTCCGAGCGTCTCTCCCAGCAGCTCGCCGTGCTGGGCGGCCTGACCGGCTTGTACCTGTTCCTGGACAACAAGACCGAGCTGTCCCAAGAGCAGCAGGCCATCATCCTGGCCGCGGCTGGAGTGGGCAGCGAGGTGGGCTTGGTGCTCCCCTTCTCCCGCAAACACGAGCGCGAGGCCGACGTCATCGGAATGATGTATATGGCCGGGGCCGGCTATCCCCCCCAGCAGGCCATCGACATCTGGACCCGGATGGAAGACTCGGGCTCCGGAAGCGCGCTGCCCGCCTTCCTCTCCACGCACCCCTCCCACGACGATCGACAAGAAAATCTACAGGCGTGGCTGCCGAAAGCCGAGCGGCGCTGGGAGCGCAATCAGCTCGAACGGGACACCACCGACGCCCTGTGGAAGTAACCGTCGAAGGGGTGTGAACGGCAGCGGGTCATCCCAGGGCTTCCAGGCCGTCGACCATCCTGGCTCAACGCGCTAATAGGCGCGACTCCCGGACCCATGAGCGTGGGCCCGGCCCTCACATATTCACTATCCAGGAGCTCCCATGTCCCTCATGGAGAAAATCCGTGGCGGCACCGAGAGCGGGGCCATGCGCGTGGTGCTCGGCATCATCGTCGTGGTCTTCGTTTTCTGGGGCATCGGCACCGGCAACATGAACACCTCGCAGGTGGTGGCCACCGTGAACGGCAAGCGCATCACGGATACCCGCTTCCACCAGGCGATGAAGCGCAACCCGCGTGCGCAGGACAACGCGCTGACCGAAGAGCAGAACCAGCAGCTGGCGCGCAACATGGTCATGCAGCTGGTCACCCAGGAAGTCCTACTCCAGGAAGCCGATCGCCTGGGCATCGAGATCAGCGGCGAGGAAGTCGCTCGGACCATCCTGGGCATCGACGCCTTCTCCGATGAGTCCGGCGAGTACTCGGTCGAGCTGTACACCCGCCATCTCAAGCGCTACGGCAGCACCCAGGCCCAGTTCGAGATGGACATCCAAAACGAGCTGATCCTCTCCCGCCTGCGTGAAGTGGCCATGCAGTCCACCACGGTGGACGATGACGAGATCAGCGAGCGCTGGTTCGCCGAGATGACCTCCTTCGAGCTCGACCTCGTCGCGGTGCGCTCCCTGTCCTTCTACGACGACGTGCACCCCACCGATGCCGAGATCGAGACCTTCATCGCTGAAAATCGTCCCGAGATCCGCGCCTGGTACGACGAGCACTTCGAGTCTCGCTTCCACAAGCCCATCCGCGCCACCGTCCGCATGATCCTGCTGGCCGCCGGCGAGAACGACTCCGAAGACCAGATCATCAGCGAGCGCATGACCTCCATTCGCGCCGAGCTCGACGCCGGTGCCGACTTCGCCATGCTGGCCCGCAAGTACAGCGAAGACCTCAGCTCCGAAAACGGCGGCCTCCTGGGCGAGGTCCGCTACGACCAGCTCGACTCCAGCCTCGGAAACGCCATCTTTGGCGGCGAGGACGCCCCCCTCTCCGAGCCGGGCCTGCGGCTCCCCGCGCGCAGCGCCCGCGGCCTGCACCTCATGCTGGTGGAAGAGATCCTGCCCGAAGAGACCACCGAAGAGCAGGACGCCCGCGCCGAGATCGCCGGCGTGCTGATGCAGGAGCAGAACGCCCCGGCCCTGGCCGAAGCCTACTCCCAGAAGCTCCGCGACGCCTGGGCCGAGACCGGCGAGCCGCCCCTCGAGATGCTCGCCGAGCAGGGCCTCCGGGTCGAACCCGAAGGTCCCATCACCCTGGCCAACCCCAGCGTGGGCAGCTTCGGGTCCCTCGAAGAGCTCCGCACCGCCCTCGAAGATGCCCAGGCCGGCTCCGTGCTCGACACGGTCATCGATGTGCCCGGCGCTTGGCTGGTGGCCAAGGTCGCCTCCCGCAGCGAACCCGACGCCGCACGGCTCGAGACCGAACTCCCCACCCTGGCGCCTCAGATCGAAGCCATGCGCCGCATGGAGTTCATGAACGCTTGGGTCGAGGACCTCGTGGCTGAGGCCAACGTCGAGGAGTTCCACAACTTCTAGGCTTCGCCTCGAGCTTCGCACTCAGTCGACAGGGGCCCTTCGGGGCCCCTTTGTCATTTCCGGGGTCCACTGCGCCACCGGCTCGACCGCGCCACGAACGATGGGCAAATAGTGGGAAGAAATGCGCAGAAAAAAACGTTGACAAGTCAAGGCCTTACCGTGAATCTTCATTAATTGTCTCTCTCAAGGCCTTGATATTCACCGCGCTTTTGGCGACACTCCATTCTGAAGGGTGCCTGACCCAAGCGGGTTCGGCACCTCCTACCTCCCCGGAGGTTGGACAGACTGGACTGGCTGCCGTTCTCGGAGTCGACGTTTCTGCCCTATATGTTGCGTTCATGCTCGTTCCTCGGTTTGCTTGGGTGAAGTAGACCGACGGATGGTTCCCGCTGTCGCCCCCAGTCCTTCTGTCCTTCCTCCGGCCCCTTCCCCTGCCCCCTGGCTCATGGGAACACCTGCCCTCCAGCTCCCTGACGTCCGGCGCGGCCACCTTCCGGCCCGTCCGTCGAAGCCCATCGGAGCCCGCTCTCTGAAGCTGGCTTTGACCATGGCGCACAGCTGCCTGGCCCCGCGCAAGCGCGAACGCTTCGTTCGAGAGCCCGCCCCCCAGGCGGTTGAACGACTGCCCTACACCACCGAAGACGGCTGGCAGTGCCTCCTGTTCCGCTGCCCTCCGCCCCCCGGAGCGCCGGGTGAGCCGGTGGTGCTGGCCCACGGACTTGGGCTCAATCGCCTGAGCATGGACTACACCCCGGACGGGCTCATCGCGCTGCTGCACGCCTGGGGCTTCGACGTGTACCTGCTCGAGCACCGCGCGGACACCTCGGCCTTCCCCCCCCGACGTCCCGCCAGCTTCGACGCCGACACCATCGCCGCCCAAGACGTGCCCGCCGCTATCCAGGCCATCCTGGACTTCACCGGGCATCGGCAGGTGGGCTGGGTGGGCCACGGCTTTGGGGGTCAGTTGCTGTACATCCACCTGGCGCAGGACCCCTACGCGCCAGTGTTCGCTGCAGCCTGCCTGGGCTCCGCCGTGCGCTTCACGAGCCCCAGCAGCACCGCCCGGGCTGCGGGCATGGTCTCACGCCTGCTCCCCGCCCGCCTGGGCCTCCCCAACCGCCAGCTCTCTCGACTGCTGTCCCCCAGCGTGGGTGGAGACACCACCCTCGGAGCACAGGTGAGCAACGGCGGCATCGACGGCCCCGTGGTCCGGGGCGTGCTCAACCACGGCGTGGAGGACCTCCGAGGAGGCCTGGTGCGCCAGGTGTCGCGCTGGGTGTCCACCGGCGTGCTCTGCGACAGGGACGACCGCATCGACTACCTCGAGGCCATCCGGGGGCACGCCCTGCCGCTGCTGGTGGTGGCCTCCACCGGCGACACCGTCTGCGAACCCGAGGCTGCCCTGCGGGTCCTGGACTACATGGGCGAAGGAAACAAGCGCAGCCTGGTGCTGGCCGAGCCCTGCGCCCACCTGGACCTGGTCCAAGGCCGGGTGGCCAACACCGCCACAGGGCCCGCCGTAGCGTCCTGGCTGGACGCCCACCGCAGGAGGGCTTGGTAGTCGGGCCCCGCTCAGTAGGGCAGCCAGTCCTGAGGCATCCACGCCCGTCCGGCGGAGAGGTAGGACGGGTCGATGGATGAGCTGCCGGTGCCAAAGTACTCACTGACGTAGCCCAGACCGTCGGTGCTGCCCTGGCAGGACCAGTAGTACAGCCCGTCGATGTCGCCGTCGCCGTTCCGCTCCCAGTCGATGAAGATCACCGAGTGGCCGCTGCCGGAGTTGCGCCAGAACTGCACGAAGTCACCGGGCTGCAGGTCCTCGAGATCGGTGACCTCTTCGCCCAGGCCCCAGAACTCGAGCCCGTCGGAGGCGCCGGCGCCCCAGAGATCCCGCACATACCAGTCGGTGCGGAACTCGTAGAGTTCGGAGACGTTCATGTCGTTGAGGGACTCGTCACTGCCCCCCAGGATCTCCTGGTAGGCGCGCATGTAGAGCTCCCAGGTGATGCCGACGCAGTAGCAGGACTGGTCGGCGCGGCCCTCGGCGACCATGGAGTCGAGGTAGTAGATGTCCCGGGTAGTGCCCGCGTAGCTGCCGTCCCAGAGATAGTCGTGGGTGCCGTCGGTGGGGTAGGCCTCGAGCAGGCCCATGGTCACCGCGTTGAAGTCCGAGTCCACTGGATCGGTACCGGCGTGAACGGTGATGCTGACGGCGTCTTCGGCCACCACGCTCCCACCGTCGTAGGCCCGGGCCTGGATCTCACGCTCGTAGCCGGTGCCCTCGAACTCGTAGCGGATCATACCGCCAGGCTCCGCGGTGCCCAGCTCCCAGTCGTCGGCGTACAGGGAGATGGTGTCCACGTCGCTCGACGCGTCGACCACAAATCGCACGGGGTTGTCCACCTCGGCGCCATCGGCCGGGCTGACGATGGTGACCCAGGACTCGTCCTCGCCCGCCACACGCACCGTGAGTTCGTGCCTGGACAGCTCGGTGCTGTCGCCATCGGCGCCCACCAGAGCCAGGCGGTGCCGCCCTTCGTCCAGCGTGACCCGCAGCTCTCCGTCCAGCCGCCCCACCGCCTGGTCCACCACCGCCAGCTCGCCGTTGGACTCGAGCCACACCCGGGACACGTCACGACCCGTGGTGAAGTTGAGGGTGAACGGGGATGAGAGGGTGTCACCATTGGCCGGCGAGGTGACGCGCACGTCCGTGTCCTGTTGGAAGTCCTCTCCAGGCAGGTCGGTGCGCCCGCTGGTCTCGTCGCCACAGGAGACTGGCAGAGCCAGGGCGGCGATGAACAGGGCGGAGCTCGGAGACAGGCAGCGCATGGGCGCCTCCGGATGAGCCAACGAAGGGCTGGCTCGGTTGAGGGCAGGCTGACACGAACTGGACCCAGCGGCAAGCGGTGAATAGGTCCATGGGCACGACATCCACACGACCGCAGACGGTCGTCGGGAGCCCTGATGGCTATGAAGAAGAGTACCCGCCTGCTGCTCTGGACCTCGATCCTGGGCTTTCTGTTGGCCATCGTCATGGCCATCGCCGTGCTCCTGATCGTCTCTTTCGACGGCGGCTTACCCACCAGCGGTCCCAGCACCCTGGTGCTCGAGCTCGAGGGCCAGATCCCCGATGGCCCCATCCAAGGCGGCTTCATCCTGGACGAGGCCGACTTCCCTCCCTTGCTCACCGAGCTCAGCCAGCTGATCCGCACCGCCGCGGACGACGAGGACATCGACGGCATGTACATCGAGCTGGCTCCTCTGGGTGTGGGGCTGGCCGGGGTTCAGGAGCTCGCCGATGCGCTGCACGTGTTCCGCGAGTCGGGCAAGCCCTGCACGGTCCAGGCCGACCAGCTCGGCAACAAGGAGTTCCTGCTGGCATCGGCCTGCGGAGAGATCTACATGGCGCCGGCCGGACTGGTGCTGGTGAACGGACTGGCGGTGGAGCACACCTACTACGCCGAGACCCTCGAGAAGGTTGGCGTCTCGCCCAACTTCGCCCATGTCGGCGACTTCAAGACCGCGGTGGAGCCCTTCGAGCGCACGGGCCCGTCCGAAGCCGCCATGGAAGCCAACAACGCCATGCTCGACAGCCTCTACGGCCAGTTCCTCACCCTGGCGGCCAGGGGCAGGGGTATGGACGAAGCCCAGGTCAGCGCTGTGGTGGATCAGCTCCCCCTCACCCCCGAAGCCGCCCAGGCTGCCGGACTGGTGGACGGCCTGGCCTACGCCGGCGAGCTTCGTCCCGACGACGACGCCAGCATCGATCTGGACCGCTACCTCACCCGGATCCGGCGCACCAACCGCGGCAACCCCCAGATCGCCGTCATCCACGCCGAGGGCTCCATCGTCTCCGGCGACAGCGGCGCGGGCATGTTCGGCGGCAACTTCGTGGGCGATCTCGGCCTCATCGCCGATCTCGAGGAAGCCCGCGACGACGACGACGTGGTGGCCGTGGTGCTACGGGTCAACTCCCCCGGGGGCAGTGGCCTGGCGTCCGACAACATCTGGCACGCTGTACAGTCGGTGCGCGACGCCAAGCCGGTGGTGGTCTCCATGGGCGACTACGCGGCCAGCGGTGGCTACTACATCGCCATGGGCACCGACCGCATCGTGGCCCAGCCCGGCACCCTCACCGGCTCCATCGGGGTGTTCGGTGGCAAGATGAACGTGCGGGGCCTGTACGAGAAGGTCGGCTTCCACATGCACGGCTACAAGCGGGGCGAGCTGGCCGACATCTTCTCGGGCACCAGCGACTTCTCCGACACTGGCCGCGAGCGCTTCAGCGCCTATCTCGACACCTTCTACCAGATGTTCATCAGCCGGGCGGCCGAAGGTCGCGGCATGAGCGTCGATGAACTTCACGCCGTGGCCCAAGGCCGCGTGTGGACGGGCGCACAGGCCCTCGAGCGTGGCCTGGTGGACGATCTCGGCGGCCTGGACGTGGCCATCGCTCACGCGCGTGAGCTCGCTGGCGTGACCGAAGAGACCGGCATCCTGCGCCTGCCCCAGCAGCGCACCTTCGTCGATGAGCTGCTGGACGACCTGTCCAACGCCCACAGCGGCGCTCCCGTGGCCGACACCAGCCGCGAGCTGGCAGCACTGCTGGGTGGCCAACAGGCCCTGCAGGCCCTCGAAATCACCGCACGGGTGCTCGGCCCCAACGGCGGCGTGGCGGCCATGCCGCCCTACATCATCGAAGTGAAGTAGCCGAAGCCGGGGGCGATCCCCGGGGGGGCGCTACTGGGTCTGCACGGGGAAGAAGCGCATCTGGCCGACCATGTAGGACGACAGGGCCGTGTTCATGTCGATGTAGTCGTCGGTGGTGGCGTTGCGCATACCCGCCACACCCACAGCGTAGACCGAAGTGGTGGCGAAGGCATTGCCCGGGATCTCGTGACGCTTCACGTTGCTGCCGGAGTGGGTGAAGTCGTACATCTCCTGGATGCCATCGGGTTCGTTCGAGTAGGTGATCTCACCGGACATCACGTCGAGCACCGCCACCAGCACCGCGTCGTAGTCGAACTCGGTCAGGTCGATGAGCAGGTTCTCGCCCACCGTGTGCTGCTCGGGAACATCGATGTCCACCGGCATGGGGGCGGTGACGGCCACCTTGTGTAGTTCCTCGCCATTGGTGACGCTGATGACGAACTCTTCGGCAGCAAAGTACTCGAGGCCATCCTGACCGTTGGCGGTGTACAGGCCGCCGCCGACAGCATCGAGGGGCAGCGTACCCAGGGAGGCAGACTTGACATCTACGGTGACGCCGTCGAGGGCGCCGGCTTCGAGGTCATCGATGCTGGTGGCATCGGCCACGAACACCTTGATGCTGGTGCCGTCGGCGAAGTCGGTGTCGGACAGGTCGATGAGGTCGGACTCGGGCTCCATCGCGCCGATGAGCACGGCTTCGACCACCAGGGGATCCGTCAGGCCTTCGAGGGTTTCTTTGACGTCCTCGAGCTGACCACAGCCGGTCAGAAGCGTAGCGAGAAGGGCGAAGTGCAGCATGGGTCTCTCCATGGACGGGGTGGCCACTCGATAGCATGGACCACCGCCCGGTGGCCAGGACGTATCGTTTCGAGAAAGCGAATGGGGTTCAGGACCCGGTGCGCCATCCGTCTTCGTTGGTGAAGTGCACCCGGTAGATGTCCGCGAAGCCCGGCTCGTAGCCATCGAAGATCCGGTAGATGACGTCCATCTCGTGGCCCTTGACCTCGACCCACCAGTAGCCGTGCAGTGGGAACCAGCGGCTGTCGTACATGCCCGGGAAGCCCTCGTAGCTGCGCTCGGCCCGGGCAGCGTCGATGGCCACCTCGGGGAACTCGTGGGCCAGCGCCCGCTCGTTGAAGGTGTTGAGCAGAGTCATATCGAAGATGGGCTCGAGCTGTGTGGCCTCGACCCCGGCCGCCCTCACGTGGCCCCAGCGCGCCAGGTCTTCGGTCTCGCCACCGCCGCCGCCGGCGTTGACGTGCAGGGTGCCGAAGCGACCGCCCACCATGTAGGCCTCGCTGGTGCCCGGATCGGCCATGAACACCGCGCGGAGCTTCATCAGGCCGATGCTGTCCTCGACGATCTCGAGAAGCTCCGCCGGGGCGCCGTCACGGTTGGCATCGCCTTCGGGCACCAGGCTGAGCAGGGGGTGATGCATAAAGACGACGAGGTGGTCGTACTCGCCGTTTTCGACGGCCCTGGGGATCCAGTAGAGCTGTTCCTTCCAGCGGGGTCCCAGGGACTTCTTGTTGGAGTCCAGCACCAGGAAGCGCCAGGTAGCATCGCGCACTTTGCAGTCGAAGGTGTACCAGCCCGCCACGCGGTTGAAGCCGATGTTGCTGCCCACTTCGGGGAACGCGGCGCCGAAGCCCTCGAGGAAGCGGTCCCCGCGGAACTCCCGCTCACCCACCACCGGCACCACGGGGATCCGGATGCGGGGACTCTCGGGCTCCGAGTCGCCATCGAGCAGGTTGCGCATGGCCTGATCGAAGGCGATCCATGCCTTGTTGCTCGAGGCGCCCACCAGATCCCCCATGAGCACCGCGAAGGCGAAGCGCTCGTGCCGGAGCTGCGCGGCGAGGTCTTCGATCAGAGCTTCGCTGACGGAGCTTCGACCCGGGGTGGCCTCGTCCTTGTCGTCCTCTTGTTGCAGCGTGCCGAAGGTGTTGCCCACCACCGCGAAGGTGAGGGTTCGAGGGGCGGTGATGACCTGCCCGTCGTCGGCGTAGATCTCGTGACCGGCGATCTTGTCGGGATCGATACCACAGCCGTGAACGACCAGGAGCGACAGCAGGGACAGGAGAGCGAGGGCGTGCTTCATGGTGAACTCCGTTGCGGAGCTTGCCACCATCAGAGCCATCGGGCAACGGGGTGAAGCGCTTCCTTACAAACTGTCTTCAGGACTGGGCCTGCGGGGGCGCCTGCTACTCCACGGTCACGCTCTTGGCGAGGTTGCGTGGCTTGTCGATGTCGCAACCCCTGAGAACGCCGACATGGTAGGCCAGCAGCTGCATGGGGATGACGGTGAGCAGCGGCGAGATGATCTCGTGAGTGCGGGGAACCGCGATGGAGATGTCACCGTTGGCGGCGCCTTCTTCGTCACCTTCGGAGTGGATCATGATGACCCGTGCGCCCCGCGCCTTGACCTCCTGCACGTTGCTGAGGGTCTTGGCCCGGACCTGTCCTTCGGGCATGATCACCACCACCGGCGTGCCTTCTTCGAGCATGGCGATGGGACCATGCTTCATCTCGCCCGCGGGGTACGCCTCGCAGGGGACATAGGCCACTTCCTTGAGCTTCAGCGCACCCTCGAGGGCCACGGGCCAAGAGAAGCCACGGCCCATGAACAGGGCGTAGCGAGCGTCCTTGATGGCGTGAGCCGCCTCGACGATGGGTCCCTGGTTGGCCAGGTAGGCCGCCACAGCATCGGGAA
>Ga0307987_1000986_pt1 | contig 16197 bp, 22 predicted proteins | sample EllFjometagen181_FD_203157 | JGI IMG/M metagenome (GOLD analysis project Ga0307987, IMG submission 203157) | Marine microbial communities from Ellis Fjord, Antarctic Ocean - #181 | ecosystem: Environmental > Aquatic > Marine > Unclassified | place: Southern Ocean | collected 2014-10-08
TTACATCTTCTCCACAAGCTTAAATTCCCGCAGCACCTGCGGTAGCTTCTTCTAAAATATTTAATGCGGCATTGATATCTCTGTCCAAAATAGATCCGCAGCCAGGGCAAGTCCACACCCTGTCAGAGAGTTTTAGGTCAGAGTTAATGTGCTTGCATTTATCACAAGTTTTACTGCTTGGAAAGAAGGTCCCAATCTTAAAAACAGAGCCCCCTTTCCAGGTTGATTTGTATTCAAGTTGCCGAACAAATTCGCCCCAACCACTGTCTGAGATGGCTTTGGCAAGGCAATGGTTCTTCACCATGTTGCAGACTTTTAAAAACTCAGTTCCAATGAATCCGAACTCAGAGGTGAGTTTTGCGGATTCTTTATGAAGGAAGTCCTTTCTGGCATTTGTCAGCTTTTCATGCACAATTGCCAGCTTGAGTCTTGCCTTTGCTCTGTTCTTTGAACCCTTGAGTTTCCGACTTAATGATCTTTGGGATTTTTTGAGCTTGGCTTCTTTTTCTTTTAACAGTTTCGGGTGTTTGGTTTTTGCACCCTCTGATGTTACCAAGAAATCTTTCAATCCAAGGTCTATCCCAACAGACGGGCCATTATGTACTGGTTGGTCTGTTTCGTACTCACACAAGACCGATATGAAATATTTCTCGGCCTTGGTTTTTGAAACGGTTACTGATTTTTGAGAACCAACCAAAGATCGATGAAACTTTGTTCTGATATAGCCAACCTTTGGCAAGTATGTTGTGTTGTCTATGAATTTAACTCTTTGTGGGTACCTGATTTTCTGGTCATCCAGTTTGCTTTTAAAGGAAGGATATCCGGCAGTGTGACTAAAGAAATTTTTATAGGCGGTGTCAACATCTGCTGACTTTTGTTGGAGAACTTGTGAATCAGCCTCTTTCAACCAACTAAAGCTTTCATCTTTCTTAAGTTCGGTGATTCTTTTGTTGCAGTCATATTGTGACAACCCCTTGCCGGTCAATTCAAAATGCTCTTTTCTGGCAGCAAGGGTTGAGTTATAGACGAACCGGGCATGCCCAAACTGGACGGCCAACCGCGCCTTCTCAGTCTGGTTAGGATATATCCTAAATTTCATGCCCATTTGAATTTTCATCATTTTCCTTCTTGATCAACAATATATTGCTTAACCGTTTCAAGGGGAGACAGCACCAACAGTATACCATATATTCACAACAAAACCTTGCTAAAGCAAAACTTATATCCCAAACCTGAAGGATTGGGTTTTACGGCCTAAAGGCCGATAGTATAAGTGTTCTATTACAATTAGTAGCATGATCTTCTCTTTCGGGTTGGCTCAGGGAGGAGAAACTACATTTGTAATTTTTAATTTTTAATTTTCAACAGGGGGAAACTGAGAGCAGTTTAGAATTAAATGCCCGCCTTTGATAATTGGTCATTCCCACTAAAAAGTCTTCGAAATTAGGAAACGAGGCTCGTGATAATAATGTGTGCCCCATATTTTTTAAGCCTTCTTTGCCAAGACCTGTACAACTGCACCTGTTCCATTATGGAATTTTCCTTCATGTACTTCACGAGTGAGTTCTTGTAGGTGCTGAAATTCAAGACCGCTTAGCTCAGCTTGCAGGGATTCGGCATCCATCATCATATCAACCTTTGATGGCCCTCCGGTTTTATGATTAAGCTGTGCAGGTGTATAAGCTTCGAGCAGCATCACGCCGTGTTAAAACTGTTGTTTAGTTAAAATGAAACCACTATTTCATTGTACGTTTTTCTCCATTTTGCGGGGTGCAATTCCACACCCTTTTTCTTATACCCAACCGCCAGTAATAGAGGAATCCAATAATTATCAGGGATTTTGAATTCTTTTCGAACAGCCTCGTGATCAAATCCGTCCATGGGATGTGTTTCCAGTCCAAGACTTGTAGCTGCATACATCAGACTCATTGCAAAGAAACCGGTGTTCTTGGCTGCAAAAGCAAGGTTTGCATCAGTACTCCAATTGTAGAGAGAGTTTGTTGCATTCAGAAACCAGTCTCGTTGTTCCAGTTGCATTGAACCGGACTTGAGCATATCTTCCCAGTTTTTTTCAAAGACAGGGTTGCCTTCCTCCCAGCCTTTTTTATCTGCAAGAACAATCAGAACAACGGGTGCCTCTGTTACCTTGGGCTGATCCCAAGCCAGTGACTTAAGCTTTTCCTTTTCTTCCACATTCCGTAGTGCCATCAAATTCCAGGGCTGAAGGTTAAAACTGGATGGTGTGTTTGCTGCTATTTCCACCATTTCTCTTAAAAGATTTTCTGATACATCTTTGTCCGGATTAAAAAAATTTATGGACCTTCTGTTTTTGCTTATTTCTTGAAAATTCATAGTTACTCCTTTTAAAGTTTGTTTGTTTTAAATTTTCCCCACTTCATGCGGGAACATCAATTAATAATAGTTCTGCATGTTCGATTGCTATGATATGCAGAGATTTTTCTTCACTGATTCTGGCCTGATCGGTTTTGTTTAATTTTTTTCCATTGATCTCTATTGTACCATTGATCACATATATAAAAGGCTTCCTTTTATACCCGACTTTGAATCCAACATTCTTACCCTTATCCAGTTCAGTACGATATATTGAAGCGTCTGTGTTCAGGGTTACCACTCCTTCATTTGCCTTATCGGATGCCAGCAAAGCCAGATTGTTTTTCCACAAATCAGGACTGTATGTTTTTTGGTCATAGGAAGGTGTAAGATTTTTTTTGTCTGGATTAATCCAGATCTGATAGAAGTGTACCGGGTGATCGCTCATATTCTTCTCAGAGTGGTATAGACCCGTTCCCGCAGTCATACGCTGTACATCATTTTTACGGATAACCATCTCGTTACCCATGGTATCCTTGTGCTCCATTTCACCATCAAGAACAATTGAAACAATTTCCATCTCTTCATGGGGATGCGTGTCAAAACCGGTCTGGGCTTTGACAATATCATCATTAAATACCCGGAGCATGCCATGTGAGATATTTTTTGGATCATAATAGTCACTGAATGAAAAAAGCCAGTATGTCTTAAGCCATCCCATATCACTGAAATGTCTGTCTGATGATTTTAATATATTTATCATGATGGTTTCCTTTATAATTTAGAGTTGCCTGTTATTTGTTTGCTTTTCCCAGCTTTTTTAATAACAGACTTAGAGAATTTCTCTCTTCAGGTTCAAGCACCGAAAAAATCTTTTTTGCTGTTTTTGAATGATTCGGGAATATTTTTTCAATCAGTTCATAACCTGATTCTGTGAGCCTAACTGTCATCCTGCGCCTGTCATCAGGGTCTTTTTCGCGCTTAACAAGTTTTCGTTTTTCAAGATTGTCTATTACCAGGGTCATATTTCCACTTGTTTTCAGAATTTTGTCACCGATATCTTTCTGGCATAAAGGTCCAAGGTGATACAGTGCTTCAATAACACCAAATTGACTGATAGAAAGTTTGTAGTCGAGAAGATGACGATGCATTTTTTCTGTTACAGTATTTGTTGTACGCATCAACTGTATATAGAGTTTGAGAATTTGCACTTCCTGATTTGATGTTTTAATTGGCTTCATATTTACCTCAACATTAATTGGTTTAATGTTAAGTTAATAAGTATTGAAGATATGTCAAGGTCTTTTTTTTAAAGAGCTTTTATGATTCAAATATAGCGATTGCCAAAAACCAAATATTTTATAAAATTGAAAGAAAAATCCCGAAGCCGATTCAATGCCGCATATCCCTGATAAGCATGCCGTGACAGCCAGCACCAGACAAGAACCCCGGTTCGACCAACGCCACCCCAGCAATGAACATAAAAATACTTTTATCGTTTCAATAAAAAGAATGGTTATAACAGTCAAATATTGTTAATAAGAAGGTTCTTATATGGAATGAACTCTCCCGATCACTTGGCTTTGCGTTAAAGGAATTAAATCAAGATTATGGATGATGATTTTTTCGAAGAGGAAGAGGAAGAAAGTGTATTCGGGGACGATGAAGTTTTTGATTATATAATGTTTGATGAAATGGAAAAAAAAGGAAAACCTGAAAAAAATTCAGGGTGTTTGAATTCAGTTTTATTGATATTTTCAATGAGCATTGGTGCCTTGGGAATTGTTATCGGTTTTATATTTTAACAGAGAAAACTTGAATCTGTAGACATTGAATACAGAGTAAGGATCCTTCAGGCATATGGTTGCAAACGAAGCTTTTGGTCGAAATATGAGGTCAAACAATGAACCAACGATTTTATCTGCTCAAAATACAACTACTTGATATTGAACCCGCAATCTGGCGTCGTTTTGTTGTGCCCGCCAGCATTACATTGGACCGTCTGCACGATGTCATCCAGATTGTCATGGGCTGGACCGACACCCATCTGCACGAATTCACGATTGGAAAAAAACGCTATGCCGAATATCCGGAATCCAAAGAAGATGGAATGGTATGCGGCAGATACCGGATCGGGAATCTGATCAAACAGAAAGGCCGTATCTTTCATTACCTGTATGACTTTGGTGACAGCTGGGAGCACGAACTTGTTCTTGAAGAAAGTCGCTATTTCAATCCGGAATTGGAAATTGAACTGTCCTGTCTTGAAGGCGAACGTGCCTGTCCGCCTGAAGATGTAGGTGGTGCACCCGGTTATTATGAATTCTGCAAAGCACTGAAGGACCCGGGTCATGAAGAGCATGAAAGCTACATGGAATGGTCCGGTGGTGACTACGACAGTGAAGGTTTTGATGCCAATGCCGTTTACTGGGAGCTGACAAAATACCTTCACTGGTCCCGAGACAGATATCAAAATTGGGGAGGGGTAGAATGAAAAAGGATAAAGACAAAAGAATACAGAAGTCCGGAAAAAAAGAGACATCCATTGTCCGGTCCTCAGCTGCTGAGTACCTGACATTTGTTGCGGCAAGTGGTAAGGGCGGCGTTGAGGCGGTTTATGTGGATGAAAATATCTGGCTGACCCAAAAAATGATGGGCGTTCTCTATGATATCGAGACGCATACCATTAACTATCACCTGAAGAAGGTGTTTGCCGATAGTGAATTGGAAGAGGATTCAGTTATTCTAAATTTTCGAATAACTGCCGCAGACGGTAAAAATTACAATACCAAACACTACAATCTCTCGGCTATCATCGCCGTCGGCTACAAGGTCAACTCAGAACGCGCCGTGCAATTCCGCAAATGGGCTACAACGATTATTCAGGAGTTCACCATCAAAGGTTACGCAATGGATGATGAGCGTCTAAAGAATGACGGATCTGTCCTTGGTAAACAATATTTTGAAGAGCAATTGCAGCGAATCCGAGAAATTCGTCTGAGCGAGCGTAAGTTCTACCAGAAAATTACCGATATCTATGCTACGTCCATTGATTATGATATAACGGCTCAAGCCACAAAGCGCTTTTTTTCGATGGTGCAAAACAAACTTCGACCGTATGACCAAGCAGTTGGAACAGAAAAATGAGGATAAAGAATAGAGACTTTCAGGCATGAAATCGGAGGACATCCATACTCAATTCCAAACCAGCCAAATGAAGCGGATGAACCGCTTATTGGGGGGGGAAGGCGGCTGCGCCGCGTTGATGGGGAAGCTTTGTCTTTCATATGTTCCCGGTCGGGATTTTTTTTAATAAAAACAAATCATGCTTTCTAAATTTTACCTATCGGGAATATCTTTGTTGTATTTCATAAATTCGCAATGTATATTACCTATCGGGAATAAATTATAACAAATTGGTAAATATGAATACAAAAATGATTGGTAAACTTGTCAGAAAATCACGAAAGGACCAGGGCTTAACCCAGGCAGAAGCGGCTGGGTATCTAAATGTCGGCACCCGTTTCCTGTCGGATCTTGAAAATGGGAAACCCACTGCCCAGTTGGAAAAAGCCCTGCATGTATTGAAAGGTCTTGGATTTAAGATCTTTGCTGTACCAAAGACAAACCAGAAACTAATCCGCTATATTGAGGAGCATTTGGGTGCAGAATAATCTCAATGTTTTTGTCAATCAACTCAAGGCGGGAGAGTTGTGACTGGATCAGCAACGCCGCTCTATGTTGAAAAGATTATTGAAGATAATCTACCTTCAGTTGAAGAGGCCATGGAGGATTTAAGAGTAGCTTGGGATGAGAGCTTAAACGCTGAAAAATAGTTTAAAACCATACTAAAGGATTTTGTGAATTAAATTAATGAACATTCAAGCATTATTAAAACAACCGGAAGGACGCCGGTTAGAATTTAAAGAAAAACTCCCCACAAAGGCAGATCTTTGCAAAACAATTATTTCTTTTGCAAATGATGCAGGCGGCGTTCTCTATATTGGAATCAAAGATTCTTCACGGGAAATCGTTGGTCTCCCGGAAGATGATATTATTCAGACAGAGGAACAGATAAGCAATCTTGTTTTTGATAATTGTTATCCGATTATCATTCCAGAAATTTCAATTTTAAATATTAACGATAAACTGATTCTGAAAGTACAAATCTATTCAGGAAGCAATATGCCCTATTACCTGAAACAAAAAGGTAAAACTAAAGGCACTTATATCAGAATCGGTTCTTCAAATCGTTTGGCTAATGAAGAACTTATCATTGAAATGGAGCGTCACAAACGGAATATTTCTTTTGACAGCGAACTGATATTTGAATTTTTTTATAAAACACTGAACCTTGATAGATTTCACAACCTCTATTATGAAAAAACAGGTGAATTGTGTGATGAGATGTCGCTCAAAAAGCTAAAAGTACTCAAAGAATACAATGGTGAATTAAAAGTAACCAATGCGCTTCTTCTTTTTTCGGATGATCATCATAAATCCGATTATTTTCCATATGCAAAAATTGAGTGCGGACGCTTTAAAGGTACCACCGTAGATACTTTTATTGATCGAAAAACCTATGATGGCAATATTCTTGACCAGGTAGAGCAGGCTTATGAATTTGTACTTCGTCACATTAATCAAAGTGCTGTTACCGAAGGAGTATACACAAAAACCCGCTGGCAGTATCCCGTAAAGGCAATTCGCGAAGTGATTCGAAATGCGGTGATACACAGGGATTATTCGCTCACAGGTAAAGATATTAAAATTGCTGTTTATGATGATATGATAGAAATAACCAGTCCGGGCAGACTCCTTCCGTCTGTCGATTTTAACAATATGGACGTCCGGCAGTCGGAAATCAGGAATAAAGTATTGGCTCCCTTTTTTAAACACCTTGGTTTAATCGATCAATGGGGGAATGGATTAAAACTGATATCTGAAGAACTTAAAAAATTTCCGGACATAAAACTAAATTGGTCTGAAGTCGGATTGCAGTTTCAGGTTCAGTTTATTATTAAAAATTACAAAGCTGAAACAGAAGGGTTGGTAGAAGGGTTGGTAGAAGGGTTGGTAGAAAGCCAGCAGGCCATACTGCGAATGATAGAAAAGAACCCGTCATTATCCAAACGAGAGATGGCCGCTACCATTGGTATCAGTACCACAGCCCTTGATAAAAATATCGAAACACTGAAGAAAAAAGGATTCCTCAAAAGGGTTGGTTCAGCCAAAGGCGGCCACTGGAAGATACTTTTTTAGCCTTCGCATAAAAGGCGCAGGTAACCCATTTGACAAACTTTTTAAAAGTTTGGTCGTCGGCAGACCTCATGGTGGGCTAAATGAGGCGGTTTCTTTATTTGACGGTTATTTGATTGAATGCTTGTTGTTTTTGGTATCTATAGGGGCAAGTTATTGTTTTGTTGATAGATTTGTCTTTGATCTTTATTTGACGGTTATCTGATTGCCCTTTAAAAAATCAGAATTATGAATTCATACAACTGCTCAATGCCACAATCAAACTGTGTTTGTTTGTGAGGCCCACGGTGCTGGTCAGCACCTTGATTCTTAGAGGAATAAATTGATCATGTTAAAAAATAAGATCCTTTGTTGGTATGGTAAAGATTCTTTTGAAGCAGGGAAAATCCTGATGGAGGCTTCCGGGATATGGAAAAACTGGTCCTTTTTAGATCATATTGGGCTGAAGCCAAATCTGGTAGTCTCCAAAAAGGCATCCTCCGGGGCAACAACTCACCCTGAATTCTGTGCAGGAATAATCACCTTCCTTCAAAAAAAAGGATTTCAGAATATCAGCATTCTGGAAGGTTCCTGGGTGGGTGACCGAACAGAAAAGGCTTTTAAAGTTTGTGGCTATTCAGATATTTCTAAAAAGTACTCTGTTCCCCTGGTGGACCTTCAGCAGGATACTTCTGTTCTATGTGAAGGAACTAACGGAGAATATCGAATCTGCCAATCGATTTTGGAATTGGACAGACTCATTAACATCCCTGTACTCAAAGGCCATTGCCAGACAGCCATGACCTGTGCGCTGAAAAATCTGAAAGGCTGTATTCCCAACAGTGAAAAACAGCGATATCATCGGGAAGGTCTTTTTCAGGCAATTGCGGATCTGAATGAAATCCTTCAATCTGATTTGATACTGGTGGATGCCATGGAGGGAGATCCGAATTTTGAAGAAGGAGGGAATCCCTTTACTCTTAATCTTTTTATGGCTGCTCTGGACCCGGTTCTCCTGGATACTTATGCCTGTTCCCTGTTGGGGCTGAAAACATCAGACGTTCCTTATATTAAAAAAGCAGTCACCCTGGGGGTAGGATCTTCAGCATTGTCTGCTGATACCCTGCAGGCCTTGAATAAGGGAGAGGGTTTGAACAATCTTCAACAATCGTCTCTTGCTGCTGCACTTTCAGGTCATATACATGAAAAAGGGGCATGCAGTGCCTGTTTTTCCTCCCTGATTCAGGCGTTGAAACAGATGCAGGAAGAAAAGTTGTCCTTGCCTGAAACAATATGCATCGGGCAAGGATTTAAGAAAAAAACTTTAGATGGGCCGGGAGTGGGTGACTGCCTTTCCGTGTGCGCTTCATTTGTTCCCGGATGTCCTCCTGAACCTTATGAAATCGTTAATTACCTGAAAAATCAATAAATTTTAAAATGGAAAATGCTCAACAACCCAAATGAACCGATCGAGACGGTTATTTGGAGTGAACCCCGCGGTCAGAGCAAATATGGCAAAACAAAATTTAATATACCAATTTAAGATAGAATTAGCAGAAATTGAGCCAACCATTTGGGAACCACAAAATTGGTGAGCCGCGTCGGCATAGCCTGACCAATAAAAAGGAATTAGAAATTATTATGACCACATCCATTGACCTCACCCATCCCATCCATGAAGATATGCCTGTTTATCCGGGCACGGAGCAGCCGATAATCATCACTGGCTGCTCCATTGAGAAGGATGGATTCCTTGAAAAAAAGATCACTTTTTACTCCCATACAGGCACCCATATGGATGCACCTGCCCATCTGATAAAGGGTGGAAAATATCTGGACCAATATGATATTAGCCGTTTCCACGGCAGTGCTACTGTTGTACATCTTGAATCCAATGAGGATCAATCCATAGATCTAGCTGTTCTCAAACCTCTTGAAAATCAGCTGAAAGGCACTGATTTCCTTCTGATCCATACAGGTTGGAGCCGGCATTGGGGAACAGACGACTATTTTGACAACTTTTCGGTACTCACCCCAGAAGCTGCTGAGTGGGTGGCGGGGATAGGCTTAAAAGGCATCGGGTTTGATACCATTTCTGCGGACAGTTCCGATACACAGACCTATCCCATCCATAAGATTCTGCTTGGATCGGATATGGTGATCGTTGAAAACCTGACAAACCTGAACCAGTTGCAGGCGGGATCTGTTGAGTTCGCCTGTTTCCCCCTGCACTTTCAGCAAGCAGACGGATCTCCAATCCGGGCAGTGGCCTTTATATGATTATCAGGTCTTGAATCTTGAATGAAATATTAACCATCTAAATGCACCGGGCAAGCCGGTGATTTGAGTGGTTTGTCTTCTTAAATCCTAATTTGTATGATTTCTCAAGTAACTTGGGAGGTGAAAATGAATAAACATGTTGGAAATAGTTTTGATGATTTTCTGGAAGAAGAAGGTTTGTTAGCTGAAACAGAGGCTATCGCGATTAAACGCGTAATCGCCTATCAAGTGAATGAATTAATGAAATCACAAAACATGTCAAAAGTAGCGATGGCTAAAAAAATGAAAACAAGCAGATCTGCGTTAGATAGACTTCTTGACCCCAAGAATACGTCTATCACTCTTCAAACATTAGAACGTGCTGCACATGCTATATGTAAACGATTACGTATTGAGTTTACGTAAGCAAAAGCCCAACAATGCAAATTGACTCAGACTGGCTTACGGTGGTGTTTTTTGATGCATACGGCTTTAAGAGTGATCCATCAATCAAGTCATCTCTAAAATTTTTACGTAAAACACAATGGGTGAGAGATAAGGTTGAAAGTCTGTATGTTTCAACATTGTAAAAAACAATCTGCGTGGGGTAATTCTAAATAAGTTACGCCAGTCAATAAGGAAAACTAATGAGTAATGAAGTGCTTTTTGAAATTAAAGGGTCAGTGGCCATCATAACGCTTAATAGACCGAACAGAAAAAATGCAATTAATCAGGCTCTTCTTTCGGGACTTTATAATAGTATTGAAAAAATAACCAAAAGTGATAAGATTAAGGTCGGCATTATTATAGGCAGTGGTGACGCTTTTTGTTCAGGTATTGATCTTGATTGTCTTTCAACTGACAATCTATTTAACCCACGCTCAGATGGGAAAGATATGCCCGAAATATTTGGACACTGCAACAAACCTATCATTGGTGCTGTAAATGGGTATGCAATTACCGGAGGATTTGAAATTGCCTTGAATTGTGATTTTCTAATTGCTTCTGAAAGTGCGATTTTTGCTGATACGCATGCAAAGGTGGGAATTCATCCTGGATGGGGAATGAGCCAGTTACTCCAGCAGGCAGTGGGACAAAGATTAGCAAAACAATTTTCAGCAACTTGTGAAAAAATTTCTGCGCAAGGAGCTTTAAGTTGTGGTCTTGTCAATGAAGTTGTACCGGCCGACAAACTTCTTGCAAGGGCCATTAAGATTGCAGAAGGGATATGTAGTGTCAACAATGAAATGATGCTGACAATGAAAAAATTGATTGAAGAAAAAAACGGCAGTACCCTTAACGCTGCTTTGGCAGTTGAGCGAAAAGGGTTTGAATTATTTTTACAAGGCTTTGATAGATAGACCATTATTAAAGGGTGTTGAAAAATATTTTTAAAATATCAATCATTTCATGGGGTTATACTTAAAAACACAGAACAAACAACCTTGGTATAAACACATGATTTTATTATCTAAAATAGCAATCATTTCAACATCCTTTATTAATGATTTTTAAAAAATTGTAGTCTTTCATCGTCAAACAATCAATATACACCGGATTTCACCGGTGATGTTCAAAGGGTCTTAGCGGCGCTCAGCACCGCGTTGGTGATGGCGTTTCAATAGCACTCAACTATTATTTACCCCATCACCAAACCGGTTAAACGGTGCCCAGAAAAGTGGATGCGTATATATTACCAATGTTTTAGGCACACAGTGTCCCATGAAGAGCCCTCTGGGCCTGAGCGAACTGGTCCCTTTCAACGATAAACTGCATGTTTGTCTGCCTGTTTGTCTGTGAAACAGCGAGAATATTGATGGAGTTACCAGCCAGAGCTTGCGCCGCTTTAGCCATTATTCCGGGTTGGCCAATATTTGAACCAATAGCGCAGACGATGGCCACCGGGCTTGTCGAGACTTCTTCCATGGTCTCATTGAGTTCAGCTATAAAATGGGGAGTACAGTCTTTCTCTTCAATGATCAAATCGATGGTGTTGGCATTGGTCATCTTGGAGATGTAAGATACCTGATATTTGTCAAAGATCTGCATGATACGGAGATCAAATCCAACTTCTCCCACCATTCTGGTATCATGGATTTCCATGCAGACGACCTCCTTGGAGCCAGTGATAATTTCGACCTTTGACTCCGGGGCGATGAAATCCTTGGTTATGAGCGTTCCTGGATGATCAGGGTCAAATGCATTTTTTATCCGGATAGGGATATTTTTAACCTCAAGAGGCTTTGATGCTTTTGGGTGTATAGCCTCCATGCCCACATCCGCCAGTTGGTCAGCCACATCATAATTGGTATTACAGACAGGTTTGACGTTTTCTTCACCGATGATCAGTGGATCACCTGAGCAGAGGTGGTATTCCTTGTGAATAACTGCCTCATCAGCACCTAATAATACAGCGACTTTTGAGAACGTCACCTCGGAGTATCCTCTGTCAAATTCTCGCATGATCCCCTCTGTCCCTTTTGTATAACCTGTTGAAAAACAAATTGTGGAGAAGGGGTTAATTTGGGCAAAGCTATCTTTTATGCGCTCATCAATGGTTAACTGGCGGCTGTCATCCCAACCACTGAGATCGACGAAGGTGGTGTTGTATCCTCTATTTTTAAGAATATTTGCAGAGTTAAAGGCGCTGTGCATTTCCCCGAGAGAGGCCAAGAGTTCCCTGGCAGCCAGCAACAGCTCTTCACGGCTGACATAGCCCGAGGCCAGAACATTATCCATACTGCGCAGAATGTTTATGGCCTGGTCAATCCTATCGCCAATAAAATCATTGGCCGCTTCAACATCAAGCCCGATATCACTAAAGGTCGCGTTGAGCTTGTAGAGTGACTCCTGTAGCCGGATCATTTTAATCGGATAGTTTTGTTGATCTTCAAAGAGTTTATAGATTCCTGCCTGATTGGTTTTTTTATGTTCGATGAGGTCATTGGTAACGCCTGCGTAGGCCGACACGATATAAATTCTGCCATATGTATGTTCTTTGTCTTTGAGAATGATATTGTCAACGATTTCAGGAAATCGGGACATGGAGGTGCCTCCGATTTTTTCAATGTTTAGGTGATGTCTTGCCATGGTAATCCTCTCTGTTTATATGAACCGGAACCTGTCATCTGCCGGGATAATGATGAGGTAAAGTCTTGTTCATTGTTGTAATTGTCAATCGATACTATTAATGCATCCCAATCGTTTTGGCAAGTCTGTTTGCAGGGGAGATCCAAATACAGTACACTCCTGGTTGGCTGGCCCTCAGCATAGCGTTCAGGCCGCTGGGACACAAAAATCTAAAAACAACACAGCTTGATAACCTAAAAACCACTTGACACAAAAACCTAAAATCCGTAAATCTTGAATAGGAATAATGAACAACCCGTCAAAAGCAGTCTATGATGAGGCAGATTTCTGTGGCAAAGCCGGTTTTGACTTTTTGGATTTAACCATCGAAGGTCCTTGTGCCACCAACGTTGATATTGATAGATTGAGGCCAATCCTTGATTCCTATGGATTATCAATCACCGGGCATACCGACCCCTGCCTTCCATATGCGTATCCAATCCAGGGAGTCCGAGAAGCTTGTTTTATGGAACTGGAGAGATGTGCAGGAATATTTTTTGCCTTGGGGGCGAAGGTCATGAATATCCATCCTTGCTATTTTTGTCCGCCGGCCATGAGAAAAGATTTGGTCTCATTCCTTATAGAGGCACTACCACCCATTATATCTGGATCTGAGCCGAGAGTTTATTCAGGAACTCTGGGCGTAATGTCAACTACCCAAGCCTGAAGAGCTTGGGCTTGAAAAAGTTGGGGTTGATCATAAGATGGGCCACTATACGGGAGATAAATTTATGCTTATCGCAAATATTCGGAATAATAGGGCTTATTTTTCAATTCTGAAAGTTCACTACAAGTGCAACAATCTACAGAATCATCACACATAATGATTAAATGGAAAGGACACAGGGGGAAAGTGAACAAAAAAAATAAAAAATTCACTCCAGCTCAAAAGCGAGCAAAGAAAAAAAAGAAGGCTGAAAGGCAAAAAAAATATCTGTGGGTTTTTATGAATGGCAAACAAGTCAGAATCAAAAGACCAAAAACTATAGATGGATTGCCAATTGATGAATTTATTCAGAATAATGCAGATCCAATATGGTTCCATCAAAATGAAATGTGGGAAGAGATAGATCAAGGAGCAAATAATAATGAGGATATTTTATAAAATCTAAATCAAGTTTCGGCATCCTTCAAAAGTACTTTACACTTTCTTAGAGAATTCCCCATTTACAGAGACTTTTTCCTAAAAGGGTGTAAAGTACTTTTAGGGTCATATGAAGGATGCCCAAGTTTCATTACATTTATCAAAAACAATTCCAATAACTCAAACCTACAGGTGTCAATGGCGGCAAGGCTGGCAGCCTGCATCTGGCAGTTCCGGATATCAACTTTTTGATGACATCCACGGTGGTCGGTGCAGGACCCCCTCTGGCCATTGGCTCAGCCTTTGCCCGTCAGTACAAGAATTCTAAGGCAATTACCGTTGTTATTTTTGGCGATGGCGCGGCAGCCGAAGGGAGCGTTCATGAAGCCATGAATCTGGCAGGCGTATGGAAGCTGCCGGTTTTGTTCGTATGTGAAAACAACTGCTGGGTTGGCGCACAGCGGCCTGAAGAGCATTGCGCGACCCCGAATATTTTCCTACGTGCCAAAGGATATAATATGCCCGGTCAGAGTGTGGACGGCCATACCCCCCGTCAGGTAGCCAGATCCCCTGAGCTTAAACCAAAAATTATAGAAATGCTCAAGAAAAATCTTTTCTTGTCAAACATGATTTCTCATAGTATAGTTAAGGTATAATTATTATATACAAATTGGAGAATCATGAAATTTAAATATGATCCAAACAAAAGCAAATCGAATAAACAAAAACATGGGATAGATTTCGAGGAATCAAAGGCTTTATGGCTTGACATTAATAGACTTGAGGTTCAAGCAAAAAGTGATGATGAACCAAGGTATGCATTGATTGCCACGTTAAATGAAAAGATTTGGACTGTTTTTTATACAATCAGAGAAAAACGCATTAGAATCATTTCTGTGCGAAGGTCAAGAAAAGGCGAAAGAGGACTATACTATGAAAGCTAAAGAATTAGATAAGATGTTTGACAATGGGGAAGACATCACAACTCATTTAGATCTTTCCACCAAGAAAAGGCCTGGTCTTAAACAAAGACGGGTCAATGTAGATTTTCCTGACTGGATTATTGAAACATTGGATCGTGAAGCCAGTAGAATTGGTGTTACAAGACAATCAATTATCAAAGTTTGGATCGCGGAAAGAATCAAAGAAGAAGCTATTGGCGGCTGTTAACAAATGGGAAGGATTTTCTCTCAGTTTTATTTTTAACGCCCGGATATGATCTGTCCGGGCGTCAATCCTCAAACATCTCTTATAATTTGTTTTATTGAATCAGGGCCATGCCCTGTTTCAGGTATTTTAAGGCAAGGTCTACATAGACTTTTTTGCCGTAATTCCATAACTCCTGATCCTTAGGGGTGACATCCCGGATTACCTTGGCAGGATTTCCCACTGCCACCACACGGGAGGCAATTTTCTGGTTGGCCCGGACCACTGCCCCTTCTCCCACAATGGTCCACTCTCCTGTTTCTGAAAGAATACTCAGGATGGCGCCCATGCCGATCACGGAAAAGTCCCCGATAATTCTGCCATGGAGAATGGCCCCATGTCCCAGGGTAACATTTTTGCCGATGCGCTGCAGTCCTGAAGGGGGGGAGTGAATCACTACGCCCTCTTCCACGGCGGTGCCGTTCCCGATTTCAATGCGGCCGTAATCCCCCCGGAGGATGGCCCCGTGTCCCACATAACAATTGTCTCCAATCACCACATCCCCGATTACCTGGGCGGTTTCACTCACATAACTGTCCTTGCCGATTATCGGTGAATTTCCATCAAATTCAAAAAGCATATTTCCTCCTCATTTATTTAGGCCTTCACCTGATTAATTACTTTGGTTCAACCGTTTCTTTTTTACAGCGTCCCTCTGTTATTTGCTTTGATGGGTTGTACCTTGGGTAAGACAAAGACAGGTAAGACCAAAGGATCTATCAATATTGATTTGTCTTGAGCAGCACCAGGGTGCAGGCCTCCTGCACCTGGATGCCGGCGGATTTGAGACTGTCGTATACTGCCGGGTTTTCCGTGTTTGGATTGAAAATTACCCGTTTGGGTTTAAGGGCCAAAATGTCCTTGATGATTTTTTCCTGGCGGGATACCCCCACGTACATGGTAACGGTATCAATGGGATCTGGGATATCCAAAAGCCCCTGGTAAACGGA
>Ga0307987_1000987_pt1 | contig 16186 bp, 9 predicted proteins | sample EllFjometagen181_FD_203157 | JGI IMG/M metagenome (GOLD analysis project Ga0307987, IMG submission 203157) | Marine microbial communities from Ellis Fjord, Antarctic Ocean - #181 | ecosystem: Environmental > Aquatic > Marine > Unclassified | place: Southern Ocean | collected 2014-10-08
AGGTGAATGTTCGTCTCGACCCAGTTCGTCTTTCAGCCTATGGGTTGGACATGGAACAGGTGGCAGGCATTGTGGCCGCGGCCAACCAGGCATCGGACTCAGGGAGTTTTCCCTCCCGCCAGGGCCAGGTGGTGGTCCACACAGGCGGTCTTCTCAAGGATGCCCAAGATGTGGGCCGGGTGGTGATAAATGTTTACAAGGGCCGGCCGGTTTATCTGAGGGACGTGGCCGTCATTGAAGATGGGCCAGGGGATCCGGCCCAATATGTTTTTTTCGGTACCGGCCCTGCCGCCGCTGAAAAACAGATCCAGACCGAGGATGCATCCAGGGGGGTCTGGCCTGCCGTCACCCTGACCGTGGCCAAGCGCAAGGGCACCAACGCCATCAGTGTGGCAGAAAAGGTATTGGAACGAGTTGAGGATGCAAGAGGAAGGATCATCCCGGACAATGTTCATATGACCATCACCCGCCATTATGGTGAGACGGCCAAGGAAAAATCCAACGAACTGCTGTTTCACATGCTCATTGCCGTGGTGTCGGTGACCATTCTCATCTGGTTCACCCTGGGTCACCGGGAATCCTATGTGGTGGCCTTTGCCATTCCCGTTACCCTGGCCCTGACCCTGACGACCTTTTACCTGTACGGCTATACCCTGAACCGCATCACCCTGTTTGCCCTGATTTTTTCCATTGGTATCCTGGTGGATGATGCCATCGTGGTGGTGGAAAACGTGGTGCGCCATTATCGGCTGGAAGAAAACCATGGCCGTTCCCATTTCACGGTGGCCATAGAAGCCGTGGATGAAGTGGGGAACCCCACGATCCTGGCCACCCTGGCCGTTATTGCCGCTATCTTACCCATGGCCTTTGTGGGCGGTCTCATGGGGCCCTATATGCGGCCGATTCCCATGGGGGCTTCGGCCGCCATGTTTTTTTCTCTTTTGGTGGCCTTTATTGTCACGCCCTGGGCATCGGTGCGAATGATACGGCCAAGGCACGGGGGGGACAAAGACCCGCATAAGGAAGACTGGTCCATACGGCTTTATCGCAAGGTCATGGGTCCTCTGCTTCACAAGCCTTTGGTTCGATGGGCTTTTCTTGGGGGGGTGGCAGGACTTCTTCTCCTGGCCTGTGCCCTGGTCGCCGCAGGCCTGGTCCGGGTCAAGATGCTGCCCTTTGATAACAAGAGTGAATTCCAGGTGATCCTGGACATGCCCGAGACGGCTACCCTTGAGGAAACCACCTCGGCGGCCATGGAAATGGGGGAGTATCTTAAAACCGTCAACGAGGTGGTGGATTTCCAGATTCATTCGGGAACAGCCGGGCCCTATAATTTCAACGGCCTGGTTCGTCATTATGACCTGAGATCGGGGCCCGGCATGGCAGATATCCAGGTCAACCTTGCCGATAAGGGCAGGCGAAAACAGCAGAGCCATGGGATTGCCAAACGGGTGAGACCCCCCTTAAAAATTATTGCTGATCGTTACGGGGCAAGGGTCAAAATCGCTGAAGTCCCGCCGGGGCCTCCGGTGTTGTCAACGCTTGTGGCCGAGATTTACGGCCCGGATTATGATCGTCAAAAAGAACTGGCCCTCAAGGTGCGGCATATTTTTGAAACCACGGACGGCGTGGTGGATGTGGACTGGTACATGGAAGAGGACCAGACACGATTCTCGCTGGATATTGACCAGGAAAAGGCGGCCCTCCACGGTATCAGTGTCGGCAGAATCGCCCGGACACTGCAGCTCGTTCTGGAAGGACAAACCGTCGGCCTGCTCCACAAATCCCTGGAGAAAGAAGATGTTTCTATTGTGCTCCAGCCGTCACTTGCCACCCGGGCAGGTGTGGACCGGCTCGGGGCTTTCAAGGTACCGGCTGCCGACGGCAGTCTGGTGGACCTGGCCTCTCTGCTGCGGGTTCGAGAGACCCAGGTGGACAGGAGCATCTATCATAAAAATCTCATGCCGGTCATCCATGTGACGGCAGATGTGGCCGGTGCAAAGGAAAGCCCTGTCTATGCCATCCTGGAGATGTGGGAAAAAATAGATGCCATCACAACACCCGAAGGGTACGGCATTGTCCAGCACACGGCGGCCCTGCCGGAAACCGACCGGACTCTTTCCATGAAATGGGATGGGGAATGGCACATCACCTACGAGGTATTCAGGGATCTGGGCCTGGCCTTTGCAGTGGTCCTGGTCCTGATCTTTGTCCTGGTGGTGGGATGGTTCCAGTCGTTTTCAACGCCCTTTGTGATCATGGTGGCCATTCCCTTTTCCCTGATCGGGATTCTTCCAGCCCACTGGGCCATGGGGGCATTTTTTACGGCCACCTCCATGATCGGTTTCATCGCAGGTGCCGGAATTGTGGTGCGAAATTCCATCATCCTGGTGGATTTTATTGAGTTGAGGATCGCCCAGGGCATGCCCCTGGACCAGGCGGTCATTGATGCCGGTGCCGTCCGGTTCCGTCCCATGATGCTGACGGCCGCCGCTGTGGTTGTGGGAGCTTCGGTCATTCTCTTTGATCCGATTTTTCAGGGACTTGCCATATCACTCATGGCCGGAGAGGTCGCCTCCCTTCTGTTTTCACGGATGACGGTACCGATTTTGTATTTTATGGATAAACGCTGGGAAGCGGCCCATATGCACCTTTCCGTAAAAGAGGCAGAATCAGAATAATGACGACTGCCACACAATGAAGGAAGAACCAATGAGATTACAATTGAACAAAGGTTTTTTAGGCTTAGGGTCCAGAATGGTTTTGGCGGGTTGGGTTGTGACGGTATGGCTCCTGGTTTCCCCGGTTCAGGGGCTGGCCTCGGACCTGATATCGGACCCAATGTCGAACCCAATGTCGAACCTAATGTCGAACCTAATGTCGAACCTAATGTCGAACCCAACGTCGAACCCAACGTCGAACCCAACGTCGGACCCAACGTCGGACCCGATGTTGGACCCAATGTTGAAATTGGCACTTCCCCGGGCGGTTGAAACGGCACTCGCCAGCAACCCAAGCCTCCAGGCCGCAGGCTTTGGGGTCCTTTCCGCCCAGGAAAAGGTGGTCCAGGCCCGTTCAGGTGCAATGCCCCAGGTTCATCTTTCAGGACAGTCCAGCCGCACCACCAATCCCATGTGGGCCTTTGGGACAAAACTGAACCAGGGATCTATTACAGAACAGGATTTTTATCCCGACCAGCTCAATAACCTGGAGGGTATCACAAATTATGCATCCAACCTTTCTGTTGCCTGGCCTTTGTATGACAGCGGTCAGACCTGGTATGGCCTTCAGCAGGCCCATTTAAACCAGGAGGCAGCAGCGCTTTTTAACGAACATACCCGGCAGCAGGTGATTGCCAACACCATTACCTGCTATATCGGCGCCTTGTTTGCCCGGGAAAATAAAATCGTTATCCGGCAGATCTCAGATACTGCCCGTTCCCATTTGAAAATGGTACAATCCCGTTATGACGGGGGCTTTGTGGCGAAAAGCGATCTGCTGCGTGCCCAGGTTCAGATTGCCGACCTGGAACAACAGCTGGCCGAGGCCAAGAGTCAGGCCGATATTGCCAAATGCCGACTGAATGTTGCCATGGGGGTTGCAGGAGAAGTGAATTATACCCTGTCAACTCCCCTTAAGGCCGGTGATCCCATCGTCGGCAGCCTGGATACCTGGATCAGCACGGCTCTGTCCACTCGGCCGGATCTCAAGCATCTGGCATTGCAAAAACAGATTGCTCAAAAAGAGATAGACAAATCCAGGGCATCCCGGAATCCGTCGGTGAGTCTGGCAGGAAATTATGAGATCAATTCAGAGGATTTTGATGATGCGGCAACCAACTATACCATTGGTGCCATCGTCTCCATGCCCTTGTTCACCGGAGGCCGGATCTCGGCAAAAGTGCGGGAGGCACAAATGAACCTCAATCAGACCAAGGCCCTGCTCCGTGGCATGGAACAGCAGATCTGCGGGGAAATTCGCCAGGCATTTTTCAATGCCCAGAGCGCCTGGGAGCGTATTCAAGTGAACCAGGCAGCCGTAGGTCAGTCACGGGAGTCTTTGCGCATCGTGAAAAACCGATATAACAGCGGTCTGTTTACCATTACCGATCTTCTGGATGCCCAGGTCATGGTGCAGCAGAGTCTGACCCATGAAATCAAGGCTGTCCATGATTACAAGTTGGCCGCAACCCGCCTTGCCTTGGCAGCCGGAAAGATTGATCCGCCATGAGCGCTTAGGATAATTCATCTTGAATAAAATGAAATTAAAAACCATCATTGAAATTTGTGCAGAGCCCATTATCGTATATGATAAACAAGGATTGACCACCTATGTGAATCCCAGCTTTGAAAGGGTTTTTGGTTGGAGGGGCCGGGAAATTATCGGCAGTCCCATCGACTTTGTGCCCGAAGATCAGATTGAACTGACCGAAAAATCGGTAGCCAAGGTTATTGCCGGGCAAACCATTTCCGGGATGGAAACCCAACGGAAAACAAAAAATGGGGAGACAATCCATGTCCGGCTGAGTGCCGCTCCCTTCAAGGATGGAGAAGGCAATTTTGACGGTATGGTGGTTACCCTCCAGGATATCTCTGATTTGGTCCGTTCCCGGTGGCAGGCCTTGGCGGCAGACCAGGCCAAAAGTGAGTTTCTTTCCAATGTCAGCCATGAGGTCCGAACCCCCATGAACCATGTCATGGGAATGATAGAGCTTTTGCTCAATACCCGGCTGGATGCGAAACAGCAGGAGTTTATGGAGATCCTTCAGACAAGCGCTGATTCACTTATGATGACGATTAATGATATGTTGGATTATTCCAAAATTGAATCAGGGGAAGTGGGCTGTGATGCTATCGGGTTTGATTTGCGAACCCTGGTTGAAAAAGTAGCGCATCTGATGGCCCCAAAAGCTGCGGAAAAAGGACTGGCATTTGATCTTTTTGTTCATCAATTTGTTCCCTCTTTGCTCATGGGGGATCCCCGGCGCCTGCGCCAGGTATTGGTCAACCTTTGTTCCAACGCCATTAAATTTACGAAACACGGAGGGGTCAAAATAAATATTTTCCTTGAAAAGGAAAATGATACAGCAGCGAAGATCCGGTTTGAGGTCAGTGATACGGGAATCGGTATTGCCCCAGATCAGACCCAGATGATATTTGATTCTTTCGCCCAGGTAAACGGATATCTTCCCAAGCCAATCAAACCCCAGGAACTATATGATTGTATTTCCACAGCCTTTATGGCCGGACGACTGGGGCAAGACGAGATGATCACCCGTCATTCCTTAACGGAAAATAGAAAACAGCAGGTAAAGATTCTTCTGGTTGAAGCGGGCCGGGTCAACCGGAAAATTATTCTTAATATCCTGGGGAAATCGGGTTACAGCGCAAATAGTAAAATCGATATGGACGGGGTGTTTGAAACCTTTAAAACCGAAAAATTTAATTTAATTCTTCTGGATATTGATTTGCCTGGAAGCCTAGGACTGCTCAACACCATCCGGCAGTATGAAACACAAGAGAAAAAAAAGCGGGTCCCTGTCATTGCCATGACAGATGTCCAAATGGGCGATGAAATACAAAAAGGCTTTCAAGGATACGTGGAGGACTGTTTGTTAAAACCTGTGACCCCTGAAAAATTATTGGCTTCAATCGAAACCTGGACCTGGCAGGATGAGGCGTTTTTAAGGGCCCATGTGGGTGTAGTAACCACTATCAAATGGAGTGAGGTATGAAAATTTTGATTGCAGAGGATGATTTTGTTTCAAGGCTCCTGGTGAAAAAAGCGGTTACAAAAATCGGTCATGAGGTGATTGTTGCTGAAAACGGAAAACAGGCCTGGGAGGCATTTTTGGCCCATGAACCCGATATGGTGATCTCCGACTGGATGATGCCGGAAATGGATGGGCTTGAACTTTGCAAGAAGATTCGAAATGCCGGTAAAAAAAGTTATTCCTATATCATTTTGTTGACAGCAAAGGATAAGACAACCGATCTTGTGGACGTGTTTGATGCCGGAGCGGATGATTATATTATCAAACCCTTCAAGCCCGATGAACTCAGGTCCAGGATCAAAAGCGGTGAACGCATTGCCATTCTGGAAAGTCAGCACCACGAACTTCAGGAAAATCTGGCAATAAAAAATATAAAACTGGATGAGGCCCTCCAAAATTTGAAGGCAACCCAGGCCCAGGCCATGCAGTCTGAAAAGATGGCCTCCATTGGCCAGTTGGCTGCAGGAGTTGCCCATGAAATCAATAACCCAATCGGGTTTGTTGGCAGCAACCTGGAGGCATTGTCCGATTATCTTAAGGATTATAATACTCTGCTGGGACATTACCAGGCTATGGCAGATGCACTGGGTAAGGCCGGGGCTGACAAGATGGCCTCGACGGTCAAGTCACATTTGGAAGAGATTCATAAATTTGAGAAAGATATAGAAATCGCCTACCTCAAGGAGGATATCCCAGACTTGCTCAAAGATTGCATAGAGGGAACTTCCCGGGTGGGGAAAATTGTAGCGGATTTGAAAAATTTTGCCCATCCCGGCAATGACAAACAGATGCTCATGGATATTAACAAGGGATTGGAATCCACCTTGAATGTTGTTGCCAATGAGCTAAAATACAAGGCAATTGTAACAAAGGAGTTTGGGGAAATTCCTCTGGTGGAGGCCTGGCCCCAGAAATTGAACCAGGTATTTATGAATATCCTTGTCAACTCAACCCAGGCGATTCTTGAAAAAGGTGAAATCCGCATCCATACCTTTGTTGAAGGAGGGGATGTGAAAATTGCAATTTCCGATACAGGCTCCGGTATTCCACCTGATAACCTGTCCAAAATTTTTGATCCCTTTTTTACCACCAAGGCCGTGGGCACGGGAACCGGTCTTGGCATGAATATCGCCTATAATATTGTCAAAGAGCACAAGGGCCATATTGAGGTCAAAAGCGAAATGGGAAAGGGCTCCTGTTTTACCATTACCCTGCCCGGCAAATAGAGGGGGACCTTTTTGGGGGATCAGTAGGCACTTATTTCCATCTCGTAAAAATCAATGCCATGTGTCGCCTGGCCGTTCTTTTTTATTTCGGTTATTCGGCAACGGCTGTCTGGGTTGAAAAGGGTGATAGAGGTGTTGGGCCCAAACACCCGGGTGCCGGACCCAATTTTTTTACCCACCTTTACCTGGGCCAGGGGTTTTTTCCTGTCACTAAATTCTAACAGCCGTTTTTTCTCATCTGCCAGGGCCAGGTTCAGCGTTTCAAATTGTTTAATCCTTGCCTGTTTTTGCGAAATTTCCAAGGCAATGGCATCCTGCCGTTCAAATTGGGAATTGATCTTTTCTTCTGCCTGGGCCGCATCGAGTTTGAGCTGCTTGGCCGCCTGTTTTACCTTTTGGTAGGCCGCCATGTTTCCCGAGGCCTTTAGACCGCCTATTTTGCTTTCTATTTTTTGCAAATCCAGCTGGGCCCGGTCCTGCACATGGGCATGCTGTGATATTTTTCCATGGAGGCTGGCATCCTCTTGCTCAAGGGTTGAGATTTCTCCTTTCAAGAGAGCTGCTGCCTCGGAATTGATCCGCATTTTCCCCTCCACCGATGCCACCAGTCGGTGGGTATGTTCATCCACACCCACCACAAGTTTTGCCGGACTGGAGGAGTCTGTTCCGATGTCTCCGGCATCTATGCCCATGTTGGCCGATATTTGGGAGGCCATGATGACCCCATTGGTATTGATACAGGCACCTGAAAGTTGGATAACAGAATCCATGATTTCCCGTTGAACAATCAGATCGCCAAAGGCATTTATCTTTGAGTTGTGGATATATTTGGCCTGGACAGACCCTTTTACATTGATCAGCTGTGTATCCACTATCCCCAGGGAGACATTCAGATCCCCGGTCAGGTCAATCTGGGCCCCTTCTATTGCCCGGGCAGTCAAGGAGGCTCCTTTTACCTTGAATCCCTCTTTGACAACCCCTTTCACCACCACATTGCCGTCAAAGATCACATCCCCTGTTTCAAATCCCAGATCCCCCTTGATGATCAGTTCCGGACAGATGCTTACCTTGCCCATGGCGTCCAAATGGGGCTGGCCGTCAATTTCGGCATATATTTTGTTCCCTTCTTCGGAAAGCCGGGTGCCGGGACCTGCTTCAAATGCGATGTCAATGGGCTCCCCTACCGGAATTTCCTGACCGGTTACATCAATGCCGGGGTTTCCTTTTTCCGGTGATATTCTGGCAGCCAGAAAAGCATTTTTGTTCACAAAGGGGATTTTTCCCCTGTCCCTGAAATTGATGCTGCCATCCTCCTCCAACTTGCCAGCGTGGCGAAAATCAGTGGGGAAATGGTACTTAATGATCGCATCTTTTGAAGGGACTGGTGAAAGTCCTTTGGCGATGACAGAGGGATCACTTTTTTTTGTCACAGACAAGAGCCAGTATTTGATGCTGCTGTCTTCTATAATGCCATGGGTAATATTGTGCCAGAATAAAAAATATTTGATAATGGTCAGGTCCATAATCCGGGGATCCATTTTTTTAACCTGGATAGAGGCTGTGGACCTGTCAGGGGAGAGGGTTATTTGGAGGTGTTTATCCAGATATTGTTGGAAATCTTTCCCAAACAGGTCCATCTTTGCTGCGTTGCTCTGGTGGCAAAGCATCAAGATTTTTGGTATCAGGGTTGCGGCCAGGTCGGAAGATAAATTCTCTTGGCCTGGCCTATAGAGGGTATCTGTGTAATACAGGGGGCTAAGCTCAATGGCATGGTGAAATACAGCAGTCTCAAGGATCAGTTTGACCTGATCCTTCATTTTTAAAAATTGTGCTCCAAACCCCTGGGAAGAGAATTCAACTTGTTTTGCTTCCAGAATTTCTGTCAGGGCAGGAATCTTATCCGGACTGGTCGCCCCTTTTCCTGTTTTTAATTTTGATTCAAGAATCCGGATCTGTTTTTGGTGTGCTGCCATCTGGGCCAGGTCCGAGGCTTCCTGGCGTTTGAAATTGCTGGCAATCTGAAATAATTGTCGGTTTTGGCGCTGGGTAATTTTTTGCAGATTGTTAAGTTTCAAGGTGGATTGATATTGCTGACAGCACGCTTCCACCTGGATGATCAGGTCGCTGTCATCAAAGGGGAGGGTGAGGCATGAATGGATCTGGGCAGTATTGATGGCAGAGACCATGGTTTCAAGAAAGGTGGCATCAGCCATTAGAACACGAAGGGTTGAAGGCGAAACCTCCCTGGCCTTTAACAAAATTTGGTCCCCCTTCATTTTCGGCATGGCATAGCTTGCAATAATCACGGCATAGGGAGAAGTTCCGGCTTCTTTCAGGGCAAGAAGGCCGGCAGCAGGGGTATCAAAACAATGAACCTCAAATCCCTTTGCCGACAAAAGGGATTTAAGCCGGGATCGCACCGTATCCATGGCCTCAATTACCAGTATTTTAAGCGCATTCTCTTCGATGGAGGTTTCTCCCGCTTACAGGTTAAGGGTTTGATGGGTGATTTGTTTTGGGTTGTCCGGGTTTTGAGAATCAATTTCCATAAATTTTGACATGCCAATGTCATCGCCAAGGATGGTGGAAGCCATGGTTCCCATGATTTTGGTTCCCCGGAAGAGTCGTTTGTTGACCTTGAGCATGGGAATGGCGTCTTCTCGCTCAAGCCGTTTGGTGGCCCCTTCTTTTTCTTTTTGCAGGTCCGCAATCTCCTGGTTCAGCGCTTCGATTTTTGTGTCGCAATCCTGGACTTTATTCATGACCGCATCCTGGGCTTGAAAAATTGCTTTGATGCGCTCATCTGCCTGCTCAATACTTATTTCAATTTCTTTGAGCTCATTGACCAATTTTTGTTTTTCTTCTTTGCCGGTGGCCTTGCCCATCATTTTTTCGATAAATTCCATCTTTTTGTTCAGTTTTTCCTGGGCAAAGGTCTGGTTGGCAACATCAACATGAAGAGCGTTATACGCTTCGTCATGGGATCGTTTTTGATCGATGATCTCATTGAGTTTCCTTTGATGGGAGTCGATTTGAACCTCAAATTTTTGTGCAATCCATCGGATATGATCATCAACCCCTGTTTTGATGGTGGAGGGTTCAGCCTTTTCCGTACCAATCTGTTTGACACTCAATCCCATCCTGGCGGCAATAAGGCAAGCGGTTATCCTGCCGGCCTCATTGGTCAGACCACCGGAGATGAGGATGCGGGATCCCATGATTTCCCTGGTGATCATCATATTCCCGTGGGCAAATATTTTTACGTTGTTGAGAAACTTTGCCTGGACGTTTCCCTGGGTTTCAATGTGGGAATTGACAATTCCGTTGGATACCTTGAGATCCCCCCGGATCTGGATAGTGGCCCCATTGATCTCATTGGCCGTCAAGTCGGCGCATTCCACTTTAAATCCTTCTTTTACCATGCCGGTCACCAGAACGTTCCCCTTAAAATTGATGTTTCCTGTTTTAAAGTCCACATCCCCTTTAACAGTGAATTGTTCAAGAACGCTGATGATGCCCTTGGCATCCATGCTGGGTTGGCCTTGGATGGTGGCAGTCAGTTGCAGCTGGTCTTCGGAAAACTTTACTCCGTCTCCGCCCAACAGGGGCATGTCTTCCACTTCTCCCACCAGAAGGGTTTCACCAAAAATATCTATTCCGGGCCTGGGATGTTCCATGGATTTTTTTTCTGCCAGGAGCTGGCCTTTTTTCACAAAGGCGGAATCCCCTCTGGCGGAGAAATCTATGGACCCATCTTCTCTGATCACCCCTGCGGCATCCTGCTCGGTATTGAAATGGTAAATAATCCGGGCAGGTTCGCCTACACTGGCAGGCACTCCCCTGGCCACCACAAATTTTTCATGGGGGTCTGTACAGTTTTGAATAAAGTTTCGGATTTCACTGTCCGGTAAAATTCCATTTCTGATGCCCCGTTTTTTGATCATTTGCTTGATGGGCAAGATATCGGAGCTTCCCTGTACGGTTTTGGGAACCCGCATCCAGGCTTCCACCCGGTCTTGGGACACCTGGAGATCCACAAAGGCACCAAACTCTGAAGAAAAGGCAGCGGCCGGGTCCATGGTCCCCTTTTTTCCTCCGGATCTGTCCTGACCGGCCATGAGGTCATCTCTCAGCTCCGGTGCGATAACCTCCGATTCCACCAGAATATCGCCAATGAGCATGGAAACCCCGCTGTCTTCAAAATTATTCAATTGCTTGCGAAGCGCTCTGTCCACGTCTTTTTTGCTGGCAACCTCACGGTCGATTAGCAGTTTTCCAAAGTCCCTGTCCAGCAACCGAGTTTCGATGAGGGCCATTTTGGCAAATAACCGGCTTAGGTCTTTTCTCTGGAGAAATCCTTTGGAGATAAGCACCTTGTCAATGGTCAAGCCGGTTGATTGTTCGGCTTCTTTTTCCTCCAACTCGTCCTGGGCCTTTTCAAACTCTCCTCTGGTGATACATCCGTCATTAAATGCCAGGGTGCCAAAATCAGGCAATTTCTTATAATCATCTATGACCACGCCGGTGCTGGGTTCGGATCCAATGCCAAACAAGGTGGGTTCAACTGCCTGGACCACATTTTCAATAATCTGGTCTATGATCTCAAAGGTATCGTCTTCAAGGTCATCAATATCTTCTGGCCTGTCTTCCGGGGAAAAAGAAATCTTGCTTCTTTGGGCGATTTCCCCAAGGGTGGCCGCAACCTCTGCCCTGGAAATGGAAAAGGCTTCTGCCAGGTTTTTCTGGTTCATGGTGATGGTTCTGGAAAGCAATTCATCAAGCCCAAGAAACACCTCTTTATATTCCGCCTGTTCCTTGGATTCCGCCAGGGCCTGGGTCAGTGAATCCACTTCGTTTTTTTTGTTTCCAAGCTGTACCGTGAAATTTGTAAGATTTTTTTTCATGCCGGCGGCAATATCGAAGAGCTTGGCATTCTGCTGCCGGGTAATGTTGAACAATCGTTTTCTTTCCTGAAATTGCTTGTAAATATCAAGCTGTCCCTGGACTCTGAGCAATAAATCATCATTGTTCCATGGTTTTGGGATATATTGATGGATTTCGCCTTTGTTAACCGCATCCACAATGGCCTCAAAATTGGAATATCCCGTGATCAGCATTCGCCGGGATTCAGGGCTGAGCAATATGCTTTTTTCCAAAAATTCGCTGCCGGACAATCCCGGCATTTGCTGGTCTGACAAGATCAGAAAAAAATGATTCCGGGTATCTTCCAGCAGTTTTATGCCCTGTTCTGCACTCAGTGCAGAGATCACCTTGTCAAATCCTTTGCGCTTTAATACCCGTCTCATGTTTTTTACGATGGGCTCATCGTCATCCACCACCAAGATCGCATATTCCTCTGTGTTGGGCATCTTATCCTCCCGGGATGGTGTCGGGCATTTCAAATCCGTTCCTGGTTGCAATGTCCTGGAATTGTTCAAACAGCTCTGCCATTATGGCAGCGTAGAGCGTGTTGAGTTTTTCTTTTTCCAGGAGATTGTTTTCCTTGAGCAGCGCTTCGATTTCATTGATATAGTTTCGGTTTTCAAATCCTATCTCCAGGCGTTTTTTGAGTTGTTCGATCTCCTTGTCCCGTTGAATGATGGCGCGTTGATGGACGACTGAGCTTTTTTTCAAGTCTGTGTTCAGGGTAAATAATTTGGTATTCTGGGCCTTGGCAAGCTTGAAGAGCCGGTCATTTTCAATAATCAGTTCATATTGTTCCAATCCCGCCTTTACGGTTTCAATAAAGGCATCATTGCTCCAGGGCTTGGAAATATACCGGTGAATGGATCCTTTATTCACAGCCTGAGTAACCGCATCCACATCAGCATAGCCCGTAAGGAGGTAACGGATGGTATTCGGGGTTATCTTTTTTGCTTTTTCCAGGAATCGTGACCCTTCCATACCCGGCATCCGTTGATCTGAAATAATCAGGGAAAATGGGGTCGAGCAAGATTTTATTCGGTCCAGGCCTGCCTGTCCCGAATCCATATACACATATTTGGCGCCGATCTGTTTCATTAATCGGCCAAGGGCTTTGCCTATCTGTTCTTCATCATCAACGATTAATATGGTATGATCAAATTTATCTGCCATCAAATCTCCATGTGACGCCATGAATAGTAGCGGTCATTCTTGTTAAAATAATCTTAATTTATGCAGTATAAAAGGCCGAAAATTTTTGTTTGTTGCCTGTCGTCACCCATGGGGCTTTGGATCTGGGCAGTTTCTACTTTTCGTTTGTTTTTAATGCAAAATGAATTTTACTCGTATATCTTTTTTTTCTCAAGGTTTTTTTCAGACCACTTGTTTTTCGTATTAAAATAATGATTGTAATTGCCTCTGGCAATTACATATATTTAAACGCGTGAATCCCAGGTTAGTCTTTCTTTAACCGGCGATGGGCGTTGCCGTGAAAATTTAATGTCAATTTAAGGACCAATGGACCCGCCCCAATTTACACTTCTGGGAGAGAAACTGGATCATTTGATATCGGTGATTGAAAATCTGACAACTGTCCTTTCCAGTTCGGGCGGGGAATTATTTTCCAAGGTTAAAAAAAACATAATCAGCATATGGATGACAGCCTTTTTTATCACTTTTTTTGCTGTGGCCGGCACGGAATATTGCGTTCATAAATTTTGTGTGGAGGGAGTCTTTAAAAGACCAGGGAACGCCATTGGTTTTAAGCTGAAACCTGTGGTTGCCTGAGAGCATATCAATATACTTCGGAATAGATGCGCTCATTCAAGAATTTGGAAGCAATCTTTTCGCAATCCTTTGCCTACAATAAATCCTCCGTATTTTAATACGCTAAATCTTGATATACGAGCCTTAAAAAGAATGTATGGAATGCTCTGTGTTTTATGATTTTTGGTAGAAAAAATTGGTCCAAAATCAGATTGGTTGAATGCAATAAGGGATCTGATAAGTTTAAAACCTTCTATAAATAGTTGCCCGAATACTGCAATGGGGTTTAATAACAATGCCTTCCCTATCTTTTAAGATTTTAAAGCTTTCAAAATTTAAATAGAACAAACAATCTATCCCCAAGCTTAACCTGCAGCACAAAGTTAAAATTTGATATTAGGGCTAAATTTATCGCAAGTTATTATACTGCCTGTGATTGAAAATAAAGGATAATTCCTTTTCCCTCAAATCTGCCGGACATGGAACAAAACTTAACCATATAGTTAAGGTTATTGATTTTTTGACAAATGGTTATTTTATTCTTTTTTGATTTGAATATCGGTTTTATCTTTTCTATAATATCTTCAGAAAAATAATCAAAAATTGATTTACCCACAAGGAATTTTTGATTCTTAATCTCTAAATTTTGAGCTTCTTTATTGATAAGAACAATCATTTTATCCATACTGAGGCCAACAATTGGTGAAGGCAACCCTTCAAACATTGCACGGGACAGTTCAAGTGCCTCATTTTTTAATTCCAGTTCCCTCGTTCTAATGCTTATTGTTTTTTCAAGACTTTTGTTGGCATCTTCAAGCTGTTTGTTCTTTTCTACTATAATTTCATTTAAAGAACGATTGGCCTGGATCAAGTCATATTGTTCAAGGGATTTGTTGATTTCATTTTTAATGTTATCATCATTCCACGGCTTAAGGATAAATTTGTAAATATTGCCCTTATTTATTGCATCTCTAATAGTCTCTACTTCAGTATATCCAGTTAATACGATTCGGATTGTTTCTGGATATTTTTCTTTCACTTTTGATAAAAATTCAGTCCCGCTCATTTGGGGCATTCGTTGATCTGAAATAACCAGGTGAACATCATTATTTTCCAAAAGATCCAGTCCTTCCTGGCAACTTGAAGTTGTGAGCAGGTTAAAATTTTCTTTTCTCAGAAGCCTTTTTAACGATGAAAGGATTTGTTTTTCATCATCCACACATAATACGGTATGTTTTGCATTTGTCATATTTTTAAGTCCTATTTAAAAAAAAATGACTGAGCATCAGTGATTAATTGAAGGGCATCAGGAAACCATTTTTCGGAGGATTCCATCAACAGTTTCATTCGTTTCTTTGAATTCGGATCAAAATATTCATATATAATTCTACCTGAACTTGTTGTCTGGTTCAATGTGTCATGAATAAAACTGTTCGCATATCCATCAGCGGCATTGACAATGATGCTGTCATCCCAAGCAGGGCAGCCTACTCTGATTTTATGATGGTTATAAATTGTATTCGTAAGAAGATCCGGCAGACCCCATTTTTTTGTAATGAAATACCCGACGTCGCAGTGGTCTACTGGAAGCGTTTTTTTTTCAGCCGCTATATAAATTAAATCTTCTTTCCTTGCGGTTATGATAACTGCTTTAAATTCATTTTTAAAATAATATGCCAGGATCAGCTTTCCTACGTCATGAAGAAGTCCGTTAACAAAACATTTCTCAGGATCACCGGAGTCAATTTTTTTAGAAATATATTTGCTTAACACAGCAACAGCGATTGAATGTTTCCAAAAATCATCAATATTAAATAGTTCATTTGATTTTCTTTTGGAAAGTTTGCTTAAGGTTTCAAAGGTTGACAAAGAAATAATAATATTTCGAATAGCGTCAAAACCCAGAATAATTGAAGCTTCCTTCACGGATGAAACCTTTTCCCTTAACCCGAAAAATGCAGAATTTACTAAAAGCAGCATTTTAGAAACAATTGCCTGATCTTTTTCAATGACTCTGGCTAAAGAATCAGTTGTTGAATTCCGATCATCCAGCATCTGATTAACTTTCATCACAATGGCAGGTAAAGAAGGGATATCCTGAATATTTTTTAATTTTTTAATAAATTTTTTTTTCTCATCGTCCATTTTAAACCATCCATTTACTTCTAACTGTGTTTCTATTGTTCAAAAATGACTTCAACAGGATCTGCCGTATTGAAGTATTCAACCCACTTTTTTCATTATATCAAAATCACAAACGATGGGCAGACTTTAAATATTTTTATACACTGCATATATATGTGAACTGTTATTTTATTGGCAGTTCGATAGTAAAGGTTGTTCCAGATTCCAATTTTGATCTAACATGTATTTTGCCATGTACTTTTATTGAATCTATAGCATTTTTAATCAAATTATCAATTATCTGTTTTATCTGAATCCTGTTCCCTTTAATCCCTGGCAGAGTGTCTTGCATATCGATCTTTTTTTTCACCTC
>Ga0307987_1000988_pt1 | contig 16182 bp, 10 predicted proteins | sample EllFjometagen181_FD_203157 | JGI IMG/M metagenome (GOLD analysis project Ga0307987, IMG submission 203157) | Marine microbial communities from Ellis Fjord, Antarctic Ocean - #181 | ecosystem: Environmental > Aquatic > Marine > Unclassified | place: Southern Ocean | collected 2014-10-08
GCTTAAGCGATAGTTGTTCAACGGGCCCATGTGTAAGAGCAGGGGCCTAATCATCTTTGTGCTCATCATCTTCGTGCTCATCATCTTCGTGATCATCATCTTCGTGCTCATCATCTTCGTGCTCATCATCTTCGTGATCATCATCTTCGTGATCATCATCTTCTCCACCGTGGCCTTCCCCGTCATAAAAAGGGGAGAATTTATCGGGGAATCCCTTCTCCGTACATCCGATGCAGATGGCATTGGCGCCGATACACCAGTTGGTGTCGCTGTTCCAATGTCGGCTGTAACAGTCCGCTTTGGTCTCTTTTCCTTTGCATCCCAGTTCTTCGAGGCACTGGCCGTCCATGCCGAAGGTCTTCGCCTCGTCTTCATCTTTTCGAGGACACCGATCATGGATCTCTTTTCCAAAAAAGGCTTTCGGTCTTCCATCTGAATCCAGACTGGGGGACTCTCCGGCCAGGAGCTGGGCGATGGTACCGACAACCCAATCCGGATGGCTGGGGCACCCCGGAATGTTGATGGTGGGTACACCGGTGATTTGTCCAACGCTTTGTATCCCTGTGGGGTTTGGATCTCCTGCGGGCATCCCGCCAAAACTGGCGCATGTTCCGATGCAAAGGACCGCCGCCGCTTTTGGCGCCAGATCTTTTACAGCTTCCATGGCGGTAACTTCCCGCCCATCTTCCGTCCAGAGCATGCAGGTTCGCCCGCCGAAGGCGGTGGGAATACCGCCATCAATTGCCAGAATAAATCCACCTTCTCTGGTACTGGCACTCCTCAACTCCGCCACTGCCAGATCCCCGGCGGCACCCATGAGGTTGGGGTGAAACGCCAGATCAATGGTGTTGAGGAGAAGATCGGCCACGTTGGTGGTTCCCGCGTTGTTGCTGAACAGGTTGGCCAGGGAGACGGTGCATCCGGTGCAGTTGGCGCCGTTGAGCCAAATGATGGGGGGGCCACCCCCGGCCGCCAGGGCCTTTTCCAGGTTCCCCAGAACCGACAGGTTCAACCCCAGGGCTGCTGCTGAGCCAACACAATACTTCATGAAATCACGTCTGCTGACATCCTTCATGACATCCTCCTTTCGTCCTTCTGATCAAGTAACTGCTTTAGTTTAAACGTCGTTTCCAAAACGTCAGACAGGCATCGGGCGCCTGTCCGTGTTTTAAACCTGTTGAAAGTCAGGGTCTTAGAACAAAAAAAGGCCTTTTGGTATGGATGCCAAAAGACCCTGTCAGGATTTTCTTCCGGCAGCCCGGCTGTCATGGCCTTTCGGCTTTAGACCCGTGGTTTTGCGTCACCGCCTTTCAGCGGTTTTGCCTATATTCCACTCGCTGTGTGGCCCCTGATGAATAGATCCGCTTTTGCTGAATACCATTTGCAGAGCGTTATCAATCCGGAGTCACCCTGATATTAGTAGCAAATATCATACCAATTTAGTATGGTTCTGGTAAAGTGTTGAAATGCTACGTAAATATCTGAATCATAAAAATATATTGCAATTTCCTTTATCATCGTTTTACACTGAGTCGCTGATAAATGTGTCTTTTGATTAATCACATGATAAAGGTTTCCCATGAAAACTTCTATCCCGGCCGAATATTACAAAGAAATTATTGAAACCATCGATAATGCGTTGATGCTCGTACGTTCAGACAGCACCATTCTGATGGTTAACGCCGCCATGGAGCGTCTCTCCGGTTATGACAGGGAGGAGCTGGTGGGGAACTCCTGCACCCTTTTGAATTGTGATGCCTGCGAGTTGATTGTGACGGAAAAAAAGGAAAAATGGTGCATGCTCTTTGAAACCGGGATGGTCAAAGGCAGACACTGCCTGATGACCAAAAAAGATGGTTCCTACGCCTCTGTTATCCATGACGCCTCCCTTTTAAAAGACAGTTCCGGAGAATTGGTGGGTGCTCTGGGGTCTTTTAGAGACGCTTCCGAAATAGACAGAAAGGATCAAAAAATTCAACAGCTGTCGAAAGTCGGGGACATTGCCAGTGGATTTTACGGTATGGTGGGGAAGAGCAATTCCATGAAGCGCATCTACCAACTGGTGGCCCAGGCCGCGGAAAGCGATGCGCCGGTTGTGATCCATGGGGAGAGCGGCACCGGAAAGGAGCTGGTGGCCCATGCCCTGCATGAACAGGGGCGAAGACGAAATGGACCCTTTATTCAGTTCAACTGTGCCGCTCTCAATGAATCGCTTCTGGAAAGTGAACTTTTCGGTCATACCAAAGGGGCTTTTACCGGCGCGGTCAGGCACCGGATGGGCCGGTTCGAGGCGGCTCAGGGTGGGGATATTTTTCTAGACGAGATCGGTGAAATGCCCCTGGGAAGCCAGGCCAAACTTTTGAGGGTGCTGGAAACCAGTCAGTTTGAAAGGGTGGGAGATCATCGGTCCATCCACGTGGACGTTCGTGTCATTACAGCAACCAACCGGGATCTCTCAAACATGGTATCGGAGGGGACATTCCGCCATGACCTTTTTTTTCGAATCAATGTGCTTCCCATTTATCTGCCTTCCTTGCGGGAAAGAAGTGAGGACATCCCCCTCCTGCTGGAGGCGTTCATCAGCGACTTGAACATAAAGACCCAAAAAGCGTTGAAGGGCGTCAGTCCCGATGTCATGAAAGATTTTATGGCCTACAGCTGGCCCGGCAATATTCGGGAGTTGAAAAGTGCTTTAGAGTATGCCTTTGTGGTGACCGAATCCGGCGTTATCCAAAGAGAGAATCTACCCTCTTTTTTCCCGGGAGGCCATGAGAATAACATGGCTCAAGAAAGGCCGTCCGCTGCGAGAGGGGCCCTGCCCCAACTGGACCAGAAGGGTGCCCTGCTGGAGGCTTTGCGTGTGAGCGGAGGCAACAGGACGGAGGCCGCCAAGCTGCTTGGGGTGCATCGCATGACGGTTTGGAACCGGATGAAAAAATACGGCATTTATACTACCAATCGGTTTGACGAAATGGAATAGTTTGGGTGGTCCCTTTTTTGATATCCTGAAATACCTATATTTCCCGGTATGAAAAATATTTTTCAAAACAGAAATTCAGACTTCATCAGGCTGGTCATATTTATCCTGGTGGTCTTTTCCTGTGAGGCCATCATCATGGCCTTCATGCCGCGCCTGTTTCAACTACCGTTGTGGGGTTTGATTTTCCTTGATTCCAGCCTTCTGGTCATCCTTTTGTTGCCGGGATTTTATTATTTTCTGTACCGACCCATGAACAGGCGGCTGCAAGAGCGCGAGCGCGTTCTTGAAGCCCTTCGTGAACAGGAAAAGAAATACCGCCTGATGATGGAAGCCATGCACGATCCTGTCTACATCTGTTCCGCAGACTACCGGATCCTCTATATGAACCCGGCCATGATCAAAAGGACAGGCCGCGATGCCGTGGGGGAGTCCTGCCATTGGGTGATCCATCAGCAGGGAGAAATCTGTTCCTGGTGTGTGAACCATAAAATACATAAAGGGAAATACGCGGAGTATGAAGTGATGAGTCCGGCCGACGGGCGTTTCTACAATGTGGCGCAGTGCCCCATTTTTTACCTGGACGGCCGGATAGATAAAATGGTTATCCTGAGGGATATGACCCGTTACAAGCAGATAGAGGAAAAACTTCGCAGTGCCCGCGACGAACTGGAAAAGCACGTTGATACGCGAACTTCAATGCTCAAGGAAACCAACATCAATCTGAGCCGGGAAATCAACAACCACGAAGTCACAGAAAAGGCCCTTCAACGCTCTGAAAAACAGCTCCGCGGGCTCAGCAGGCAGCTCATCACCTCGCAGGAAGAAGAAAGACGGCTCATTGCCGTGGAGCTCCATGACGGCATCGGTCAAACCCTGAGCGCCATCAAGTTCAAGGTTGAAATGGGGTTGAAAGAGATGAAGCGAAAAGATCCCCATGAGTGTATTGAGCTTCAGGCTCCGGTGGTTTCCATGGTTCAGGGAGCTGTTGAGGAGGTCCGCAGGATCAGCAAAAATCTGAGGCCTCCCATCCTGGACGACCTGGGTATTGTGGCGACCATTTCCTGGTTCTGTCGCGAGTTCATGAAGATCTATGAGAACGTTCGTGTGGAAAAGGAAATCCTGTTAAAGGAAGAAACGGTTCCCGGTGAGCTGAAGATATCCATTTTCAGGGTGTTGCAGGAGGCCCTTAACAATGTTGTGAAACACAGTGAGGCAGATCTTGTGCGAGTGGTTCTTAAAAAAGATGAACAATGGATCGTGCTCTTGATCGAGGATAACGGGTCCGGATTTGATGTGGAGGTCGCGCTGGGGTCTAGAGATCCCGGCGCTGGAATGGGCCTGGCCGGCATGAAAGAACGGACCACCCTGTCAGGTGGGTCTTTTGAGATAGATTCTGCCCCCGGTAAAGGCGTCCGCATCAGGGCTTCGTTTCCTTCTTCATGATTAACATTCAACAAGACCTTTTTCGATGGCATAGGCCGTGATGGCCGCCACATTGTGAAGTTTCAGCTTCCGCATCAGGTTGGACCGGTGTTTTTCAACAGTTTTCGGGCTGATGAAAAGGAGCTCACCGATTTCCCTGTTTTTGTGACCTTCGGCAACGAGCTTGAGGACCTCCCGCTCCCGCCGGGTGAGTGCGTCATTCCATGCGGAGTTCTCAAGGGGGGCTTTTTCCCCTCCCAGATATCCTTTGATAACATTGGCCGAAATGGTGGGACTGAGATACTGATTTCCTTTCAAGACATTCTTGATGGCCAGGGAGAGTTCCGCATGGGTGGCATCTTTCAGCACATATCCATCGGTCCCTGCCTGAAGGGCTGCATAGACGTATTCCTCGGTTTTGTGAACCGTAAGGGTCAGGATCTTCGTTTTGGGGAATCTGCTCTTGATCTCTTTGATGGCTTCCAGACCATGCATTTTGGGCATGGACAGATCCATTAAAACGAGATCGGGAGACAGTTTTTCAACACAGCTGACGGCTTCTCTGCCGTTTATGGCCTCTCCAATGACCTCAAGCTCAGGATCTGAACCGATGAGTGCCCTCAATCCTTCTCTCAGGATGGTGTGATCTTCTGCAATGATCAGACGATAAGGTTTTTTCATCACGTGGTCCATCAAGAGAGAGGCAAATCACCAAAGGATCTTTGCCGCCGTGCAATCGGAAAATATACGTTTTTTATTGTCAAGAAATACGGGATTTTCCCCATATACCACAGGTATTGTTTCGGTGTAAAGTAAAAGGGAATTGTAAACGCCCTCTTTCCTCCTTGCATTTTTGGGATGTATGGGCTTTCTGAATCGGATATACTGGGGTTTCCCCATTTACATGGGACCTGACTGTTCGCATTTTTTTCTTTATCCCCCAAATGGGATGATATGTTGACGTCCACTTCAAATAATTGTAAAATTTACCCAACTAAGAATTTAAATTCGCTGAATCGGTTGCTCAAAATCAAGGAGGAATAGGGTATGAAAAGACTGTTCGCTTTCACGTTGGCAGCTCTTGTGATGTTTATTGGGGGTGTTGTATTCGCCCAGGAGCTAGGGAATCCGGCCAAACTCATCGGAAAAGGCCAATTCGATGTGGGTCTTCAGGGCACCCTTGTTATCAAGCAAAGTTTTTCCGATTATACCCTGGACAGATCCTTTGCCAACGGTTCGAACGATTCCAGCAGGGTAGGCGCCGATTTTGAGGATGATGCCTACTATATGGCCACCGTCACCTATGGGGTCCTTGACCGGCTAAACGTATTTGCCAGGTTGGGTCTCGCCGATGGTGGCAAATGGCTTGATTATCAGGCGGGCAATAACTGGACGGGAAAGCTGGAGAGTAATTTCGTGTGGGCCTTAGGCGCTAAATTTGACGCTCTCAAACTGGACAACGGTTTTGGCGTGATAATGGGGGCCCAATATCTGCGGTATGATGATCGGAAAGTGAACGACTGGCAAAGCCAGGAGACCGGTCAGTCAGCCGGCCAGCTCGGCTGGAACACCAATGATACCATCGACTACTGGCAGGCGGATTTTGTGCTCACCACCTATTGGACCATCGGGGCCTTCACTCCCTATGTGGGGGGGGGTATCACCTATAGTGAGGTTAATTACAACGGACAATGGACCAATAATGATCCCCGGATCGGATGGATAAAGTATGACTCATCATTTGAAAACAGTAACAAATTCAGTGGTCTGGTTGGCTTCGATGTGGATCTGGGAGAGCATTTCAAGATCAATGCGCAGGGTACATTCATCAGCCGTACGGCGGTGAGCCTGGGTCTCAGCTACTGTTTCTGATCATTATTTGCGCTCTGAATGGCAGCATTTTTAAAAAAAGAGGTTTTTCCACAACATTAAAATTCCAACATTCTGGGAGGTAGAAAATGGCCGGGAAAAAAAGTCTTTTTGTTCTGATTGGCTTTCTTTCAATGTTGACCTTTTCACACGTCGTAATGGCGGTACCGTCTCCTCCCGTTCTGAGTGTTATCGTTGCTGAAACCAGGGTGACCATCACCTGGAGTGAAGTGGGAGGTGCAACCGGCTATTTTTTCTCCTATGCCCCATCCCCCTATACCGGTCCCGGTTCCATCATCACCCTCAATATGGGCATGGTCAACACGTTTTCTGCGACTATTGGTCACGGCGAAGCCTACCTTACAGCGGTACAGTCCCAGGACAGCACCGGGTTGAGTGTTTTTTCCAATATCGAAGAGGTTAAAATTGCAGAACAGGGAGCCCAGGGGTACCAGGTGTTTGGCTTCAACGATCTGGGCATGCATTGTTACGATTCGGATTTTTCCGTATTCAGCATCCTTCCCCTCTTTAATGTGGTCAACTCGCAAGTGATCCAGAAGGGGACTTCACCTCAGATTCTAAGCGATACCGTAAATGTCACTTACAAAGCCATGGCGGACAGCAACGGTTCCATCAACACTACCAGCGAGGGAAAAACGGATTTCTGGGACTATGTGTTCCTCTTATTCCCCGTACTCGGCGCGGATCTTCCGGTGAATGAAGGGCTTCTGGGGGCCAAGATGCCCGGTGCTGGTAATCCAGTCCAGCCCTTTCACCCGAATGCCGAATTGCCAACCTGGTTTTCAGCGGAGGGGATCCCCATAACCGCTGTGGACGACAACCTCAATATAAATTCATACCCCCTGATGATGGTCCAGGCACACAATACCACTACTTCGGAAACCCTGGCGTCACTTCCTGTAGTGGTTCCCGCGTCCGATGAGATGGACTGCGGCGCATGTCACAACACGGGAAATGAGGCCGCCAGCCTGCCGGAGGTTCAGTGGAGTGACAGCACGGATTTAACCGTTCAGTACAAAGATAACATCCTGATCCTTCACGATTACAGGAAGGGTACGGATTTGGTGAACAGCAAACCGGTCCTATGCGCCTCGTGCCATTATTCCCCTGCATTGGATCTGGCAGGAACAGGCCCGGTGGGCCCTCAGTTAACCAACAAATATTTGTCCCAGGCCATCCACGGTTACCATGCGTCCCGCATTCTGACGCCGCCGGCCAGCGGCAATATCTGCTTTTATTGTCACCCGGGGGAGAAGACAAAGTGCGCCAGGGGTGCCATGGAGACGGCCGGACTGGATTGTCTCAACTGCCACGGAAATCTTTACGCAGTGGGTCAGGCGGATCGCCGGTCCTGGAGCGATCTTCCAAGGTGTGAATCGTGTCATACGGGGGATGCCGTCAGTAATATCGGTAACCAGATTATCGGGCGAACCACTTACACCGACAGTCCCAGTGTGGCCACGTTCATTATTGCCACCAACAAACGGTTTGCGGAACAGACGGACACCCTTTTTCGCAACAGCAAGGGGCATAATGGTGTGGCCTGTGAGTCTTGCCATGGCAGCCCCCATGCCATCTGGCCCACCCGTGAGGCCAACGACAATTTTACGGCAACAACCATCCAGGGCCATGACGGCATGATTACGGAGTGCACCGCCTGCCACGGGACCGGGTTGTCTCTCACCCTCAATGGCCCCCACGGTATGCATAATGTGAACAGCCAGGCCTGGGTTGATGGCCACGAGGATTTTTTTGAACAATATCGGGAGTCCTGCCAGGCATGCCATGGCATTACCGGAGACGGGACCATGATTTCCAAGGCCGCCGCGGACAGAAGCTTTTCCGTGGAAGATGTGGGCACGGTCAATATTTTTAAAGGTACTGAGATCAACTGTGGGTTCTGCCACAAGAATGAACTGGCAGAAGGCGGGGGTGATTAGCCATCAAAAAAATTGGAACTTTCCAGAATTTCCGCCGGGGTCTTTACCTGATTGACGGCCTACTCTGTTTTGAAGGTAAGTATACGGTATTGTCCCTACTTGAATGCAGAGCCTGTAACTCTTAGAATATGGACTAATGGAATAAATACGGAATATCATTAAACTGCGGGCTACGGATAGTTGCCGATTAAAATTTTTGGACTTAGAGCATAAGGAGAATTGCCATGGGGCGTAGAAGTTTTGGTATTGGGAACAGGCGGGATGCCTTTAAAAGATTTCTTCTTTTCGGGTTGGCGTTGTGTATGGGTGTTGCATTTGCCTCCGGAGCCCATGCGTTTATTTTGAATGTGACGGATTCCGATGGAGAGCCGGTAACATCATATCGCTGGCTTCTGGAAGAGGATGATACCAATCTGACGGTGCCCGGCGCCAATGTGTCGGACAGTATCAGCAATTCGATCCATAACAGCTATGCTCCGGTGGTTTCCCGGGGCACAGCCGGAACCGCTTCGGTGGTTGTGGATATTCCTGCCTCAATGTCCGATAGCCGCTTTTACGTATCGGTCCTTCCCACCGAAGGTTACGGCCTGGCCGGAACGACGGTCAGCGTGGGACAGGAAACCGTCAATGTTGTGGTGGACGCAATGCCATGGCCCACGGCTCAGATTTCCGTCTACGCATTTATGGACCAAAACCTCATCAACGACGGGCCTGATCCCAATGAACAAGGTTTGGGGGGAGCAGGCATTTTCGTTTATGATATGGCGGGGCAAGTGTTTTATGATGCCTTCGGCAATCCCCTCGGGACCACCTACGTTTTGAACGCGGACGGCACCGTCCAGACAGATGAGAGCGGAGCTCCCGTGGTTGATGTTCTCGGAAACGGCGTTATTACAACCCTTACGCAATACGATTTTGACAGGGCTTCCGACCCGACTCATCCGGACTATGACCCCAAAGCAAACCCCTATAATCTACAAGTGGGAGAGGCTTTGGTAAAATACATTGTTGCCGGTAAATATGGTATCCGGCTCATTCCACCCGAAGCGGATGACGCGGGTGAGTCTATGACCTGGACGCAGACCACCACCATTGAGGGGACCCCCACCATCGACGCCTGGGTCAAACCCAATGAGCCCAGGGCATTCGTGGAAGGGTTTGGCGCGGCTTTCTGGCATGCAGCATACGGATTTGTGAAGTTGAGCCCGGCCACTTCCCAATATAAAGGGCAGACCCTCAACATGCTGCCCTGGAATATCACGCCACCCACGGGGACCGCATCCATAGAGGGAACCTTTCGGGTCAATCATTTCTCCCGGCCCCCGACCCTTCAGGGCTATTTTCCGGGACCACCGGTGAGTGATGCCTGGGTCGGTTTGAACGATCCCAACGCGCAACCAGCCGTGACACCGGGAGGACTCTACGCGGCCAAGTGCGATCCCAAAACAGGGTATTTCAAGATTGAACATGTGCCGGCCGGCACCTATACCCTGGTCAACTGGGATGAACCCCTGGATATGCTCTTCGGGTTCAGGACCGTGACGGTTAAAGAGGGTGAGAATTTGGATCTGGGCAATATCCTGGTCTTTCAGTGGTTTGGACATATCAACGGAAAGATATTTTACGATACCAACCAGAATGGTTTTCCCGATGGGGATGAGTATGGAATTGAGGGACAAGCCATGACGCTCCGTTACCGGGACGGCACCATATACCAGGGTACGGGCACCAATGCGAATGGTGAATACTCCTTTTCCGAGGTGTTTCCATTTTTTAAATGGCTGGTTCTTGAGGTGGATTTTGCAAGATTTAAAGCCACGGGCATGACCTCCGTGGTGGATTATGGCGGAGAGGTTTTTCCCGATGAGGGATGGGACTGGCCTTCAATGGATAAACTCTATCCCCAGCCCCAGAGTGAGGGGCATCCCCCCACCGCTGATATCATCAACCCCAATACGGGTAACAACCTGTCCCGCACGGAGACAGGCGAAGTCCTGACCCAGGCCACCCAGACCTTTCTAGGCCAGTACAATGTGGTGAACTGGGGCAAGGTGGATTATGGTGAAGGTGAGAACGGGGGCATATCGGGGATCGTCTACTACGCAACCACCCGAGCATCGGATGAACCGAGGTTGGATGGAGCGGAACCGTGGGAACCGGGTATACCGAGGGTACGCCTGAACCTGTACCAGGATTCCAACAGTGACGGGGTCATCGATGATCTCCCATCCGATGTGGACCGGGAGCCCTGGCAGTGGACTAAGTCATGGTTGTCTTATTATACCGGAAAACCGGGTCCGGAAGATACGGACCACAACCGGAACGAAATATTCGATCCGGCCGTGGCGGGGATCCAGTTGGCGGATGTGGATAATTATCCTTTTGAATGGACCGATCCGGACTATGAAGGATACACCGGGCGACCCGGTATAGAGGATGTGGATCGAAACGGCGACAACCGGTTTAGTTGGGGCGATTCCGTTCGCATTACCAGCACCGACAGCTGGGACGACAGCAAGCCCACCGGATGTATTCAGGACCTTCCCGTGGTCCACGGGGAACCCATTGCGGAATGTGCGGATGCCTTCGGTACCTGGAACCAGGTGAGACCCGGAATATTTGACGGGGGTTACGCTTTCGGCGATGTTGATTACGGCACCTATATTGTTGAAGTGGTGCCGCCCAAGAGCATTTCGGGACAGGATATGTACGACGTTGTCAAATCCCAGGATAAGAACACGGATTTCGGTATTGAGTGGGTTGCCAGCACCCTGGACACATCCATAGACAACGGAGTTCTTTTAAACCCGCCCGTGTGCGTGGGACCCGATTACGTGGTGCCCCAGTATCTAACCCTCTTTCCCGGGGTGGAAGCCCCTCTGGCGGGGCAGACCCTCGCCGATTGCAATATGAAACAGGTGAACGTGTTGCAGTCCCGTAACGCAGCGTCTGACTTTTTCTTTAAGACGGATGTGCCCAAGTCGGCCCGGGTTGTGGGATTTGTGAACAACGATCTGGGGGCTGAGTTCAACATGGCCAGTCCCAATTACGGCGAGAAACTGGCCGCATCCTGGATTCCCATTTCCTTAAGGGACTGGACCGGACGGGAGTTTCAAAGGATGTATAGCGACGAATATGGCGGATACAATGCGCTGTTGGCATCCACTTTTACCAATAATGTGGGATCGCCTTCCGGTATGTCGCCCAATATGATGACCATGGTTTTGAATGACCCGATTTTGCCGGATGGGACCGAAGATCCTTACTACAACCCCCTCCTGAGTGTCACACCTTGGACGTTGCATTATTTACCGGGTACCACTACCTACACGGACACCCCATTGGTGCCGCTGGCGGCTTTTGCATCTGCCAATCTCGTCATCGACACCGAACCCGTTGACTTTACGCCTGTTATCGCATCACTTTTAGGGCCCGAGTCCCAGACGGGACCCCTGCTCTGTTCCACGCGGCCCCACGGCAGCACCATCACCATTACGTCGGTGGGTGATAAGTTGGTCCTCAATCCCGACTATGATCCCCAGGTGGCCGGGAGCCAGTTCAAGATCACCCGGCATTACGGTTTCGGCGATGTGGCCGGTTCGGTACTCCTGAATAATGTTCCGCTTGCCATCGAGAGCTGGAGTGACCATGAGCTCACGGCCACCGTATCCGGGTCTGCTTCCACGGGGCGGATTATGGTCTCCAGAGGCGATAACGGCCTTTCAACGGAGATCGGGGTAACCCTCAATATCGTGAATTGCGCGACCACTAACGTGGCTGCCGTACCCGGTGATTTCAGTACGATCCAGGCGGCCATCGACGCCCCCACCACCGGGGCGGGTGCCCTGATTCTAGTGGCGCCGGGTGCCTATAATGAAAATGTCATCATGAATAAACCGGTCCGTTTGCAGGGTTCAGGCGCAGGTGCGACCTATATCAACGCCAACCCGAACCCCACTGAACGGCTGCAAATCTGGCATAACCGGATTCAACTGCCGCCCCCTGAGGGTCTGGGAGGCGCTGCTTTCGCCACATTTGTCGTGGCCAACAGTCTCTTCAGCCAGAACGAGGCCCCGGGAATTTTTGTTACAGGGCAGACCCCGTATCCTGGCGGGACCGACCAGAACCCTGATCTTACCATAACCAATTATTTTAACCCGGGATATCCCTTTACGGTCCAGGGCCAGGCGGCCATTGACGGTTTCAAGCTCATTGGCAGCAAGGCCGGTGGCGGTATCTGGACCTTCACGGGCGCCGTAGGGCTCGTGGTCACCAACAACGAGATTACCGGGAACCAGGGCAATTTCTCAGGTGGCATTACCCTCGGCTTCCAAAACATCCAGTGGGACGGTGTCAACAATAACGATATCGTCATCCGCCAGAACAAGATCCATCGTAACGGTGGGGTCCAGGGGGGCGGCGGCGTCAGTATTTACGATTATGCCCAGGGTTACCTCATTGAAAAGAATATCATTGCAGGCAATTTTTCCCGATACAACGGTGGCGGTATCAACCACAACGGCGTGTGTCCCGGTGAAAATGTGATTCGGGAAAACAGGATCCTTTTTAACGAGGATTTCTTTGGTGCCCTTCTTAACCAGGCCGGAAAAGGCGGCGGCATCTTTATCGGCGGCGATGTGGCCGGTGGTACGGGCAGTGGAAACGTGACAGTGAATGCCAACCTGATCCAGGGGAATCTGGCAGGGGCGGGAAGCGGTGGCGGTATCCATGTGTTTGCCGCAAACGGAGAGGATTTGAAGGACTTCCCCGGACAGCCTGCCAACTGGTACCGGATCAAGATCTTTAACAACATGATTGTCAACAATGTGTCAGCCCACTCAGGGGCCGGTATTTTCATGCAGGACGTGGTGAGGGGTTACATCCTTCAAAATACCATTATCAACAACGACAGCACGGCCACCAGCAGCCTCTCCTTTGAGGCCGGGGCCGCCAACTCGACGCCCCAGGCTTCCGGTGTGGTGACGGCCGTAAACGCCAGGCCCTTCAGCTTATTCTGGAGACCTCCGGTCCCACGGAACCGGATTATTCCAATCCAGTTCTGCTGAACAACATTATCTGGCACAACCGGACCTGGTATAATAATGCAGCTTTAAATGAAGGCGCCGGTGGACTGGCGCCGAACCCCCTTGGGGATTACTGGGATGTTTATGTGCCGCCGGGAGAGAACAATACGCGCCATCTCACGCCGGTAAAGTGTTTCCTTTCCCAGGAGGTGGATCCCAACACAGGGTATGATTATGGGGTCAACAATTTCTATGTGGATCCGCTGGTGGTGGACAGTTATCTGAATATTCTGGAAACCACCGCCATCATTGACGAGGGGGGGAATAATATAGCAGTCCGGTATACACCCCTTCTTCCGGCACAGGGCAATTACCATATTCAAGCCGCAAGCCCTGCCAGAGATAACGGTCAGAGTGTGGTTTCCTACGGTTTTGCGCCTTTGAGTTTTGATTTTGATGGGCAAACGAGGAATATATCAATGCCCGATGTGGGGGCTGATGAGTACCATGCGCCGGCAGTTGCCGGTGGGACACGGTAAAGAGCCGGTAGATTTATAAAGCATAGATTAATGGTAGAAATTTAAAACCAGTGGTTTTAAAAAAACCCATGGAGGGCAAATGATGAAAAGACGAACCCGGTATGGCAGCATGATCGTTCTGCTGACGCTCTTCGGATGGCTGTGGGCCTTGACGGTGAGCGCGAATGTTCTCGTGCAGTGCCCGGGCGATACGAACGGGGACGGTATATCCGAAGATCCCAACATTGTCTGCAGAAGTATTACCGGTGGTGATGGTTACACGACCATGGCCGACGGTCTTGATCTGTATATTTTCGGCTTTGGGAATGCTGACGGTGTACCGGACAACAGGGTCATCGCCGACATGACGCTCAAAGCCCAGTTGCCCTCACCCACCATTGTGGTGAAGCAGGGCCAGGAGCTCTATCTGACCATGACCAACGTGGGAATGGCGGTCCGGCCGGATCTGTTTGACCCCCATACCGTTCACTGGCACGGTTTTCCCAATGCGGCCCCCATCTTTGACGGTCTGCCGGAGCCCTCGCCCTCGGCCAACATGGGGAACAGTTTCACCTACTATTATAACGCTGCGGTTCCAGGTACCTATTTTTATCACTGTCATGTGGAGGCGGCCGAGCATATGCAGATGGGAATGATCGGCAATCTCTGGGTTACACCGAAACAGGACGGCACGTCCATTGGCGGGTTCACGAAATTTGCCTACAATGACGGCGATGGCGTTAGCGGCTACGATGTGGCGTATCCCATTCTGCTCACCGGCTTTGATTCTTTTTTTCATATTGCCAGTGACACGGTTCAGGCACTCCCTTTTGCCGCTATGTTCGATGAATATCCCATGATCAACGGCAGGGGGTATCCCGATACCATTAATCCCAATGATATTTTGAACCAGGAAGGATTTGGGGCCCAGAAGCTCCCATCGCTGATCACCGCCACTGCGGGTCAGCGGATTCTCTTGCGTGTCTCCAATATTTCAACCACCCACCAGTACACATTTGCCACGACGCTAGGGGTACCCATGAAAGTGGTGGCAAGGGGTGCTGCCCTGTTAAGGGGACCGGACGGAAAGGACACTTCCATGACGGTGAATGTGCTCAACGTGGGCGGGGGTCAGGATTACGACGTGATGCTCGATACCAGCGGTGTGGCGCCGGGAACCTATTTTCTTTACACCACGGATTTGGCGAATCTGTCAAATGGCGAGCAGGAACGCGGCGGCATTATGACGGAAATTGTTATCAACCCCCTGTAGCGACCCTGTATGAGGAGGAAACGAATGGATAGGATCGGAAAACAGCACCACATCCGGGTGGTTCTTTTGGTAGGTGCACTCTTGTTATTCTTTGGAACCGGTGCTCAAGGGGCCATCGTTGGCATAAGCGGAAATAACTTCAACCTTGTTGCCAAGCAGGATGTGATCGTCACATCAGACGGCGACAGTACGATTATATGGGGTTACGCGGTCACCAATGCCGGCGGCGAGACCGGGCGGCCCCAGTACCCGGGACCGACTCTCATGGTGACTGAGGGTGTTCCCGTAACCATTACCCTGAAAAACGAACTTCCCTACGAGGCGGGGAATGTGTCCATGGTTTTTCCAGGCCAGCGGGTAACGGCTACGGATGGTGTTGAGGGGCTCATGACACAGGAGACTCGCCAGGCTCATTTGAAGCCCGAGCTTTGGGAAGCCGCTGTCGTCTACACTTTCACCCCAACTGAGCCAGGCACCTACCTGTACCGCAGCGGTACCCGGTCTGATCTTCAAGTGGAGATGGGGTTGTTCGGCGCCTTGATTGTGCGGCCGGCCGCCACGCCTGAAGGCGGTGACCCTGCAAAGAAATACGCCTATAACCATGTTGACAGTGAATACGACAGGGAGTTTCTCTATCTGATGTCGGAGACGGACCCCCTCATCCACAGGCAGGTGGAACAAAGACAGTGGAATCTGATCGATTTTACCAAATATTTCCCCACCAACTGGTTTATAAACGGCCGCAACTATCCGGATCTTCTAGCGGAAAATTTCGTCCCATGGCTGCCGACGCAGCCCTATAACTGTCAACCAAGGATGCATCCCGGTGAAAAGGTTCTCATTCGGTTTATCGGCGCGGGAAGACAAACGCATCCCATGCATTTTCATGGAAACGATTTTGAAACCATTGCCGCTGACGGCAGACTACTCTCCAGTGCACCGGGGGCCGGGCCGGATCTGGCGTGGCAGGCCACCACCATCAAAAGCATTCCGGGTCAGACAGCGGACCTGGTCTGGGGATGGACCGGCAAGGAACTGGGCTGGGATATTTACGGCCATTCACCTGAAGATCCCCTGGAACCCCATGAATATGCGCCGAATCACGGCAAGCCCTTTCCGGTGGTTTTGCCGCCGC
>Ga0307987_1000989_pt1 | contig 16182 bp, 1 predicted proteins | sample EllFjometagen181_FD_203157 | JGI IMG/M metagenome (GOLD analysis project Ga0307987, IMG submission 203157) | Marine microbial communities from Ellis Fjord, Antarctic Ocean - #181 | ecosystem: Environmental > Aquatic > Marine > Unclassified | place: Southern Ocean | collected 2014-10-08
CCCATGGAGAAGCTGGCCGTTGCCAACGAACGCCTTGATTACGCGGTCGAGTTGGACAACGGCATCGTTGCCGTCCTGTCACGCCACCGTCTGTTCACCTGTAGGAAGGACAACGTCCGAGAGGTCCTCGGCACCTACTGGCGCCCGACGCGCACAACCGGGGTGCCGGCATCCTACGGGAACTGCCTCTACCTGGTGAAGCAGAGGGGCGGTGCGCTCGAAGTCTTCACGGTGTCAGGGGAAGGGCGCATCTCAAAGACGGCTGTTCTCAACAAGGGCTCTCACCGCAGAGTCGCGGCCATACATGATGGGAAGTTGTACGACGTGGCCCGGGACGACAACGCCTGGGATCCCATCCTTTTCGTCTACTCCCTCGCCAACCCATCTGCCCCGTCCCTGCTCTCCAGTGCCGCGGTGCCCGGCATGAAGTCCATCGCGTCCGCTTTCCACTTGGCGAGGAAGCGCCTCCACTGCGTTAACCAGGGCAAGCTGTGGGCATTCGACATGGACGAAACGGGCGAGGTCGGACTGCTGGGCCAGGTGGCATTCGACACGAACGGGACGACGACGGGGGGGCTCATGGTCGATGGCACCCATGCCTACATCCACACCGGTCGCGGATTCGGCACAATCGGCACCTTCGACGTCTCTCGTCCCACAGATATGAAGGAGTTGCTTGGGCAAGAGGTGGAGCATAGCTCCAAGTCGTTCGGCAACAAGAAGGGGTTCTTCTCGGTCAGCAACGATGGCCTGTCGGAGTTCGTCTACGCCCCGGATCGGTCCAAGGGACTGATTGTGGGCAAAGCGCAGTCCGACGAGAGCAGTTCCTTTGTCGCCGGGCCGGAGGGCGGCTTCGTTGTTGGGCGCGACGGATCCCTGACCGAGAGGCCGTTCGGCGCTCCTCGCCCGAAGAATCGCGGGTTGGGGGCTGGTGGTCACATGCCGACTCTCGTGGCTGCAAACGATCACCTGTATGCGTTGGCATACGGGCTCCGAGTTTTCGACATCCGCGATCCCCGGCAGATCAAGCAAGTGGCATGGGAGGCGGACATGGTCTGTTCCAGCAGCCCGTTCCGAGTCGGCCTACGCAAGGGTTTGATCTATACCAATGTCATGGTGATCGATGTCCGGGAGCCTGCCAGACCAAAGGTGGTGGAGAAGTACCGGGGCTGCAGTGGCCTGAGTATCTACGGCAGCATCATGTACCGGCTGAGGGGCAAGAACTATCTGGCTGCGAGGATCCGGGACGGCAAGCCAATGGAGCAGTTGCACGCGGGAATACTCGACGGTGAGGGGGAGCCTAGGCACCTGCTCGTGACCGGAAGGCACGTCTTCATCGCGTTCGACAGGAAGAGGGTTGCCTGTTACACGATCAGGAAGGACTACTCCCTCGCCCCGCTATCGAGCTTTGAGCTGCCTCGGAAGGATTCCTATACTGGGGCCATGAGGGTCGAGGGCAACATGCTCTACATTGCCATGGGTAGGGCAGGGACTGCGTGCTTCGGCATCTCTGATCCGGGGAAGCCCATGCTCTATTCGTGGCTGGACACCTCGCAGTCCAGCAGAGAGGTGTTCGTGATGGGAGGGAAGGTCTTCACTGCCGAGGGGAGTGGGGGTATCCTGGCCATCGACATGAGGGAACGTGGGCAACCGGCTGTGCTTTCAAGGTACCCGACGTGTGATTCGACGTCCGGGCTCGCGGTCTACAAAGGGCACATCTACTCTGCGGAGAGGAACGCTGGCATCGGCGTGTTTCGCTGTCCGGACCTGCAGGCGGATGAGCCGGGCGCCGCCGTTTCCCTCGGCGCGCAGCAGCTATCAACCAAGGACTCAGCTGTCATCGATGCGGTCATCAATGTCCTCGGCGCGACCTCCCACCGCGCCCGCAAGGACGCCCAGAAGAAACTCGAGGCGATGTTGCCAGACGAGGTCTTGCGGGAGCACCTGAGGCACCGCTTGCAGGACGAGAAAGACCCGGAGATCCAGGCGAGGCTGCGAGAGCTTGTCGAGTGACCAGCGGTTCCGGGCGGCCCCCGGTCCGTCAGGGCCTCCCATCAGAGAGCGTACATGAACAGCCAGTAGGCCCTGCCGCGTTCCAGGATGTCGTTGGTCTCCACCTTCTGGTAGTTGCGCGCTGCGGGGTCCCACTTCCAGACTGAAGACAGCCCTGGCTGCGCCATGATAAGCTCGGCGACCGAGACTTCCTCGGCTGGACCCCAGAGATTCCACCCACGCACAAAGCTCAGGTCGTTCCTCGCGCAGAACCCCGCTGACTCGTTCGTCTCGGTCTCCTCCTCGACTTCGGAGAAGGCCCATACTCCCTGCTGGCCCTGGGCGCTGTCGATCGGCCAGTACCTCAGTCGCTGCGGATTCCACGCAAAGACCCAGTCCCTGACCAGCAGCGCTCTCAGGCCGTCTCCGAACACAGTCGGGATGTCCGCCTGCACGGGCGTGAGCGGCAGTGAGTAGAGCGCCCAGCCGGGTTGCACGTACAACCGCAGCCGGTCACGGGTCTGCACGGTGATCGTCCGCTGTACCTGGGCCTTGCCATCATCCGCGACGACCGCGATGAATCGGTCATTTGCCGCAGGGATCTCGGTGGCATTGTAGTACCGGACCCCTGCCAGCACGTCGGCGAAGGTCCCCGGCGATGCCGGTCCGGTAAGGGTGAGGATGGAATCCACCGCATCATAGCTCGCGCTCACGCCATCGGGCAGAGTCTCGGGGGCGAGCAGAAGCTCTCCTTCGCCGGCCACCGGATCGGCCAGTTCGAGGGTTACCTGCGCGAGAGTGCGGCTGTCGCCATCGGCGAGGAGCAGGCGGGGGCGTCTGAGGAGCGGGGCTTCCTGCTCCAGGGGGCAGATCCGGGCCAGGGCGTCGTTGCCATCGGTCAGCAAATCGAGATCCAGCACGGGGGTCTGGTTGCCGGTCCCGCGAGTCAGCGTGGTCACGTGCCGGAAGAGACTCTCTGCCCCGTCGAACACGGTCATCCAGATCTCGAACTCGCCATTCGCGGCGAAGCTGTGGGTGACAGAGGGACCATCGACAGTGGCACTGCCATCGCCGAAATCCCAGCGGTAGGTTAACCCTGCGGGACCGAGGGCATCCAGAGCTGTCGGCGTGCCATCCACGACTTGCGAGCGAGCCACGACAAAGCCGAAGGCTGCCCCCGGATCGGCCAGGGAATGGCCCGCGAAGTCGGTGATGTTGGCGATGTCGTAGGAGACCTGGTAGGTCGCGGGTGCCAGCGCCAAGGGGTCGGTCGGTGCCCAGCTCAGCACGAAGGTCCCATTGTCCCAGCTCATCTCGCTGGCCAGCAAGGGCACGGCGGTCCGCCCTCTCACGAGGTCGCTCTGCAAGGTGATCAGGGCGGTGATGCTGCCATCGTCGATCTTCGACTGCAGATCCATGTCCTCGGAGAAACGGATGTGCAGCGCACGGATCTCGCCGCTGGCGGTGCGCTCGACCCGCGATTCCAGAATCTCGGGCGCTCGGGTATCGACCACGAACTCCAGATCCCGGCTGGTCTCGATGTCCGAGGCATCGACGCCCCGAACGGTCACCGAGTGGTCGCCATCCCGGAGCAGCGTCAGGGGCAGGGAGATGGTCCCGTCGGCCACTTCTGTCCGGGCCAGTTCGGTGCCCAATTCGTCCTCGGCGATCACCGTCAGCCAGTCGAGTGGCGTGGTCCCAACGAGGGTGGGTGTGCGGGTTGTGACTATGATGCTGGCGGGGCTCAACGGCGAGCGCGGCGTCAGGTCGAGATTCTGCAACGCGCCCTGGTTCTGCCAGGTGATCTGCACAGTCTGGGTGCCGTTCCTGCCCGAGGAGGTCTTGTCCACGCCGGTCAGATCCAAGCGCAGTTCGCACAGGCCGGCATCGATGGGCAGCGGCAGGCCCGTGATCTCGTAGGCGTCGTCGCTGTTGTCCTGAAGGGCGATGCTGACTTCTGCCCCGAGCGCCAGCGGCAGACCATCCTGGAACAGTGCCAGATCGGCAACCGTGAATGTGTCGGGTGCGATTGGTGCGGAGAAGTCAGCCAGAATGCCGGCGACGGAACTGCGCACGGAGGGAATCAGCGCCAGTCCTGCGCTGAGATCGACCGCATCGACAAACACGGTCCATTGCGCCTGCGCTTCATTCCCGGACGCGTCCCGGGCGATGATCGTCAGCGGATAGGAACCGCCCGGCACCTTGGCCATGGCCAGTGTGAACTCGGTGCCGGTCACCGTGGCTGCCAGAGCCGGACCATCGAAGCCGAGGACCTCGACCTCGAGCCCGGTCTCGGACAGGTCGCCGCTCAGCGTGAACGTGTCCGCCATGGTTACGCCATCGTCGTCCAGTTCACCGGTATCGGGAGACAGTTGCAGATTGCTGGGCGGCTGCGGTGCGGTGGCGTCGTTGACCCAGGTCTCCGACGCGGCCCCGACACCGGCATTTCCGGCCTCGTCATAGATGGCGCTTTGGTCGATGCGCAGGACATACGTTCCCTCTGCCGCCGTGACGGCATAGATGCCCGAGAGCCGGAACTCCTGCCCATCGGTCGTGGTCAGGGCCGCCCCGGCTGGCAGGGGGACAGGCGCGCTGTTTCGGGAAAGCCGCAGAGTCGAAAGGGTGAACGATCCCGTCCGGACGGGCTCGCTGAAGACGATGCGAATGTGGTCGAGCCCGTCCTGCACGCGTGCGGTCGTGTTGACGATCGGCGGCTCGACGGGAATGGTCGCCGTAACCCCCGGTCCGGTCTGGTCGAATTCCCACGTCACGCTCTTGGTGCCAAAGCCAGTGACGCCGGTTGCGCTGGTGATGCCGGTCGCGTCGAAGACCAGGCGATACGCGCCTTCGGCAGTTGCGTAGGCCTGCAAGTCGGAAATCCGCAGGCCATCGCTGCCGACAGCGGCAAAGGCCAGCTCGCTGATGGTGACCTCGGCCTCGTCGTGGAAGAGTTGGAGATCGGGCACACCCACGGTCGCCAGATCAATATCCTGCGAGAAGGTGATCTCGCAGGCATCCAGCGGGAAGTTCTGCCGTTCATCCCCGATCACCACGAAGGTCACCGGTACCGGCCCATCGGGAGAGACTGTCCACTCGGTCTCGACGCTACCAAGCCCGGCGTTGCCAAAGGCATCGGTGAGACCCACGCCAGAGAGTGCCAGGCGATAGGTGCCCGGCACGCCGTTGGCCGAGGAAAAGCCCGTGACGCGGATCGAGGTTGCGGAGACCAGAGCGGGGGTGAGGTCCGGCACGCTCACCGCGCCGCCGTTCCGGGTCAATTGGAAGTCGGCCTTGGTCAGCGTGCTGAGGTCCACCGGCTCGGAGACCCCTACCAGGAACTCGTCCTGCGGCTCGGAAACCACTGCTGCCGGCGGCAGACTGAGATCGCGGACCACCGGGCCGACTTGATCGGCGCTCCGGTAGACGAGAGTGAAGGTCTCCTGGGCGCGCGTCCCGGCACCCGCAAACAACAGGTGCAGATTGTCCTCCAGGACTGGGCGCACGCCGCCCATCTCGAAGGTGCGATCCGTCTGCCAGTAGTTTGCCGACGGCAGGCTGGCCCGGTTGGCGTCACGCACCTCGACCAGCACGTACTCGCCGCCGCCGGGGTCGCGATCCGCCAAGCGCAGGTAGTTCCAGCCAGCGACCGCAGGCGTCTCCAGCGTTACTTCGAGTTGGGTCGGGGCAAGCGTGCCGGTGACGATGGCCTGGCTGTCATCGACCGGGTTGACAGGCAGTTCGGCGCCATCCTGCTGGTGGATGGTATCTGGGAGATCCAGGTCGTCCGGCTCGTCATTGGTCAGGAACGCCAGTTCGCCCGCCAGTTCCACCGAGTGGATGAGCTCGAAGATGGAGACGTCCTTGATCTGCGAGAGGCGCGGGTCGCCCAGCGGGCTCGTGTGCGACAGGGTCGCCTTGTACTCGGTAAACTGGCCTTGCAGAGTGGAGGTCATCCACCACCGGGCCACCGCCGAATCGCCTCCGGGAAGATCGCCGAAGGTCGCAGTCAGCGCTGGCGACATGGACTGTCCATCGATCTCGTGCCCGATGAGCTGGAAGTCGATCAGCAGTCCTTTCTCGTTCTCCACGATCTGCGGCTTGCCAGAGATGATCTTCAGCTTCCTGGCCTCGCCTACACCCGTGTTGCGGACCAGAACGGCCAGCTCATAGGGCCGTGACGGCTCGACCTCGTCCGTCCATGGATCGTCGCTAAACACATCGCGCTGGTGGTAGTATTCCAGATGCAGTTCCGGTTGCGGATGAACCGTGATCTCAACCGGGGCCAGCGGAATGGTGACGTTCGTGTCGCCCATGGAGTAGTTGAGAACGCCCCCCACGTAGTAGGTCGTTTCCTGGAGCGGTGCGGCCTCTGCTCGGGGGACAATCAGCCAGCGCGCCGTTCCTGTCTTTCCAGCCGTCAGGACCCCGCTGCCATCCAGCGCAGTGAACTGAGTAAGAGCCGGATCGCCAATCGCCAACAAGCTGCCGGCCTCGTTGCCATCCGCATCGTAGATCTTGACCTCCGCACCCAGGTCCGTGAGCACCAGGCTCTCTGCGTTCTCGATCTTCAGCGTGGCCTCGAACCCCTCGTGGGCCAGCACGACATCCTGGCTAAGGAGGAGTTTCACCTTTGCGCATTCCCCTCCTCCGCCTGCTCTGCGGGAGCTCGCCACGGCATACGCCTGGATCTTCATGAGCCTGTTCATTTTCTCGAGCTCGGCCTTCACAGCCGTCATGTAGCCGTCATAGCCAAGGGATCGCGCCAGGTCATTGGCGTCGTTCATCGCCTTGGACCACCCATTCAGCGCAGTCATGTCGATGAAGTTGCGGCTCATGCCGCCGGGCACGTCCGCCGCAGCGACCCAGCCGTTCTGCAGGTAGGTGTCCGTGTTGTTGTAGCGATCGATCAGGGCCTGTTTGTCGGCCTGAGTGATCGCCGGCCCGGCCGGTCGGGAGAGCAGGAGGGTCCGTTCCCCCGCCGTGATCCGGAAGCCATCGGCGGACCGGGCGTCAATGGTCTGAAGGAAGCTCCTCTCCCAGTTCCGCCGGGTCGCCAAGGTGTAGTCCAGCCACTTTTCATCCCCGTAGAGTTCCAGGAAGAACTTGTGGTGTCCTTCCGCGCCGTCCAGGAGCAGAAGTAGATCCGTGTAGACAGCCTGGGCGGAGGCGGCTCGTCCGGGATTGCACTCCTTGATCGCGTCATAGATGGCGGAAAGGCAGTTGATGCCGCCGATCACCTGCCCCAGCCCTGGCACCGTGCGCCCCGCAGCGGCCGCACAGTCCAGGGCAGCCCCGGCGCAGCCGGTGAGACTTGTCACGCTGATGTTCAGCGTCAGGAGACCGTTGCCGCAACCGTATGCCCCGTAGAGACACTTGGGGAAGTCGAAGCCGGGGATGAAGTTGATCACGCACGACAGGCCGGCGTCCAAGTACGGTGTGATGCACGGGCAGTCGCCATCGACGATGCAGGCACAGATTGACTTCCCGCTTCCCCCGCTGCCACCGGAGATTCCCCCGCTGCCGCTGCCGGCGCCGCCGCCGCTGAGGAAGCCGCCGCCGCAGTCTCCATCGATATTGCTGGTCCCCACGCCCACCGAGTCGGTGCCCTTGCACAGGATGAAACTGGCTGATATGGGGATTCCGCATCCCGCGCCCCGGTCCGCCCGGACCGTCGTGGCGTCCCCAATGCGCCGCAAGACAACGGGCACGGTCACTGATCCCATCGCCGGCAGGTCGCCGAACTCCGTGGTCAGAGGCTCAATGGAGTAGTAGGGATGCGTGCCAACGTGCAGTTTCAGGTCCTTAGCGCTGATCAGACCGTGGTTCGATATCGTCATCGTAATCCGCTCGATCTGGCCGACGGTTGTCAGGCCGCCCAGGTCGATCACGGGCGGATCGATCGTTACCACGGGAGCTGGCACGTTGGTCTCGAAGGTGGTCTCGACGATGACTTCGACCCGGTCTTCCAGCTCAACCTGTTCAACGGTCCAGGTGATCTCCACGGTCTCCTTGATCATGTAGGCAAGGTGCGAAGTCGTCCGCCCGGCAGACACGAAGACGATCTCCCGGTGTTCCCGGTGTTTCTCGGCTCTGGCCAGCACCGTATAGTATCCCTCGGGCAGAGCAGGGAACAGCGCCACGCCCTGCGCGTCGCTGACGGCCTGGGCGACTTCGACCCCGGTGAATCCATCGAGGATCTGAACCGCCGCGCCCGGCATGGTCGGCGCGCCCTTCGCGTAGTAGTAGAACTGATTGATGGTGGTGACTTCCAGGTCCCCAACCGCATCAGAGACGACCCGGAACTCGAACGGTATGCGCAGTTCATCCCCGTGCTCCTGCGTCAGGACGAAGCTTCCTTCGTAGCGCGCGAACGCCGCGCCTGCGGCCGGGGTTAGGCTGAGAACCAGCGCGGCACTCTCGCCGGCCGCGATCCCGGCCATGGGATTCTCGGTGCCGAGCCCCAGCCAGTCCGCCGCCGGCAAATCGACGGAGATGGCGCCGCTGTTCACTGCGCCCTGATTCTCCAGCATTACCTGTACCAAGGTCTGCTCGCCTTTCTGCATCCCCGCGTAGACTTGGCCGGAGGTCACGACCAACACCGCCTTCAGAGGCCGGACCGTCAGATCCAGCGGAATATCGACCGCTGCGCCGCCAGTGGCCTCCACACGCAGGGCAAGCTGCAGGTCTTGCAGAGCCCCCGGATCGTCCGCCTCGAATTCGCAGTCCAGATCCACAGACCCCAACGCGCCCAAGTCGGTGGCGCTCAACTGGAGGGCCGCATGCATATACCCCGGCGCGCCGACCAGGCTGGCCGTCAGGCCGACCAATGGCACCTCGGAGAGATTGTGAACCTTGAACGCCGCCGCCACGGTCTCGCCGACCGGCACACTGATCGCAGCAGTTGCCGGCTCCGCCCGCATGCCGACAATGGTAAATGAATCCTGCTCCGGTGCCGTCGGATCGCCCGGGTGGCACGCGCCGATGGAGTATTCGCCCCCCTCGCCCGGCAGGGGCCGGAAGGTGCAGGTGTACTGGCCATTCAGGTCGGTAATCGCCAGCAAGGTGCGCTCGTAGTCCCGCACGTTGATGTGAACATGGACCGGCACGCTCGCCGCTGGCGAGCCATCCGCCAGATAGGTGGCCGTGCCCGAGAGCAGAATCGGCGTTACGTCCGCCAGAGTCAGGGCCGCGAGGCCACTCTCGAAACTCGTCTGCACCGTTGCCTCGTAGGAGGCCGAGACCACGACTGGCGCATCGCTGATCCGGGCGTTGTTGGTCTCCAGGATCTCGTCGATATCGCCGTTGACATCCGCCACGGCCACGACCCAGTATTCGCCATTCACTGGGGGCGCGAACGCCGAGACTGTCTGGGACACCGCCCACTCCGCACCCGGCGGCTGGGCCGCATTGAGGCGATAGTTGCCAATCAATTGGTCGTCCCCGATGTAGGGATCCGGGGACAGGTAGACCCGCTGCACCCAACCCTCCGTCTCGGTGTCCCCGCTATTCTCTGCCACGCCCTGCCCCTGGTTCACGATGGTGAACCGCATGGTGAACGTGTTCCCGGACACGACTTGGGCGTCTCCCGAAACGGCCGTGATCACCAGATCCGGCAGTTGCAGGTCGGTCACGCTCACCGTGACTTCCGCCGTCGTCAGGCCAGCGGCCTCTGCCCGTACCAGCACGGTTTCCGTGCCGTCCTGCACCGCATCGTCCAGCGTGTCTGCGGTGAAGCTCACCTCGCTTTCGCCAACTGCGAGCGTGGCACTCGCGGGTAATTGCACCTCACCGGCCGGGTCGGCACTGAGCGCCACCACGACTTCGGTATCGGTCGCCGTGTTGCGGCTCAGTGTGAAGGCGAACGCATCGACCACCCCTTCCTGGGCCACCGTCTTGTCCACGGTCAGCCGCAGACCAGCCGCATCGTCATCGCGCACCGTGATCGTCTTCTCCACGATGCTCACCTGCCGGGTCCTGCGAGACGTGGCCGCGCAGCCGCAATCGCTCATCAGCCCCGATACCGTCAGTTGAACATCGCGATCCCCATCCAGCGCGGTGTTGTCCACGGCCCCGATGCTGAAGGCGACCTCGGCCAAACCGGCCGGGATGATGACCTCGGATGGCACGAGCAGGGAGTTCGCATCGTCTACCTCCAAGCGGACGCGCAGGTCGGCCCCCGCGCGTTCGCCGCGACTGATCACGCCCGCAATCGCCTGGGAGCCGTCGCCTTCGGAACAGCTGTCCCGGTCCAGTCGCACGGTCACGGTCGGTTCGTCATCGTCGAACACATCAATCTTCAGATCCACGTCTTGGCTGGCGGGGGCCGTGGCCATCAAGATCACCGAGCCGATCTGCTCGTAGTCGTCATCGTTGATCGTGCGGACCAGGAACGTGGTCTCGGTTTCCCCTGCCGGAATGACCACCGTGCCGGGGTCCAGCACCTGATGCGTGACCGAAAGCCCGATTGCGACGGACAGGGGCGCGCCCAAGCCGGCCGCATCATCGCGGATCAGCCGGATCGTCAGATCCTCGCTCTCCAGGACGTTGGTGCTGGTCGTCGAGACCAGTTGCAGGGCGATCGTGTCGTCTTCCACAATGGTGAACCTGGCTTCCCCGCTGGCGGTGCCTGCTGCGGTCCCGGTCAGCGTCAGTTCCCGATCGCCGGTCACCAAGGCATCGTCGGCAATCGTCAGCAAGAACGCGACCGACGTGCTGCCCGCCGCAATCTCAACCGTCGCTGGTGCGCTGGCACCGCCCGCCGGGCCGATCCCGAGCGTTACCGTCAGAGGAGCGCTCAGATCGCCATTCCGCCAGACCTCGGCACCCAGGCTGCTCGCGTCCTCGGCAACTGTCGCCGCCACCAACTGGAAGGACAGGGCTGCTTGCATCTGCAAACTCTGGCTCAGGGCCGCATTGTTGCCCCAGTCCGCTTCCAGGAAGGCACGCGCCTCGTTCGCCTCCGCCCGAATTCGCAGGCCCGATCCTGCGGGAATCCAGGCGGGCAAGCGCAAGGTGTGCTCGCGCGCCAGTTCCTGCCCGACGGTCAACTCGCCCGCGGAAGCCACGCTTCCCAGGAGGATTTCCCCCTCGTCGGCGCGCGTGGTGGGCAGCAGGTAGAAGGTGGTCTGCCAGGAGTTGCTCGCGGTCAGTAAGCCCACGTTCTCTTCCTTCCAGGCGATGGTGATGTCCGTGTCGGCCTGCAACGTGGCCGGGGTCACCACCACGTCCTTGGCCAGGAGATCGGGGAGCTTCAGATTGAGATTCTGCTGGTAGGCCCCGGCCATGGGATTGCCGAAGATGTTGGATATCTCCGGGCCAACCGTCAACTGGTAGGTGCCATTGGCGGTCTGCGCCGGGAACTGCACGACCGCTAAGGTCCCGTTGCCCTCCAGTCGCACCAGAGTGCCCGGAATCGCTTCCCGGACCGCTGGATACTGCAGCACGAAATTCTCCGGCTGTAGCGAATCGGGGTCGATCTCACTGTCGAACGTGACCTCGATCCGGGCCAAGGCTTGGCCCTCGATCAGCAGGGGCGAGACGCTCTCGACCGCCGGCACGGCCGTGCTTAGTTTAACCGCCTGGGATACCGTGATCGTCTGCTCGTTCCCAAAGTCATCTTCCACGATCAGATCCACATCGTGGCTGCCGTCACCCGCCGCTCCGAAGCCCGCCGTAGCTACCTGCCACGTATCGTCGCCCACATTGGTGGCACCCAGTGTCGTGCCGTTGAAGGCGACCTGGATTGTGGCCGTCGGATCATCGATCGTGCCGGTGAACTGCGCGGGTAGGGCGTTCGCGACCACCAGGTCGAAGGTGGCCGTCGGTGCCACTCCGTCGAGCAAGCCGAAGTCCAGGCCCCCCACCAGTTGCCCCGGAACCGTGGCGACATCATAGCCTGGGAACGCGGCCACCGGCACACTCAGCCGGTCGTCCGCAACCAGGGCGATGCGTACGTGATGCGTGCCGCCAAGGGGCGTCCTCAAGGTATAGGTGCCGCCCGCCGCCGTGCGGGTCGAGACTTCGCCCGCCGTCCACAGTTGGTCGTCGTTTGTGTCCAGGAAGAGCAACCGGTCGCGGAGCAGCGCCTCGCCGCCGTCCGGGACCGCATCGCTGTTGAGATCGGACCATACCACCCCGCTCAGTTCCGTCTCCTGCAGGTCGAGTTGCGTGACCAGCACGCCGCTGCGGTTGTGGTTGTCCTTGGTTGCGAAGGCCCGCAAGGTCGCGTCGGCGAGAAGATGAATTGGCGTGCCCCCGTCGTAGAGCGTCCAGTCCCCCGGCACATCCGGATCGGCCGCCGCCAGGGCATAATACAGACTTGCCCCGGCCGTCGTGCTTGCCAACGTGATGTCTGTCGCCGAAGTGACTGTCCCGCCCGCAGGAGCGACGCTCGGGGTCGCCGCAAACTCCACCTCGGCCAGGCCGGAATACAGTTGGGATTGCGGCACCACCTCCGCAGCGAAGAAGGGGCAGGACCACTGCCACTCGATTTCCGCGTTGTCGGTCCGCTCCACATACTCCAGACGCACGGTGTGGCGCCCCTTCGTCAGCACCACGGGAGCTGAGAGCAGTTCCCCTCGGCTGCCATTCCAGCCATCGATCACGAGTACATCGTTCAGCCAAAGGCGCGCGCCGTCATCCACCAGTAGCCGGAAGGTGTAGTCAGCGTCGAAACGCACCTCCAATTCACCGGTCCAGACGGCGGAGAAGTGGTCTGCAGGCACGCCGGCAAAGGGCGCCGTGCCTGCCCAAGTGTGGTTCACAGTGGCCTCCCGCTGCCGCCAACTCGTACCGCCCTTGTTCTCGTCCGAGAAGTACTCGGCAAGCAGGCCGTCGCCGGTGCCGACTGGGAGACCGGGATTGCTGAGCACGATGTCGAAGCTGTAGGCGTCATCCACCTCGCCGTTGACGCCATCGTCGTCCTGATCCATTGGGTTGTCCGCCTCATCGAGGATGTCGGGGCCAACGGTCACCGTGTAGGTCCCCGCCGCGACCGCATCCGCCAGGGACACCCGGAATGCAGTCTCCGAGAGCGCCGTGACGCCAAGCACTGTCACCTCGGCTCGGGCGGGTGCTGTGACCACCACGTCATCTGCGGTGAAGCTGGCCGCATCCATCACATCATCGAAGGTAACCGTGAAGCTCTGCAGGACCTGCTCCACTCCCGCGCCTGCCGCGCCTGCCCCGGAGGGCACCGCCGCAACAACCCTCGCCCCCTTCACATCTGGCTGGGGGACTGCGGCCAGTGCCGCGACCGTGGGCGAGAACCCATCGGACGTGTTGATCGCCACGACCGCGAAGTAGTAGGTGTCGAGATTGGTCAGGCCAGTGATGGTTTCCCGCGTTCCCGTGGTCGTTGCCACCGGCGCCATGGCACCGACATCCGTGAAGTCCGTGTCGCTCTGGTAGATCGCGTACTCCTTGAGCAAGGCACCGGGCTCCACTGCCGCCCACATCAGGCGAACGGAGCCATCCAGTTCCTTCTTCGTGGGGGTCGGGTTTGCCAGCCAAGTCGCCCCGGAAATCGAGGAACTGCCCGCGTCGTTGCCGAAGATATCGACGGCCACGATCTGCAGGGTGTAGGCATGGGCAGCCTGCAGGCCAGCCGCAGTGTACGTCTCCACACCTCTGACCAAGATCACCGGGTCCGTGGCCCCGCCCAAGAAGACTTCATAGTGCTTCAGGAAGATGTTCCCTTCGGCTGGCGGGCTCCACGTGTAGATCAGCGAGGTCTCCCCGGTCTCGACCGCCAAGTCCTGCACGGCACTCACCCCGCCGGGCGAGGTGAGCTGGGAGACGGAGTGGACGATGGGGCTGAACCTGCCCCCTGCGTCCTCCGCCACCACCGCGAAGTGGTAGACCGTGTTGCTTTCGAGCCCCCCCACTGTGCAGCCTGAGATACCGCCGTCAATCCTCTGATATGGATCCATCGCGGACACGTCTGAGAAGTAGCTTGGGCCCACATAGATGCGGTACGCAACCACGTCCTTCTGGGCGACTTCGTCGTAGTTCGGCCAAGTCAGATCGACCGCCTTGTAGGCGACGGTCGAGATCTCCACCGTGAAGCCGCTACCGACGCCCGTGACCGGCTCGGGGACGGCATCGTCCGGCACCAGGAAGGATATCTCGCGGCTGAGCACGTGCTGTTGCACGGGCACGGAGATCCCCCCGTTGTGGAGCGTGAACTCGCGCGTGACCACTTCCCGGCTCAGCACGTAGTTTGCAGCATACTGGACGGACGAGTCGAATCCCCCCAGCAAGTCTACGGCCACGACGGCAAAGTAGTAGTCTTGCCAGGCGGTGAGACCGCTGACTTCGAAGGCCTTGGTGCCCGCTGGCAGCGTCTCGACTGCCGTCATTCCTCCCACATCCGTGAAGGGTTGATCGGAGACGAACACGCGGTACTCGCTCACATCCTGCTGCTCGATCTCGTTGTAGTCAGTCCAGGAGAGGGTGACCACTTCCCCTGTTGGCGTGGCATCGACAAGCAGTTGCGTGATCGCCTCGGGCACTGCAGTCGTGGTCACTGCCAGTTGCAGCTCGCGGGACACGAGTTGCTGGATGACCGGATCGGAGACGCCGCCGTTGTGCAGCGAGAACTCCCGGCTGATCAGTTCGGCCCCCTGCACGTAGCTGGCGGCGTAATCAACGGTCGTGTCGAAGCCGTCCAACTGGTCCACTGGAACCACGGCAAAGTAGTGGTCCTGCCATGCTGCCAGGCCGGTCAGCTCGAACGTGTATGTGCCCGCTGGTACGGTCTCGTAGTCGCTGGGATCGCTGAATGGCGTCACATCGGTGAAGGGAGTGTCCTGCACGTAGATGCGGTATGCGGCGACGTCGTGTTCCGCGAACTCTACATACCCGACCCACGAGAGCGTGGCCTGGGTGCCGTCCGGCGTGGCATCGACCGTAAGCTGGGGGATGCGAGCGGGCGGGTCGGTCGTGGTCACGGTCAGACTGAACTCCCGGGAAACCAACTCAGGGCTGAGGAAATCGGCCTCGTTCCCGTTCTGGATGGTGACTTCGCGGGAGACAATCTCCTTGACCATGGGATCGGAGATCGCGCCTACATGCAGGGAGAACTCGCGGGATACGGCCTCCCTGAGCAGGATGTTCGACTGGGCAGTACAGAGCGCCACCGCGACGAGCCAAAGAGCCGTCGCCAGGCGCAGAACAATTGGTGAAGAACGAGCCGTCATAGGCTGTGGTCTCCTTGTGGATGAGAGAACACAGCTTCCTTAGGGACGGATGACCTGCACCTGTACCGCCGAGTGTCCCGCTGTCACTGGCACGGTGACGGTCCAGCGGATCACCAGCGGGGGACCGACGCTGGTCACTTCCTTGCCTTCTGGCGGCACCAGCGTGCGGGTGTAGTTGGCATTGGCACGCGGGGCCACGCGAACATATACGGAGGACGCTTCTTCCACGTTGGTGGTTTCCACCACGACAACGGTCGTGGTATCCTGAGTGATGGCCACATCCGGCCCGCCAGCGCCAAAGGAGGCACGCGGGTCGGCCGGGGGTGTCTCCCCGCCGATGGAGATGATCTCAACCTTCGGCCCGTCGGTGGGTGGCCAGAGGAGAGGTGTCGCCGCCTCCGCCAGTGCCACTACGCTCGGGGTTGGGGTGATATCCAGACTGCCCGCCGCCTCGTCCACGGAGATGCGCTCAATGCGGACGCGGCCCAGGCCGCCGGCATAGAGGCTATCGCCGCCTATCGCCTCGATCTTCCCGTCGCCGGTAAGGGACGAGCATAAAATGCGGATGCCGCCACCACTGCCGCCGCCCGTGGAGCGGTAGTTGTAGTGGGTGAAGCCGACACCACCCTTGGCGGTCACCTGCCCCGACACGGTGACAGTGCCGACGGTGGCGATCAGCAATGCCCCTCCTCCGGCCGCGCCGCCATAGCCCTGGTCCGTGTCGCCGTCGCCGCCGCCGCCGGAGCCGCCGATGAGGGGGAGCAGGGAGGGGTTGCCGTAGGTGGGCGTACCGTTGGCACCGGTGCTATGTCCGCCCCCGTAGCCTCGGTCCGTGCGCCCGCCGCCCCCGGGGCCGAAGCCGGGGCTGCCTGCGCTGCCGGGCCCGTAATGCGCCATGCCACCGCGGAAGCCGCCCGGACCGGGCTCGGAGAGGTCGGGGGCAACCACATGGTTACCCCCATTCAGATTCACCGTGCCGGCAATGGTCACG
>Ga0307987_1000990_pt1 | contig 16176 bp, 13 predicted proteins | sample EllFjometagen181_FD_203157 | JGI IMG/M metagenome (GOLD analysis project Ga0307987, IMG submission 203157) | Marine microbial communities from Ellis Fjord, Antarctic Ocean - #181 | ecosystem: Environmental > Aquatic > Marine > Unclassified | place: Southern Ocean | collected 2014-10-08
CGAGAGCATCATGCGTTCCCCCATTGTTTCTTCGAAAAACTCGAACTCGTTATAATCATCTTCATCGTTGAGGAAGGCTTTCATTTCGGTTTTGACGAGTTCACGGACTTCCTTCATTTCCTTTGTTATCGCCTCCTTTTCCTCATCGGAAAGCTCACCGCTCATCAGTTTCATACCGGCATTAACCTGAGACATCTGACGGAGTAGCAACAGCTCCATGAAATATTTTTCTTCTTCCTCAGTCAGATTGAGGTCGACGGCTAAATTGCCATACATGGCACCGATGACCCCGCGCTGGCTGGCCTCCATCATTTTATTCATAGCCGGATTATCCATCATCTTCGCGATGTTTTTCATCATGCGCTGGCCGGAGGGAGCTTCTTCTTCCTTCGGAGCAACAGGCGCAGAGACCGGGTCTTGTGCTGCCGAGATGACCGGGGCGGGTGTGGTTTCGACAACCTCAACCTCCACCGGTTCCACTGGTTCCACCAGTGCGGGTTGTGCGTCAGCAACGCAGGCTGCTGGGGCCTCGGCGAGTTGTTTCTCAAGCTGTTCAATCTGCTGGTTGGCGGAATAGAGCGCCGCGCCAAGGCCTATCGCGACGATGGCTAGAATGATGGCTGGAATCTGCTTTTTCATAAGTTTCTCCTTAATGGTGTTTTTTTGTATATTCTTATGGCACCCATGTGCCTGTTTTTTTGAACCATGACCTTCGGTCATTATTTCATCTTTTTGTTAAAATTCATTTTTTGTTTTGTAAATAGTAAAGTCAAGTCATTCAAAACTCAATATTCAGAATTAATAATTCCCAAGCTATCAGCTTGGCAAAGCTTCGCCCCGTCAATTATGCAAAAGTTTATTTATGGATTAGAACAAAGTTCTAAAAAAGATTCAATCTTTTTTGTAATTTATTTTTTTTTAATGTTGCGAATCACTTGTTCAAAATGGCGTAGCTATTTTGAATCGAGTGTATTCGATTGGTCGGAACGCGCTTGTATCCCTTCCGACAAGATACCCGACAGATGTTTTTGCAGCGACTCGAACGAGCACCATGAAGGACGGGGCCAAAAAGGAAACTCACCCGTTTCCCTCAATTGTCGACCCAGTCGTGTGTTGAACGTTCCCCTTGCCGTAATAAACTGCCCCCAAAAACCGAAATGCCATTGAACATTTTTGTTCTCGGGCTTCATGTTAACGGTCCATTCTGAGGGGAATAATTTCAACCACCTTGGATGTAAGTTCAACCATGTGTTTGTGCACAGACTATCAGCACCATACTCAGCCGCACTTTTGTTCATCAAATCCATAAAGCATTGTGGCAAATACTTCTTGTCAGCAAATATGGATTGCGGTGATACGGCATTGGCAATGTGAAAATTAACGCGTTTGGGGTGCTCCTCTCCTGGTTTGTCGTACTTGAGACTTCCGCACTGGTAGTCGAGAACGTAAGGACGTTCCTCGTAGTCTCTTCTTGATCGGGCGTCAATAGTCGCTTGGACGACCAGAAATGCTTCGTCCTCAAACATAGAGGATTCGCCACTGGAACTATACTTTTGATATAGTTCGGCCAATTGTCTTTCAAGGTCGAGCCATTCCAGATTTTCAAAGTCCGTCTTGGAATTCATCGTCCCCTTGTTGATGTTTGTCTTGCGGTAGATATCGACTCTTTGGCGCAGTATTAAGCGAAAGGATTCATCCACATTGTTTTGCTTCCACCACCAAGTAAACCACAGTTGTAGCCTTGCAATATCGTGCAGGTATTGACGATGTTCTTTGTAAGTTTTCTTTAAAAGTTTTGTCATCCGACCATCTCCCGAACGTTGAAATCAGAGTTTTTCGAGGCTACGCAAAAATACTCTGCATTTTCTGGTTCGACACATCCTTATCTTTCAAATGGATCTCTGGCAACACCAGTTCCACAATACAAACACACCGGGTGTTTGCCCATGAGTGTACGTCCGCACTGCGGACACGATGGGTTTTGTTGCTTTGCAACTTTGCCATTCAGTTTTCCGTCACGAAGGTCTATGTCTTGAATCATTTGTCCGAGATTCTCATCGGTATACCCGTGTTGTTCTTTCAAGATTGCCCATAGAGCTTCTGTAATCATGAACAACTTCTCAACATCGCTTGTGATCACTTCGTTTTGAGTCCGAGCTTCTGTCGCTGTGCGGGAAGCCCGTTCTCCCGCTGACTGTGCACTATTCGCCCGAGCCATCTGCTGGGCTGCACCGGCGATGAATAAACCTGTCATCATGATTCTATTTCTCCTATTGTCGAACATTAGAGTCACACTTTTCGTGACGCAAGAGCGACACGGAATAGTGGGGGCCTCATTTTTTGAAAATGTTTTTTCCATTCTCTTGATTTATTTCCCTTTGCCAGATGTGGCAAAGCCTATCAAATTCTTTTTTATCCAGAAAATCCTGCGATCCCGTCAAAAATATTTTTCTTCCAAAGCCCGCAATCAGGGCAAGCGGAATTTGCAGCAACCAACTTTGATTAACCTCTGAATTTGGCAGCAAAGATGAACGTTTAAAAACCGCATGGCCCGCTTGTCCCTTGAATTGCATTGTTATTTTTTCAACCCATTTTTATAAAGTATAGATCCCATAAAAGGAAGTGTAAGATTTACAACCAACCCTATTAATAAATATATATTAAGAACATAGCTTTCTAGTACGCCTCTGTTAACCAGCTGATATACAGACCAGCAACCCACGGGGATGTTAAGTGTTAAACTTACAATCAATCCAGGGTTATAGAATCTACGTGTTTTGATTGCTAAGCCAATATGAAACACCCCTGCAATAATAACAAAATAAGGAAGCCATAAACCATACACATAATCAACGCTTGAAAGTAATCCAAAAATAGGCAAAGCAAGCCAAATGAGTCCTATATTGACACGAAATATAAAATTCTCATCTATTGGATTTGCAGTATCAGGTAGCTTGAAGATGTGACGGTTGAAAAATGTTCCAAAACCCCCAGGAAATACAAACTCTTCAGTTTCGTGAAGCATGTAAAGCGGCGTTTGTAACAGTAAAATAAACAATATATAGTCATGGGGCCTAACCGCAACTATTAGAATAGGTAACAAAAATAGCGCAACAATAAATCCAACTTTTGCCCACTCTCTTTTGAGCCACTTGTAGTATTCAACAACGCGCATGGTCTATCATCCTTTTCTATTTATAATTCCATTTTAACGTTAGAGCTCACGGGCGGCGGTACGCCTTACCGTGAAGCGATTTGTTAAAATTTATTTTTAATTTAGTAAATAGTAAAGTCAAGTAATTGCCATTCTCATTGCACAACATGCTTGTTGCACAACACATCTGTTGTTGTAGCCGTTTTGTTGATATTTCGCTGTGTTTCATTGCTTGACATGCGTCAACCCTCTGCCTTTGGCGGTCACCCTTTTGTTGTTTATAAATAGTAAAGTCAAGTAATTCAAAATTCAACATTTATAATTTATAATTCCCAAGTCTCTGCCTTCGGGGTTCATCCTTTTAATTTCACCTTTTACACTTTACCCTTCTAACTTTCCCACGGCACAACTTTGCCCCTTCAATTATGCATGTTTAACAGCTACATAGTATCAATATAACTAGCATGATATTGCAATGTTTTGAAAAAAAATTGTATAGTATTTTTCACAAGAATGCAACTTTTTTTGTGTCAAATAAATAAAAAAGTTGACTAGATTCGCAATATACGGAGTTTTAATATTAAAAATGAGGGCAGATGTCGAATCTGCCGTACGGGGTGGGGGAAGGACAGCACCAATAAGAAGGTAGAATGTGATTCTTATTGTTTTCATTATTTATATGTCGAACGTTTAAGAAGAGCCTAGTGCCTTGTTTATTGAAACAAGTTCACCAGCGGTTAACACTTAGGCTCACTTGACAGGTTCGGCTATTTCCAGTTTTTTTCAATTCCTTCTGTGTCCATGTTGACTGCACTCCTTATTAAAGCTTTTTGCTTTTCACTTTTCGAGCGCGATGAACGAGATGATGACCTGCGCGACGAGCTGGATGATGATCTGCGTGAAGAACTAGATGAAGAGGAAGAAGAACGATTTCCCCCAACCACATATGTTTTTCCATTCCATTCGCTAACTTTTACCCAGGCGATTCTCGGACCATTCTTTTTACACAATGCTACTGTTGACCCAGTGCTAATACCTTTCACAACTGTGGTTTTTTTCGGAGGTATATGCCATGTCTTGCCGGATCGTATCCATAACATATCTTTGCTATTGTTCACAAACTTTATACTTGTGTCTCCATGGGCTATTGTAGAGGCAACAATAGCCAGAGTTATGATGCTTAACAGTTTTTTCATCTTATTTCTCCAATGAGCCGGTTATGTATTTTGCTCGACATGCTGGACTCTTTTCATGCCAAACAATTATTATACGAATATTCGTAAAATAATGTTTTCTAATATTTGTTAATAATCTCAAAAGTAATTTTTTTTACCTTTGAGTGGTTAATTTACCGAAATAACAGTCAGCAATTAAATATAACATAACTAATTATTATAGTAATTACAATAATTTTATTCTTATTAGTATGATATATTTGCCATTTTGTACATTTTTTTTGATTTTTTTTAAAAGGTTGACGAAATTCGCAATATATCTTAATATTGGTGTTATACGAACGTTCGTAATATACGGAGTTTCAATATTAAAACTGAGGGCAGGTATTAAAGAAAGTGTGAACTGTAAAGGGAAAAGGGTAAACGTGGGAAAAGCTCCGCAGGTGTTTATCTCTATTATGAGAACGGGGACGAATGTAGGCCATTCACTACGTTCATTGCTTCACCCTATTGTTTATCTTTAATGGTTAAAGCCCCTCTCGCACACTCGAGTATCACTCCCAATTGCTAATCTAAAAGTTACCCAAGAATGCTAACATGCATTGTTCCATAAACTTTTGGCACTATTGCTTATTTCATAGAAAAAGCAAGAGAACAAAAGTTTCAATGGCAATGCATATCTTTAAAGCAAAGCGACTTTCGTGTAATTTCGTGCCTTTCGTGGTAGTCAAATCTTCTCTTTTCTTTGCGTCTTTAGCGTCACTTGCGTTAAAACTCTTCTCTTTCTTTTAATAATCTGTGTAAATCTGCGTAATCTGCGGACAATCTTTCTTCAAAGATGCTGATGAGGACATCAGCGCTCCCGGCTGCAATCTAATAGTGTGCGACATTTTATACAAAGACGCACGGCCGTGCGCCTCTACGCCATCTTAGGATTTGAATACTCTTGTTTTTTTTTCTGCGTTCTCTGTGTCTTCGTGCGAAGAAAACTTATCTTTTCTGTGTTTTATCCGTGGTTAAAACTCTTTTGGTTGAATCTCGACTGTACGGGGTAGGGGAATGGTAAAGAAAGTGTGAACTGTAAATGGAAAAGAGTAAACGTGGGAAAAGAACGTCCAACATCGAACGTTCAACATCCAATGACGAATAAAAGACAAAAAGAATATCCAATATCCAACACTCAATATCCAATGATGAAGGGAGGGGAAGAAACGGGGTAGGAGAAGGGAGCAAAAAAAAAGCCAAAGTATTTAAACTTCGGCTTTTCTTTTAATTATACAAGTTGTCCTAGCTCATTAGAGGCTTAACAAACTTAATACTATCTTCCATAGCTGTCATCATGTCAGTAGCGCATCGATCTAGCTCTACAACAAAGTTTTTAGAATATGTAGCTGCTTTAATTATTTCAGCAACCGGCATTGCACCCGAACCAACAGCAACCATTGGATCTTCACGTCTTACAGCTGGACCATCTTTAAGATGAATCAAAGGAGCTCTCTCAGCCATATCCTTGATTGTTGCTATTGGATCCAGACCACCAACTTGCACCCAGTATGTGTCAACTTCAAATACAACTTCAGGCTCTGTCAAGTCAAGGAACCAGCGATATCCTGGCTTGCCATCAAATATTGCCATTTCCTGCCAATGATTGTGTAGACCAATCTTGAATCCAAATTCTCTAGCAACAAGAGCAGCTTCATTATATCTTTCAGCTGTAGCCTTGATACCGTCTAGTGATGCAAATGCCTCTGGACCTGCACCACCAGTAATCATATATTTTGCTCCGATGCAATCGGCTTCTTCCAAAACTCTCTGTTTGTCATCGCCAAGAGGTAGTCCTGTATGTGAACTAATTGATGACAGACCTAGTTCTGTAAAAAGCTTTCCAGCTTCTTGAACTGTTGTTCCTGGGTAACCAGCAGGCTCTACGCCTTGATATCCCATGGCAGCCAAGTCTCTGATGATCTTTTCATAACCTTGTTCTGCGATTGCGTCTCTTACACTGTATAATTGTACTGATAGCATTTTGTACTCCTAATTTTTATTTTTCATAAAAAACAATTTATATTCTTTGAATTAATGATGTGAAAGGGTAAATATGGAATCTGCCCCTACGGGGTGAAAGGAGGGACAAAAAGAATATCCAATATCCAACACTCAATAGCCAATAACGAAGGAAAGACACCGCCGTGGACAGGAAAAACTTTGTTTTTATTATGTTACCTAGGGCGTTGCCCTAGGCTATCATGGCTCCACGGGGACAAGCCCCGAGGTGACCAACCCCGCATTGCATACGGGGCTACTAAAGTTTGACTGCTTCGTAGTCTAGAACAGCGAAGCTGTTGTTCAATGTCAATTGCCATTCACAACGTTCCTTCTAGGTTGTAGGCGTTCTACACTTGCAACGAAGATCGTTTCGTTACTCTGACTCAATGACCAAGTGACCCAATGACTCAGGAGATCCAGAACACTTGCAAGCTGGAAGCGTGTGTTACATAAATACGCCGAAGGCTTTCCTTCGTTTATCTTTTCACATTTACCGTTTGCTTAACTTTTAGTTAAGCATCACCTGTCCGCCTGTTACAGGAATTGCTTGACCAGTTTCATAGTTTTGTTCAGATGCATAACATATAGCTACAGCAACATCACTAGGAAGACAACCTCTATTCATTGGTGTCTGCTTCATGTAAAATTGTTTAACTTCTTCAACAGTTTTGGCATCCGGAACTTTGCCGGCTTTCAAGTACTGAACAAAAAGACCTCTTTCTGGATCAGACCATAGGGGACCATCATAGTAGTTACCAGGGCAAATAGAGTTAACTTTGATATTATATTCAACAAGCTCTTTTGCAAATGATTGAGTCATGCCAATTGTTCCAAATTTACTGCCAGCATATGCAAAGTTTTTGTTACTACCTTCAAGACCTGATTTTGAATTAATCTGAATAACATCCATGAACAGTTTAGTATTTAGTTTGTTCTGCATTTTAAATACAGGAACAACAGCTTTGACACAAAGGAAGTATGCTTTATAATTTACAGATGTAACAAAGTCAAATGCTGCTTCGTCAAGTTCATCAACTGGTCCAGCTTTTAGAACACCAGCATTAGAAACAAACATATCAACGCCACCAAATGCATCGATTGTGTCGGAAATACATTGATCTAAAGATTCTGAACTTGTAACATTTGTTTTACAGAATATTGCAGTTCCATTACCAAATTTTTTATTTAGTTCTTCAGCAAATTGATTTCCAAGTTCGTCATTCAGGTCAGCAATTGTGATTGCAGATCCTTTTAAGGCAAGCTCTTCAGCAATACCTTTGCCAAAACCTTGAGCACTACCTGTAACAATTGCAATACAACCACTTAATCTGGAGTCCTGTGGAGTACCTGCAGCAATTGGTATATCAGCTATCGGAGTATCATTTACTAATGAGTTGTTTACAGCAAGAGCAGCAGCTGGTGATTCTGCAATCACAAAGCTTGCTAAATCGTTTATCTTAACAACTCTTGGTATTCCATTATCTTTAATAATTTTTTCGATTTCTTCTTCAATAATCTCGAAAGTTAATTGGTTACCGAAAGTAACACATGGAATAAAATCCGCAGGAATTGTTTCAGCTGTGTTTGTATACACATATATTGAACGATTGCCTGTATGTTTCATAACTGCCATTCTTATGGCAATTGCATATTCATTTATATTTGTCATTTAAAGTCTTTCTTTATTTAATAGTTCTAAGTTCTAAGGTCTAAGTTTTACTCTCGTCTTCGCTCTACGAGCTACGACTGACACTGCCGTGGGCAGGTAAACTCTTTTTTTTTATGTAAACCTAGGGTTACACTCCCGATGGTCGTTCACCCTAGGCTATAATCAATTGCTCCGTCAGAGCATGGAAGATACTGTATTTAATGTATGAAGCCTCTCTCACTAACTCGAGTGTCGTTATCTAAATACCGACTGAGGCTTTTCTTAATTTTCGCATTTTCGCATTTTAGAACTTAAGCATTTTTTTTTAGTAGTTAGGAGCATTCTCTAATAAGAATTTTTCAGCTTCATCAGACCAAAGTGCATTATGTCTATTTGTGATTTCAGCTAGTGTAGCAAAGAAAGAATCATTCTTACCCTTTTCTTCAAAATCATCAATAGCTGTTAATGGCATTGATTTGTTAGTGTATAACAATTTTTTGCCACCGGGAATATTTGGTAGATCAAGGATTGTTTCTATACATGCATCAATACCACCAATGTGTGTAATCATAACAGCTGGGTTAAGAAGACCTTTTGACATCAAATCAAGAGCTTCCTTCATATCATCAGTATTTCCACCTGATGAACCAACAATATGATGGTCTGCATAATGTACATCATAGAAATTGATTGTTGCGTTGAAATCCTGTTTTGAAGGTCCTGCAAAGAAGTTCAAACAACCACCATATCCAAGAATCTTGTCAGCTTGTTCAACAAGAATAGGAACTGGAGCAAAAACCATAACATCATCATATCCATCTTTACCTGTTAACGCTTTAAGCTCAGCAATGGCATCATCACATTCCATTGTGTTAACATATTTAAGTGTTACACCATTCTCTGCAGCTTCCTCTGGAGAGAAAATTGATGAAGCACGATCAAGGCGAGCTGTATCTATATCGGTTACAACCAAAAGTTTTGGTTTCCTTGGTCCGTGAACAGCATAATCTATTGCGCCAAGTCCCATTGGACCAGCACCAGCTAGAATAGCCATTGCTCCACCTTCTACAATACCATTCTTATAATCATATGTACCATGCTTGTAGTGGAATGCTGTGTTGAAAGCACCAATAATACAAGAAACTGGTTCTGATAGAGATGCTTTAAAATATGCTTCTCCCTTATATGGAAGAAGACAATTCATCTCCATTACTTCTTCAGGAATAATAACCGTTGTTGCATTTCCACCAATATAGTTAAATGAATATCCAGGAGCTTCTAATTCTCTGCCAGGAACTGAAAGAGCAGGTTGAATGCTATATTTTTCACCAACATTAAATTTGTCTGCCCATTTAGCACCAACCTCTAGGATTGTTCCACAAAATTCGTGTCCAATAATTATTGGGTTTTCTGCAACATTGTTTGGAACCCTTTTGTGATCTTCGCCTTGATGTGTTGCTTTGTATGATGACATACATATACTGTTTGATTCTATACTTGCAAGAATCTCACCATCTTTTAGTTCTGGAAGTTCAAACTTCTCTAATCTTAAATCATCTTTTCCGTATAATCTTACTGCTAGTGTTTCCATTTTGTTTTTTCCTTATAATTTTTTAGTGCACAATGCACTATTCTTTAAAGTATTCTGTAATTCTTAATTAATTCACCCCATGCAGAGAATTATTCAATTAATCATAGTATTCTTTTTAGGTAGCACAACCTTCTAGGTTGTAGGCGTCCTACACTTGCACACGACCAGCGGAAGTAAGGCTGGAGTTTTCGACAGCAATGAGCGTAGCGAATGGCCTACCTGGAAGCGTGCGTTACATAAAGACCGCCAGCGGCCTTCCTGCAATTTACGCATTTTAGAATTTGCGCATTTTCAATTACCTTCTCTCAAGCCATTTAAGACAGTTTTCACCCCAAGGATGTTCTGTGTTTAATCCCAATCCATGGTTACCAGTCTCATAAATATGCAAATCAAAAAGTATATTGTTATTGTTCAATGCTGTTGCATAATCAAAACTATTTCTGACAGGGACTCCCTGATCTTCAACTGTATGCCATAGAAAACATTCTGGTGTTTTTTCGTTAACCAGTAGGGCAGGTGCAACAGCTTTTTGTTCATCTATCGTAGCTTCTTCCCCTAAAAGATTTTGGTATGAGCCTGCATGCCCAAAGTTATCAGGAAGATTAATTACGGGATAGCATAATATTGTAAAATCTGGTCTAAGTGAAATTGAACTTTCATATTGGTTATATGCATTTGATGCATGAGCTGCAAGGTGTCCGCCAGCTGAAGACCCCATGATACCTATCTTAGTAGGGTCAATTTTAAGTTCAGCGGCTTTGGTTCTAACTTCATAAATAGCTGCCAATGCATCTTCAAGCATTGCCGGATGTCTAAAACCTGCTGATCCCAGTCTATATTCAACCACAAAACATGTATAACCTTCTTTAACAAAATACTCAGCATAACCTTTGCCCTCATGTTCAGCTAAACCTGAATATCCACCGCCAGGCAAGATAATAATAGCTTTTCCATTACCATTATCTGGGAGGTAACATTCAATTTTTGGAGCTGGTTTAGTCTTTGAATTTTCTAATTTTCCTATTAGTTGCATATTCTTCCGTTTTTTGTAAAAATTAATAATTTACAATTATATTCTTTTATACCCCAAGAAATCAAACAAAATAACGTTATTTTAAGGAAAAAGTTTAGATTATTAATATGGGACAAATGAGACGGATGGGACTGATGGGTAAGTAGTCGAAATAACAGCTTGTTGACTTGTTCTTGCAGTTCTTTGTTATAAAGAAGCTTCAGAAACAGAAAAAGGTTGTACTGTTTTGCAGTTTTCAACATCAGTCCCATCCGTCTCATTTGTCCCATATTAAGAACTTTTTGAAGAATCAAGATCGTTTTTTGGCTTCAGCAATAACAGTTTTAGTGCTGATATAAGATTAATTTAATTTGATTTAATTTTTTTGTTGAAAACCGAGAATGAATATGAGATGATTCAACCATAGATAATCATTGATTATTTATTACCCCTGTTTTGTACGCGAAAAGGCTGATTTTTCTAACCCTTTAAGATTATAAGGGAACTTGAATTTTGCTGTGGACATTATGCCCTTCGGGGACTCTGAAAGCAGCAAATATTGTTCCCACCTCGCATTTGAGGTTCCAAGAATAATACCTTCTACGACAAAACGGGGGCTTTTTTTATATTTATTAGGATATATCATGTCTAAAGAACAAGACGAAACAGACATATTTCATACTGAGGTCGAGAAGCCTTTTCATGCAGTTCCTCTTGCAGCACGTATGCGACCAGAAACTCTTGACGAGATTGCTGGTCAGGAACATGTGGTAGGGGAAGGCAAGCTACTTCGCCGAGCTATTGAAGCAGACAGAATATCCAGTATCATTTTCTATGGACCTCCAGGCTGCGGTAAAACATCCATTGCTGAAGTTATTGCAAAGGTTACAAGCAGTAGGTTTGAACGAGCAAGCGGTGTAACATCCAATGTCTCAGATCTTCGTAAGATTTTTGAAATGGCTAAAGGTCATATGAAGCTTTCAGGAAAGAAGACTATACTTTTTGTTGATGAGATACATCGTTTTAATAAAGCGCAACAAGATGTAATGTTACCACACCTTGAAGATGGAACAGTCATCTTAATTGGCGCAACAACTCATAATCCAAACTTTTTTGTTAACTCACCTTTGTTGTCTCGATCTCTAGTCTTTGAACTAAAAGCTTTAGAAGAAGAAGATATTATTATCCTATTAAAAAGATCTTTAACTGATAAACGTGGACTCATTGATTACAATACAGACATAAAAGACATTGTTTTTAAATATCTTTCTGTAACATGTAATGGTGATGCTAGAAAAGCTCTCAATTCCCTTGAATTAGCTGTTATAACCACTCCTGCAGATAAAGATGGAGTAATTGTTATTGGAGAAGAAGAGGCGAGAGAATCTATTCAGAAGAAGACAGTACTTTATGATAAAAATGAAGATGGTCATTATGATACAATTTCTGCCTTTATCAAAAGTGTTAGAGGATCAGATCCCCATGCAGCTGTTTATTGGCTTGCAAAAATGCTTGAGGCAGGTGAGGATCCAAGGTTTATTGCCAGACGTCTAATAATTCTTGCATCAGAAGATATTGGCAATGCAGACCCAAGAGGTTTAACCATTGCTGTTGCAGCAATGCAGTCTGTAGAATTCATAGGAATGCCTGAAGCAAGAATCACTCTTGCTCAGGCAACAACATATCTGGCAACAGCTCCTAAAAGCAATGCATCTTACATGGCAATTAGTTCAGCCATTGATGATATTAAAAAAGGCAGAGTTCTTCCTGTTCCAGAACACCTTAAGAATGTTAAAATTAATGCTGTAACTAAAACAGAAGAAGAACGAAATGCAAAATATGATTATCCTCACAGTCACAATAACAGTTTTGTTGAAGAACAGGAATATGTTCCCACATCTGCTAGATATTATCTTCCAAAAGAAGCTGGATATGAAGATATCATAAGAAAACGCATGGCGTTTTGGAAAAAACTATAGAAAAATATGATAGATTAAAGAAAAAAATAAAAGAGTTTTAGCCACTGATAAACACGGATAAAGCACAGAAAAGATAAGAGTCTTTCGCACGACTCGAGCTTGCGATAGAGGCTTTAACCACTAAAGATAAACAATAGGGTGAAGCAATGAGTATAGCAAATGGCCTACTCCACACGAATCAAGATATTGCAGTATTTCTGTTTTGTTCCAAACTATAAATTCTGCAATAAGTTTAGTAATCCTGTTTCTTTTTCTGCATTATCCCGCCTGCGGAGCTATTCCATAATTCAGCATTTAGCATTCAACATTCAGCATTTGTATTAAGCTTCCAGCGCCTTTTTAGCCAAGCTTCGACCAGCTTCACGACACTGTTCAAGAACTTCTTCTGTTGGTCTGTATTTACACACGATTGGATCTTGCATAATATCAAGTTTCATTGCCTCTACATAAGAAGTTAATTCTTTTGTGGCAGGTGCCCAACCGTATGATCCAAAACATACTACTGATTTGTTCTGTGGTTTAAGCCCCTTTAAATATGTCAATACCGATGCAACTTCTGGCATAATACCCTGATTCAATGTCGCACTACCAATAGCAATCGTTGCTGTATCAAGAGTTTCAGTGGCTAATACTGTTTTATGAATGTCATCTACATTATAGAAAAGAACATCTACATCAAATTCATTTGCTCCATCTCTAACTGCAAGCGCCATTTTCTCTGTGCTTTTCCACATGGTTGCATACATAATTAAAACTTTTTTCTTTGGCTTAAATACTGCCCAGTCTTTATAAGCTGCAATAATCTCTGGAATATGCTTAGTCCAGATAACACCATGACTAGGTGCAATAATCTCGATCTCTAAATCTTTTGCAACTTCAAGTGTTTTAAGTATTTGGCGTCCAAACAACATTACAATATTTGCATAGTAAGTTTTTGCTTCTTCTAATATTGTTTGCAACTCATTTTCGGAATCAAATCTTTTTGAGGAAGAATAATGCTGACCAAAAGCATCCATTGAAAATAGAATTTTTTCTTCAGGAATATACGTAAACATTGATTCTGGCCAATGAACCATTGGAGTTTCTAGAAATGAAACTGATCTTTTTCCTAACGATATTGAGTCACCTGTCTTTACAAGTTCAAATTCCCATTCGCTGATGTCATAATACAAATCTAAAATAGCTTTACATTTTGCATCGCAGACCACTTTTGCATTACTACATTTTTTCATAATTACAGGTAGGGCACCAGAGTGGTCAGGTTCAGCATGATTACAAATCACATAATCAATTTTATCGGCTTCTATATGTTGTTCTATATTTTTTAGAAGTTCTGCTGCAAAAGGAGCTTTTACTGTGTCAACAAGCACGTTCTTTTCATCAAGGATAAGATATGCATTGTATGTGGATCCGCGTTCTGTTCTGTAACCATGAAAGTCTCTGACATTGTAGTCAACGCTTCCAACCCAATATATGTTTTCTCTAAGTTTTGTGTTCATTTTTTGTCTCTCTTATATTTAAAATTGTTCAATTTGAATTTTATTTGGGCAGATATTGAATTTGCCCGTACACGTCGAAAATGCGAAATTATGTAGGGGCAGATTCAATATCTGCCGCATTTACGCATTTGTTTATCCCTAGCCATCATTAACAACATATGGATATAGCTCTTTAATAAATTGTTTTAATTCCTGTTTTCCATCAACATCACCCTCGAATGACTCTATGGATATCGCTATATATGCCCATTGTGAGGCAACATTTCTAAATACTCTATCTTTGGACATTAATAGAAGCCTTTCCAAATGGCTTGCACTTTCCGACTCTGGACCAATAAACCAATATGCATAATAGAATTTAGAGTAACTTCCAAGACCATCTGGCAACCTTAGTTCAAGCATCGTAACATTTAATTCTTTGTTTTCATTGATACTAAAAGTCTCAACCTTTGTGCTATCAATGGAGAATCCTTGTGCCGGCAAACATTGTTGAGGTCGGTGAATACTCTTCTGCTCATATCCACTAAGAACTATTGAAACTCTAATTTCTCTTCCATCTCCAGATAAAAAGTTCTTTTTAGTCATTTTTGTATCTTCTGGAAGCGATAGTTTCTCACCAATGGATATAGTATCAAGTTCTGCTTCACATTTTAAACAAAGATTTGTACCTTTTAATTTTAGCTCAGAAGATTTGTATGATCTTCCGCACTCCAGATTTTGACAAAATAGTATGTCATAACCTGAATAAATATCAAATTTATCTGGTATAGCAAGTTTAACTTTACTTTTCAAAAGAGTAGGTTCTGTATCTTTCTGAATCAACATAATTGTGCCAGCAACCAACATAAGGATAATAACTATGCAAAAATTTATAATTCTATTTTTCATTTATTATTCCTCTTAAGTTTGCTGAAATCTACTTTTTTCAGTAATTCTCCAACAAAAATCATCAGTAATACAGCCACCGGGAATATAATAAAGTCTGAGTAGTCATGAATGAATGAAGCGGCTTCCTGCCCCTTCCATTGTGCAGTAATTGCAATAATCAATATTCTTGATATATTGCCAACAATTGCCATTGGCAAAGCAAGACAAAAGACTGCCCACTTTTTCCACTGCTTTTTCTGTGTAAGATTTCCATAAGCAGCAGCGATTGCAACCATTGCTAATATGGAACGTAATCCACTACATGGATCTGCAACATTAAAATTGAAACCTTCACCAGCATTGGAGTATATCATTGTTCCCTGTTGAACAGCAGCAATTCCAATTCCATTAAGCATACCAACAGAACAGGTGCTGGCAAATATTCTCAAAGGAAATGTAATCTGATTCATGAAACTTAACGGGATACTTAATATTAAATATGCACAAGGAAAAACAAGTAATTTTGCAACATCTTTTCCGTATAAGAATAGGGGAACGGACCACAAAAGTCCAATCATTGTGAGCAATGAGACACGAGTTAACTGAGTTCTAAATCCAACCCAATGAAAGACCAAGCATAAAATAATTAAAGGAAGTCCCCAGTAACATGGCTTAATCTCTGCTTTTGCAAATTCTTTTCGACGCCATATTATTACACCAATACTTATCAGCGGTATCAACCAGCAGTGAGATAAATCTCCACCACTCCCATCCCAACGGTTGACCATCCAGAGTATGGTAGAGCTACCGTGCTTATATACCTCCTGATTATTACCCTGTATCCCATATACAAACCAAATTAAGCAGACAAATATAAACCAAAAAGCTATATCTAGTTTGTTCGCTTTTATAAATTTTAAAACATTATCAACCATAATTATATTCTTAAACTAATTCATTGCATAGAAAATTGTGAAATTAAACAATTTTATAAATTAAGCCAAATATATAACCATATATAGACATAAAATACAAGTAATAAAACTTTTTTACCCGAAGTACCCTTAATTTTACGGTTGGTGACTGTTTTTTCTTTTCGGTTGTCGAGTAGACATAATATGGTTCTCTTCCCTTAGATTTGGTTTGTTTTCTCCGTTTCTCCACCCTTTCGGTATGTGGAGTGCCACAATATTTAAATCATAAGA
>Ga0307987_1000992_pt1 | contig 16167 bp, 18 predicted proteins | sample EllFjometagen181_FD_203157 | JGI IMG/M metagenome (GOLD analysis project Ga0307987, IMG submission 203157) | Marine microbial communities from Ellis Fjord, Antarctic Ocean - #181 | ecosystem: Environmental > Aquatic > Marine > Unclassified | place: Southern Ocean | collected 2014-10-08
ACCAACCATTAGCGCACAAGATGAACGCCACTACTCTAATGGCTAAAGACCTTGATTCTGATTATGTAATTTGTATGGGTTCGGATGATATTATTTCACCTGAGTTAATGCAAGAGTACTTGAAGTGGATGGAGTTAGGTTATGATTTCATCGGTTGTCAAGATTGGTACTTCTACGATGTAGAAAGCGGCAAGGCTATGTATTGGGGTGGTTATCGTGACCGCTTGCGTAGGTATGTTACTTGTGGAGCTGGTAGGGTTATCTCAAAGAAGTTAATGGATAGCTGGAAATGGAAACCGTGGAATCTTGGAGATAGCGCAATGCTAGACACTTCAATGGATGGTAGAATCCGAGGCAAACAAAAAGTGCTTAATCTGAAAGCGTTGGGGTTGTATGCTTTGGACATTAAGAGCAAAGAAAACATGACACCTTTCGAACCTTGGGATAATACGAAGTTCATTGATAGTGGTATTATAAAAAGAGAATTTCCTTACTTATTTAAATCATAGTTAGATATGTGTGGAATAGCAGCAACCATCAACGGGACTTTAGACGAGACTAAGGCAATGGCTCACACCATTCGGAGGCGCGGAATAGATACCGAAACCACAACAACCGACAACCTAACAGTTTCTTTTGTTCACTTACCAATTACAACCAAAGAATACAATCAGCCTTGCAAATGGAACGACACAAAGGTTTGGTTAAATGGATTTATCTCTAACTGGAAGGAACTCGCTGAAAAGTACTGTGTTTCTTACGCTGTTAAAAACGACACTCAATACCTTGCTTTTCACTTATCCAGCAACCTACCGAAGTCAGAGTTAAACGGCTTCTTTGCGGTGCTATCTATTACCGATGGTGTTATTGATATGTTCACAGACCGTTACGGAATTAAACAGCTTTACAAGTACACGGATAGAGGCACTACATATATTTGTTCAGAGGTAAAAGGATTACAAGCCGTATTAGATTTAAAGGTTGACTTTGATGCTATGGCCGATTGGGAATACTCACTTGGAGTAATGACTGATAATACAATATGGACGGGAGTTGAGCGTGTCGAGTGTTTACCGTTTGTAAAACCTGAAAAGTGCGATAGGTCTTACGAGGATGCAAAAGAAATATTATCCGTTTTACTGGAGGATGCTTTAGACCGCAATCAATATGATAATGCGGGGGTGTACTTGTCAGGTGGCATTGATAGTGGTATGATTGCTAAAGGGCTTAAATCCGATTACTCTTTTTCTGTTGATTACTTAGACGGAAAGTCAGAGATTGAAAACATTAAATTGAATACGGAAGGTCAACACTACACTATGATAGCCAATGACTTAGTTGGTAGTGAATATCCATCAAAAACACTAGAAGCCTTAGACGACTTTAAAGTAGGTTCATGCTACACGAACTTTGCAATAGCTGAACTAGCTTCGAAATTCTGTAAGGTTATGTACTCAGGTGCTGGGGGTGATGAAGTATTTAACGGCTATACGCACCGATACAACAGGCCGATTAACGATGTGATTAAGCGCACTTCAAAAGATGGTAAGCATTACGATATTACTCACAAGGAATATGATTGGAGGTACTTGAAAGGAATCCTAGTTGTTGAGGATAGGATGTCGGGTTGGCATACAATGGAAACGAGATACCCGTTACTTGATAACGACTTTGTTGATTTCGCTTTATCTTTACCTGATGAGTACCTGGACAACAAACGTATCTTGAAGGATATTAGCGGTTTACACCCCGATGTTGTGAGCGGTAAGAAACGAGGGTTTAGTAATCCACACTTCACTAACGATGAGTGGGTTAAATTCTGTAAAGAGAGCGTTAAATGAACGATAAACAAAAAGCAATGGCTGTACTAGATAACGATGAGAAGATAGCCAGTCTTTACAACTATGATTTCATCAACCTAGATGGAAACTGGATTCACAAAACAGCTATTGTTCACGATAACGTAAGACTAGGCCAAGGGAATATCATTGGTGCTTATTCGGTTATTGGAACGAACGGTGAGATGCGCAAACCTGAAGACTTCAAAGGAGATATTAGAGCGTTTCAAGAATCATTTGAGGGAACTGTTTGGATTGGAAACGATAACGTTATATCGGAGCACGTAACTATCCAACGACCATTTGAAACCTTAGAAGCTACAACAATCGGACACAGGAATATCATAATGGCTCACTCACACATAGGGCACAATGTAATTATCGGCAACGACTGCGAAGTATGTACAGGTACTATAATAGGCGGTTACACTACACTCAAAGACGGTGTAAGAATAAAACTAGGGGTAACCGTAAGAAACAGAAGGACAATAGGGGCTAACGCTTTGGTTGGTCTTGGTTCTGTTGTTGTGAAAGACGTTGAAGATGCCGCTATTGTTTACGGGAATCCAGCCAAATAGTAAACTCATAAATCAACTTTTTCGCATAGGGGTTACTGTCAACTCCTTTCGTAATTGCAAACTGTTCTATCAACTCTTTTAATTCAGATTCTGGCATGAGTGTAAATATCGGAGTAATGTGGTATCCTCGCAAACAAGAGGCGTTTGAAAAGATGTCTCAATCCATAGGCGAACCGTTTACCGTGTACCCTGATTTCGATACTTTCAAGTTTAAGACTGAGCAACCAGTTAAGTTCTTAGGCGGCAACGTTGGATGCTTCAAACACTATTACAGGGTTCTCACAGACCTTTGTAAGTCAGATTCCGAGTACGTTGCGGTGTTCAGCGATGATGTGATATACTTCAATGGATGGTTAGAGCGTGCTTTACAAGGCTTTACTGAAGGTGTTGGATATGTTGCGTGCTACGTTCCTACTGAGTTGGCTAAACGTCACGAAATGGCTCAAGGTTGGAATGAGATTAAAGGCGGATGGAATGATGTGTACGGTGGCGGCTTCGTCTATAAACGTGAGACTGCATTGAAGTTATTACAACATCCTTTTATCCTTAATCATTTGGCTAATTACGAAGCAAACCAGCAGATAGATTTAGCAATTCCGCAAGCGATGTTTGAGATGGGATTAAAGCAAATGTTTCACGTTCCTAGCTTAATGAATCATATCGGGCATACAAGTACAATCGGACATAAGCATACCTACGATAACAGGGGTTCGGGTTGGTAGAAACCTCCACGAAATTATTAGTATATTAGATTCCGCTTTCAAAACGAATGAACCGCCTTGAAGATAAGGCTTATTTAATTCTATGAAAGCGGGAAAGGCTCAAACCTTAAAATAAACCCAAGCTAAGTAACATAACGTAATGCATTATAGAGCTATTTCTTCAGTTCAAACAGAGTTTACTGAAGGCTCTATAATTAATCGTTATGCTAAATAGCCGCACACAACGCGCATGGAGATTGTACTGGTACTTACGTTTATTGGTAGTTACGCAATCGGTGCATTTACTTACCCGATATTGGCTGAAAAAATATTATCAATTAGGGAACACAACGCCAATAAGCTGAAGAAGGAATCCAAGGATTAAAATACATATCCCAAGAAAAGACCATTTATGGTTTCTTGCGATGGCGTTGTCGCTAATTCTGTTATCTAGAATTATACTATCAAATATCTCTTTTGGTAGAATGCCAAATCTAAACAACATTATAATTCCTATGATGTCAAGTATAAGTCCTGAAATTGAGTAGTACATATTTTCTTTTCACACAGTCCCACCCTTTTATTTTCTCGCCTTGTGTCTACTTTACTTCTGTTGCACAGAACCGTAGAAACAGACGAACGGTTTGAGCCTAAGAACTCCGAGCGTTTAAACACTATTCCTAATGGTGAACCTTTAGTTATATTTGCGTTCGTGCATGGTGGGCATCGAGAAGGTGTCACGAGGTAGGTTTTCATCGACCTTGGCCTATTGAAACACACACTAAGCCCTTGCAGAAATGTAGGGGCTTTTTTATTATATTGAGGCAACTAAAACAAAACCATGAAAAAGCTAATACTAATTTCATTCGTTCTTATCGGTTGTTCAGAGCCAAGTGATTGTTACCTATGCGAAAAGGACGATAGACTTTACAGGTACTGTTAGGATGTTTCCTACTCGCCTACAATGTCTTTTGATGAACTGATTGAATACCTTAAATCGGACGGTTACGAATGCGACTACTATAAAGATTAGATTAACTAACTTTGAAAAAATTACCCATGTCGAAAGTTCGTTCAATCAAGATTAGACCACAAGATGAATCACCACGTAACAGATGTGGAGGTAAAAAAGGCGGGTGTACTCTAACAGACTTTTACATAGACTGCAAAAAGGCCGCATAATGACAGACGTAGAAGTTCAAGCAATCGTTGATAGATTAGTCGATGCTGAAAAGAAAGGACACGACCAAGGGTTAAAAGTTTACGGCAAAACATACGTAGAGATTAACGAACAAGTAGGTAAAATTAGACCTCATGCAGATGAGAACTACCTACCTCTTGAACTCATTAATAAGCGTGCTCCAAACGCAACAGACGAACAGGTTAAGTACATACAAAAGAATTGGAAGGCTACAACTATTCCAGTATTCCAGGAACTACTAACCATTATCAACAGGGGTTTCATTGATGACAACTGGAAGATTATTTGGGATGATGAAAGCGAAGATTTCAGAGAGTATTGTGAAGATGACTTTCCAGAATACGGTTCTGTTGAATCACTTGTAAAAGAAGTTATCCCACCATTGAAGTACGTAGACCCTAACGCCATTGTTGCAGTTAGGCCGCGTGGATTCCATTACGTTAAGGATTCAGAGGGTGAATATGTTCGAGATGCTGATGGGTTACCCGTATTAGACGATACCAAGCACGTTGAGCCAGCCGTTTACTTTCACATGAGCGACAAGGTTCTAATACGTGAAGAACACTTTATCCTTGCCGTTGCTGATGAACATTCGTTGGTTGAATACGGAGGTAAGACAGTTAAACAAGGTCGGGTACTTTACGCCTACACTCCTTACGATATTTATAAGATTGAGCAGTACGGAAAGAAAACCGATAACCTTTACAAAACATTCCTTTACTACAATCACAATGAGGGTGTTTTACCGTGTACTGAATTGCGCGGAATACCAAAGAAAACCTTTGACGGTGGGTTGATTCAAGTCTCACCATATCGTTATGCAACAGACCTTTTAGACCTTGCGCTTACGAATAAGAACTGGCTGCAATTGTCGGTTAGTTCGGTTGTATTTCCGTTTAAAATTATGATGGCCGACCCTTGTACTTTTTCTGATGGAGCTGGTAGATGCGACCACGGAAAATGGATAAGCAACACAACTGGTTTACATGATGGTTCGTGTAGTAAGTGTAACGGTAAAGGAATCAATTCACCTTATTCACCTTTAGGTCAATATCTATGGGAAAAGCCTGAAGGTGGGTTGAATCAAGGTTCGTCAATGCCGAAACCCGTTGAGTTCGTAGAAGCCCCAACAGGTAGTTTAGATTTCGTTCAGAGGTTAGTTGATAAGGACACTAGAGAAGCAAAGTCAATACTTCACTTGGTTAATCCTAACGAAGAAACCAATGGCTCACAAGGCAAGGTTGCCACTATTGCGGTAATGAACGACCAAGGGCAAATATCATTCGTAAGGTATAACGTTCATCAAATATTTAACCTTTGGGATTGGATTTTAAAGCGTGTTGCATTCCAACGATACGAGAACCACGACCAAGTACCCACTTTGGTTTATCCTCAGACGTTTGACTTTAGAAGTGAATCCGATATATGGAATGAGATTAAAATAGCACGAGAAGCTGAAGCACCTGTTTCGATTATTCAAGACTTGTTTAGGTCTTTGCTTAATAACATCCATTCATCAAGCCCCGATTCTGCTAAGATATTCGACACGATTACAAATGCAGATAAGTTGTTTGCACTTTCAGATATGGCACTTGCAAGCCGTAAAGCATCTGGAACGGTTCAAGGTTGGGAAACTGTTTTGCATGATAGCGCGTTGCAGTTGGTCAATGAATTGAAGATTACAGACCCTAAGTATTTGGATAGGGATTTGAAGGAACGAATTGAACTTCTTATTACGTTAGCAAAAAGTAGTACATTTGAAGTAATCGAACCAAATCCAGTAGCTAATATACTGGCAAACACTTAATCATGGCAGACAAGACAACAATCCGAGTTATTCAGGCTGGACAAGAACGGGCGTATAACTACTCAGCATTAATAGGCGAGTTCTTTGACCGTATCACTAAGCAACACGGTCACGTTGAAATAGCAGACCCTGAGTTAGAAGAAAAGTTGAGTACTGATGAACTTAAACGACTTTACTTAAAGTTCCCACACTTGAACCCAGGGCGTGACTTACCACCACAACCAAAGGCGCAAAAGGTTGAGTTTAGAAAAGAGCCGACTATTGAAACACTACCAAGTACCAGCGATTCAGAAGTGGTTAACTTTGGAGTGGATGCGGCAGCGGGTAATTTTGAATCAATGGGAGTTCCAGAACTCAAAGCGTACCTAACAGATAACGGCATCAAGTTCGATGGTCGTAAAAAAGTAAAAGATTATTTCGTAGAATTAGCAAAGGCAAAATGACACTAGGACTAAACTATTCTGGGTCGTTAACTGATGACGAAACTAAGCTACGCGTTCAAAGCATAGCGAACAAACTCCAAGAAGATAATCCCGATACTGATATATCCACGCTCAACTACTCAGAAGATTGTAATTTGGAGATGTTCGGGATTAAGTATAAGATTGAAACGGTAAACGGAACAAACAAATTTTCAACCACAATAAACTAAAAATATGCCATTAGAATTAAAGGATTTCGGAGCATTTCTTGATATTGAGATTACAGACGAAACCACCACAGACCAAGTAAAAGACGCGTTTAATTCAAAGTACGTAACTACTGAGAACCACTCTAAAGCGTTGGGTGAAGTAAACGGAATACTTACTTCTGCAATCAAAAAAGAAGCTAAAGGGATTGACTTAGAGTTTAAGCCTGAAGATATTAAGGACAAGAACACGAAAGAATTGATTTCGATGTTTGCCGTTAATGCAAAGGCGAAGTTTACCCAATACGAAACTGACAAAGGTTCTACAAACGAGCAATTGGAAGCGAAGTACAAAGACGATATTGATAAGTACAAAGGGCAATTGAATGAAAAGGAAACCTTACTTACTGACTTGCAAGGTGTTCACGAAACGTTTAAAAACGGAGTAGTTGAAAAGGAACGCACAAGTAAGATTCAAGGCGAGTTCGGTAAGTCAATTTCTACTTTGAAATTCAGCGAATCAGTACATCCATTAGCACAAGAAGGGTTTAAAGCCAAACTATCTTCAACCTACTTATTTGACCTTAACGAAGAAGGTAAGCACATCGTAAAAGGCGAAGACGGTAAGTTGATTACATCCAAATTAAAGGCGGGTGAACCAGCTTCTTATGATGAGGTAATAGCGACCGCATTCAAGGAGAGTGGACTAGAGCAGGTTGCGAATCCAAAGAAAACGACTACATTTGTAACGACACCATTACCCGCAGCTTCACAAAACGATAATTCTCGTGTACCTGCACCAAGGGACAACTAAGGTGTTTTAGAGTGTAGACTACTCAGACAGGTCTTTAGGCTTTACGAACGGCCATTTGTTCGAAGAGATTAACCCTAAAGACTTAAACAAATGTCTACAATAGCGTGTGATTTAGTAGTAATAAAAGCAATTCAAGATAGACTTGATGCCGTTTACTCTGGAAAGTCAAATTTGACTCCAGAAAAGACCCCTTTACTTTCTTATGTAATGGGAAAAGAAAATAGGAACGCTTTCCAAATTGAGAAACTCATCACAGGTGGTGGGAAAATCAAAGGAGCGGAAATTCGATACAAACAAGCGAAACTTGCGAGTGAAGTTCAACAAGATATTTCTGGTTGTACGGCAACGGGCGAAGTTTGTCAAGTGTCTCACGATTACTCGTTTGACCCTGATGCGAATGAAGGGCTAACCCTAGATTTAGGAATTAGCGACCTTAACACGAACCCTGATAGCAACACAGCAACTATATCTGAAGAGGTACGGTTGATGATGGATGCAATTAAACTGAAGGTACATGAAAACCTTTGTGATGTTGCAGTAGCTGGATTCGGCAACTGGTCAAGTGATGCTTCTGCGATTGAAGGTACTTCGATTGCTGCTAACGTTCTAAACGTTAACACCACTTTACCACAAGATTCAAACGCATTGAGAATTGCTAACCCTGTTTTATTTGAGCAACTTCAAACGGCTCTTGAAATGGCAGACTTTGGTTCAACTGGAATCTTTGGAGGAACTGAATTAGCTTCTTACGTGAAACGTGCAATGGCTGGTTCTGATAGCGCAGTAGGTTACAATTTACTTGCAATGCTTCAACAGTTCGGAATGGGTGCTACTTATGATAGAGTATTAGCTACCAAACTTGCAGCCGCTGGAACGATGACCAACCTTGCGGTTGGTATTGGTTCAATTGCTCCTGTTGGATGGTCAATCTACGAACAGGAAGGCGCGAAGATTGTAAGTGCTGATTCTGTTGCAGATACCATTTATGACCCAGCAACGGGAATGAAGTTTGAATTTAGAATGACCCGACCATGTGACAATTGGTTGATTCAGGTTCGTACTAGATATGAGTTCAAAACATTGCCTCCAAACAGATACAAGACTGGGAACCCACTAGAAGGTGTTAACGGAATTGGAGCGATTAACGTGAACTGTACTAACCTACAAGATTGCATTTCGTAATTACTAACCCCTAAAACTAAAAGTCATGGCAGATTGTAATACATATTGTTCAACTCCTTTACCAGAGTTTTCAATAAATGACTGTAACGAAACAGTTGCGGGAGGCGGTAAGAATGCTATCCTATTTGATTGTCAAGCGGAAGCGGTTGAGAATAGTGATTATACCGCAGCAACTATCCTAACGGATATTGCTGCTGGTAACGCCACGGTTGTAAGAGATACAATCATAGAGGCGGCTGATGCAAGCCCTAACGCTGCGAGTTCTGCGGCTGTTGCGGGAGAAGAGCCATTAGTTAAAAACTACACTCAAACGGTTGTGATTTCAGACCCGAACGTATCGGAGGCGAATGACCAAGCATACCAAGATTTGGACGCCACAACAGGTAGAAAGGTTGCCGCTATTATAGTGACAACTGCTGATGGTCACTCTGAATTGTACGTTGCAATTTCAGCGTTTCAAATGACGGTAACCAAGCCGTTAACTGGAAGCATTGACGATTTCATTAAGTACTCAGCTACTCTAACGGGTAAGATGACGCATAAGAGCGACATGATTACTACGCCAGCAGGAGTGTATTGATACTCTTAGTTGCATTTGGAAAGCGAGGTTACGGGCAAATGGCTCATAACCTCGCTTTTTCTATTAGGCACAATTCGCCTGGAGTTAAAATAGGATTGTGGATTGATGCTGAACTCTACGAAACATTACCAGACAAAGGTTTGTTTGATGACATTCGAATACTAGAAGAAAGTCAGTATCGAGATTTAAAAGGCAAGGTAGACCCTGCAATTGCAAAGGCTCAAATTTATCGTTTGGGTTGTCAGATGTCAGATAAGTTTCTTTTCCTAGATGTTGATGGTCTTTGCATTAATAACCTTAACACATTTTTAAAGCGATTAGAGGGGTTAACTATTGCGACTGAGGTGCTAGGACAAGGAAGTAAAGACGACACGATTAACTATTCTGTTTGGGCTTCTAACGAAACAATATGGGAGCACTTTGGATTAGAAGAAGATGCTACACTTTGCGGCATACAATCTAGTTGGGCTTACTTTGAAAAGTCAAAGGTTGGTGACTTGATGCAAGAGTGGTTAGATTACTATATGGCTGTTGGTGTACCTCACTATAAACTATTGATGCAATGGGGCGGGACTATTCCAGATGAGTTACTTTATCAAGCTGTTTATGCCAAGTTGGGAATTATACCATTGTTGCCTAAAGAAGAAATGAATCCGATATTTTTCGGACACGGCAAAGCAAAGCAAACAGAACAAGAAGTATTGAGCAATTACTACATACTGAGTATTTACGGAAATGGCGGGGGAGGCAGGACGCTAGTTCAACCTAAATTCATCAAGCTATATGACAAGCAATTAAGGGCAATGGGTAACACTTACGGCTTCAATGCAAAGTCTGTAATGATGGATAAACACGCAAACGTAAAATAGCTAACTTTGAAAGCATGGAATGTTTAATTAGTCTAGTAGGGTTAAAAGGTGGATGTGATGAAATTGCAAGTGATGCAATCATGTTTCTTAACTCTAAAATCACCTACAATGAGTTAACCAAATACATCGACCAAAACGACTACGCTAGTGTGGATGAAATGTTCACGGAAAAGCGAATTGATGCAGTCGACTTATTCCTTTCTGAGTTTCAGAATGAGATGCAAGGAAAGTACCTAGCACGAACAGTAATTGATTCGGGTCGGGTTGGAGATTATGCAAACGGTTTGGTTTCATCTCCATTGTCAGCACTTCTAAAGGGCGTATCATTTGAACGATGTACTAACGAGCCATCATTAGGCTATCGTGTATCGAGATTGTCTTTCATGGGTGCTTATACTGGAAATGTATTGGTAACCTATTACGATGGAATTACAGGCGAATCTTTAGCAACAGACACAATAGTTGCTGTTAGCGGTGAAGAAAGATACTTAGAAGTTAACCGATTATTCAACGTTCAAAAACTAGAGATAGTCTACGATGCAACTGCGATTAACGGGTACGTTACTAAGACTAACTACTTGGGTGCTTGTTCAAGTTGTGCCAATTACAGAATCAGTAAGCACGTAACCGCAAGAGGCATTACCGCACCAGTCGGAACGCCATTAGATAAAACATACCTTTCTGATATGGGTGGTTTGATGGTTGATTTAGCGATGGTCTGTGATAACACTACTTGGCTTTGTAATATCAAGCAATACTTAGCTATCCCAATCATGTTCAAGGTTGCTGAGTTGTTCATGGAATACGCGCTTACCTCATCCCGTGGTAATACTAACACCATGAGAGACAAGGAAAGTTTGGTTGAACGCCATAATGTATATAAAAGCGAATACGAGAAGCATTTGAAGTTGGCACTTGAAAGAGTTGTTTTGCCGAACGACCCTATTTGCTTTAAGTGTCAAACTACAAGTGGAATTTATAACGCCATACCTTGAAAGTTAGAGAACGGGAAACCGAAATAATCAAAGTCAGCGGTAAGCTGATTAGAATAATATTGAATTGACAACAGCCGAATACATAGTATCACTAAAGAATCAGGCTAACGCTTTAAAGGATGGTCGGGCTTTACAAATGGCGGCCAATACCGTTCATGGTGACCGTGTAGAACGCATATTCGATACTGGTGCTGTTGCTCGTGGATATTCTACAAAGCCTATTTGGATGGCTAATAAGGATATGCGTGGAGGTGTGAATAAAGGCAAGTCTGGAAAGGCAAAGAAAACAAGTTACTTCCAGGGTGGTTACCGTGAATATAAAACCGTTTCAAACTTTTCTAGTTCTAACGTGAACTTTAGAAACACCAACGATTTACAAAGTGACTTTTCAAACGGTCGGGTAACAACTAAGGTTAATAATTTTCTATTCGTTGAAGAGATTAAACGGGATGTGAATATGGATAAACTGGATGGTAATCAAAAGAAGTTTGGGCCATTCCTAAACTTTACACCCTCAGATATTACAAGGTTCAATAACATCCTTGAAAAAGAATTGATTTCAACATTAAGAGGTGAAAGATGACTGAAAGCATAGTTGAATACCTCAGAGACTTAGCCGCCACTATTGGAGGTATTGAAACATCCCATTGCCTTGCAGAAAGACGTTCAATAAGTTCTGATGAACCTACCGAAATGCCGTACCTATATACTCAAGGTGGCGGGTACGTTCCTGTTGAGGTTGATAGTGGGTCTGTGAGTTACTTTAGACTAGTCAATCCTATTTCATTCGATGAAGTTGATGGTAGAACACCTGTAAAGGCTTTAAAAGGTTCTTATCCGTTTACGTTCGTAGCGATGGTTAGACGCGATGACAACAACCCTTTAACATATTCTCAGGACGTTGCTAATCTATTCGAGGGCCGGAATAAAGACTTGGCAACAATACTAAAAGCGAGCAGTGTTCATATTACGGTTACGTCCATAGAAACCGATACAACTAAGATTTGGCAACAAGAGTTTCAAGTGCCAGTAACCACACCTAATTACACGCGGTCAATGGTTATGATTGAATTAACTGTTGAGGTTGTTGCTAGTCGAGACTGTTGGGTTAATTGTGCTGATTATCCAGATATATTACAAGGGTTTCCGTGGTGTCCTGAAACAGCCGCAACATTGGCGAGGTTAACAAGTGCGCAAGTTGATTGTGTAACAGAGGAGCTTTGTGGCGTTTCCGATCCAGTTACTGAACAGATTAACGGTACTACAATCGGAACGGCTGCAAGTGGTTCAACTAACAACCAACTTATACAAGATTCAGCGGGTGCAAACGTAGGAACAGGTGCTAATCCGTCTGTTATTTCCGATAGCACAAACGAATTAAACGGTGTTGATATTTCAGACCCTACGGTAGCTGAAGGAACTCACGACCAAGAGATAAAGAACAGCGCGGCAACGCCTATTGGAAGCGCGGCCAATCCAAGCGTTATCGCAGATGGTCAAATGCAAGTCAACGGAGCTAATACTGAAACGGTTGCGGCAACGGTAACACATAACCAAAGCGTACATGATAGCGCGGGAGTTGATGTTGGAACGGCTGCAAACCCTAGTGTTATTTCAGATGCAACGGTTAGGAATAATGCAACACCTACTTTCACAGATACGGTTGAGGCCGAAGGAACGCTAACTCTAGCACAGGGCAAGATGTTGGATTCTGATGGAACTACAACAGTTCTTTCAGATTACATCCCCGCATCGAGTGGGTTCATGTTTACGGCAACACCGTCAACAGCAGCACCATCGGTTGCGGTGGGAGTAGATAACACCACTCCAAATACAGACACCGTTGTAACGATAACAGCAACACCAACAGACATAACACCCACATCATATAGATTTTACGCGGATAACGGCTCTGAATTTCACTTCATAGCAGAACAAGCGAGTAACGTTTATGCGTGGACTTGTAATGCAAAGAATGGTTCTTGGGAGATATTCGTAGAGGCAACAGACGGAACAGATACTTGTTACAATGAAACGGGCGTAGCGATTACGGTAACAGGTAGGCTACTTGATAGGTTCTCAAACGCTTCTTTTTGTTGGTCATTAACTAAACGAGGGGTTGATTTTTGCAACAGCTTACTTTTAATCAGGAGAAGTTCAGACAATGTTCAGCAATGGTTCGGGTTCTTGGCTGATGGGTCTTTTGATTCTGCTGGAATATTAACCTTCGTAGGCGCGAACGATGGGAGCGTAGTGTGTTGGGTTTCACAGGCATTGATGGGAAACCTAGCGTATCAAGGAACAGCTTCAAGACAACCTAAAATAGTAATATCAGGCGCGTTAGTTGTTGGAGATGACGGTAATGCCGCTATTGATTTTGATGGTGTTGATGACCATTTAGAGATTACCATCGCGGCAAGTTTTGCAAGTGGGTTCTTCTTGGCTCAGAACAATTCAATATCCGCAAGGCTTGTACAACCAGTAATAGGCGGAACTTCACGAGATGTGACGTGGGGTGGTGGTGCAGTTACTGGAATCAGGGCTAAGGATGACGCTGGAACAAACATAACCACAACAACAGAAGACACGGCATCACATACAGTTTCGGTTTTCTCAATCACAAATGATGGTGTTTACGTGGATGGAATGACAGACACGGCAACGGGAACATTTACAACGTTTTCAGATTTCACAAATATTGGTTTTCGTCCTGATGGTTCTTTTTACATGGATGGATTAATCCAAGACGTTATCGGTTTCTCAGATGACAAATGGAGCGACAAGGCAAATATAGAAGCTTACTTATGATACTAATACTAGACAGGGAAGAGGGGTTAGAACGTAACAAGGCTGAGGCTTTAAATCGCGGGTGTTCTTCACCTACGCTTTTCTGGTGGTCTTGGATTGATTTAGATGCTAATAATATAGCGTTAAACGTTGGAGATGGTAACGGATTATCAGAGGCTGAATTGAGTCAATGCGTTTCTGAAATGCCAAAGGAGTTTGAATAAAGATGTGAACCGCCTGATGTTGGAACTGAAAGGGGTTGAATTAAGTAATGATTGGTAAAAGATAAGAAGATGCCTGAAGTAACGGGATTCACAGAATTATTTGCAAGCGCAATGAAGATTATAGGTGGTGCAGGAGGCGGAACGGTGATTGGCTACTTTGCCCAAAAACAAGCGGCTAAGTCTAACGCTGTTAAAGAACTGAACACTCTAAAGGATAATTATAAGGAGTTCGCAATTTTCACTAAAAAGGAACTGATTCTATCTAGAAAAGACAGGACAGATTGCCAAAAGGAAAATGAAGAGTTTAGACGTGAAATCGGAAAGCTGAATATCAAAGTGAACGATTTGACAATGGCTATGCACAATATTGTGGGGACTACCAAGGGTAAAAGAAAAGGATTGAATTAATGATTAGTCAACTCCGAAAGGGCGGAAGGAAAGCAAACGCCACGCTTTTAGTTATGGTTGTGATTACTCTAATCTATCTACTCCAGTTCCCTCAGATAGCCGCTCTAATGATACTAGATTACAAAGGGGTGTGTTTAGATATGACATACGTTTTAATGTTTCCAAGGGTTACAACGACTGAGTATATCGCTGGTATGGTTACCTTAATCGGATTATTCGGAGCGGCTAACGCTTACACTTACAACAAAACGCCAACAGATGAGCACTAAAAAAGACATTGTAAAGAGGTTAGTAGAAGCGGGTCACATTGATTTTGATGAGGCGTTGCTGTTGATGGAAACAGAAAAGGAAATTATTTACCCGCCTTATTATCCAACCATACACACCCCTTTAGTTTATGACGGAACAGCACCGTATCAAACTATCACTATTACGTCTACTGATAACGACTCAACCGCAATAGTAAATTAACATGAAAGCTAACTTTGAATTGTACCCAAACTTTAGTAAGTCAGAATTTGACTGCAAACACACAGGTAAAAACGAAATGAAGCATTCCTTCATGGCTAAGTTACAAGCACTCAGAACGGCTTACGGTAAGCCTATGAAGATTAGTTCAGGCTTTAGAGATTACACGCATCCAGTTGAATCTAAGAAGAAACGTAAGAACGGTGCACATCCTACTGGATTGGCCGTTGATATTCGCATCTCCCGTAAAGAGGCTTACAAGGTTTTGAAGTTGGCTTTTGAATTAGGGTTCTCAGGTATTGGAATAGCACAAAGAAAGTCGGGTAGGTTTCTGCATTTAGACACTATCGGAGAAACACCCGAACAGCCGCGCCCTACAATCTGGAGTTACTAGATTATGCAAATATTTACACAATTCGTTTCAAATGATTACGAAGTTTTTTACTAAGTACTGGAAGATTGTCCTTGCAATCGCGGTCACTCTTATAATCGTTTCTGCGGGCACATCTATCTACAAAGGCGTTAGTACTTACATTAGTGATTACAACCGCTTAAAGGCCGCGAATGAGCTTCTGGACACAAGGGAAACGGCAAACCTCGCAACCATTCAAAAGCAAACCGAGATAATCAAGAAGAATAACAAGCGAATTGATAGCTTAGATTTGGCTTTATCTTTGAAGTTCGAACGTATAATCAAAATCAAAAGTGATGTTCAATTACTTAGGGGTGACTCTGTTGCTATTATCAATAACCTTCAACGGGTATTCGCAAGAGCGTCCGATAATAGTAACCTATAATAACACTACCCGGTACTGCATTACTGAAACTCAGGCACTATTAACGGTTGAGGTATTCGACCAATCCGAGGTTCACAAAGGAATCATAATCGACCTGGAGTTAAAGGTTGAAACGCTAGAGGGTAAGTTATTGGCTACTGATACCATTCTAATCGCATCTAACGACCTATTAGTAATCGAAGGTGAAAGACTAACCTTGACTAAAAAGGAGTTGCGTAAGGCCAAACGAAAGGCAGTTGGTACGTGGTTTAAGAATGCACGCGATAAGATACTGTTCACCATTAGTGGGG
>Ga0307987_1000995_pt1 | contig 16163 bp, 14 predicted proteins | sample EllFjometagen181_FD_203157 | JGI IMG/M metagenome (GOLD analysis project Ga0307987, IMG submission 203157) | Marine microbial communities from Ellis Fjord, Antarctic Ocean - #181 | ecosystem: Environmental > Aquatic > Marine > Unclassified | place: Southern Ocean | collected 2014-10-08
TTAAGACTGGCCCTAATTGTCAGGGTGGTTAAATAATATTCTGGGATAATTGCAAACAACATGGAGGGATACATGATCAAGAAAATAGTTTCAGGAGCATAGACCCCCAATCCAGGGCCTGCCTTTAATTTGTTCCATCAGGTTTTGAGATACTTCCGGTTGAGCTCAGAAGGATTGATTTTGTATTTTTCAGTCGATGTGTTTGGTTCAATCTTTCGAAATATAGGGGTCGATCATAAGGTAGGCCACCTTGTGACTGAATTTTAACAGTCAAAAATCAATATTGTTATTTTGGTATTTGTGATGGATGGAAATCTATATCCCGTATACTGGCCCTTATGATCAACTCCAAAAATTTTGAAGCGACCTGCAACGAGCAGTTCGTTAAAATCCTTCGCTCTCACGGGAAAAAATTTGATCCCGACACCCCTTTAAAGTATCCCATTTCTTAACTTTTACACAAAAATTAAGGAATCATAAAACCCTCGAAAACCCCACTAATAAAAGCTATCTCCCATTTTTCGTAAAAATAAACTTGCCCACTCAAAAAAATCCCTAAATTCTAAGTAAAATTTACAGAAAACTTGGGGAACCCGAATATTAACTTTTTGGTCAAAGTTAATATTCAGTGGGGGGGGGGGGTATATTAGGCTCGGCTTTTGTGGTCAGCTCTAACAACTGAAAATTCACCCTTTTTCGATCGCTCAATAGCAGTATAAAGTGCTTGTTCAAACAAGTCAGTGGCATCATTCCAAGTATAACTGGTGGTTTTGGAATAGGCTTTATCGGACATAGCTCGCCAGTCGTTCTCAGGCATGGTACATATTCTTTCGATTGCCCTTGCCATATCTTCGGGATCTTCTGGTTTCACCAAGATGCCGGCACCATCATTCAATAGTTCCGGGGCGGCACCGGCAGGAGTCCCAATCACGGGCGTCCGACACGCCATTGCCTCTAAGATGGGGAGACCAAAGCCTTCCAATCGACTACCAAAAAGCCAGGCATCGCACTTGGCGTAGATACCCTTGATGGTATGCGGCTCAGGGTGACAGTGGTATTCAGTTTCGTTCGGCAGTGGAAAGTCTGCGGAAGGTTCTTTAGTGCCAAACGCAACTAACCTTAGATTGGGGATCTTTTGGGCAGCTAGAGAGAAGGCTTTTACGCTGATATCGCATCCTTTCCAGGGAACTCGACTGTACATCATACCCACAGTAAGAAGGGGCGGCTTGCAATGAGGGGGGGCGTAAAAATGATCGAGGTCTACGCTATTGGGAACGAAGGAGACATGGGCATCCCCGTAGCGAGTTGAGATTAAACCAACCAACCACTGAGAAATGGTGATTTTGTGCATCGGCAGTAAATAAGTAGCTTTTGCCCTTTCTTTCTGTTCTGGAGTGAAGTAATCATGCACTTCATGGTGTTGAACGAAATATGCCTTTGCGCCCTTGCTTGGGGAAAGCTTTGCTACCCATTCCGCCGTTTCTCACCAGGTTGCAACAACCACATCAGCGTTAGGGAGATCAGCATCGGAGATCGGGCGGTCGGTTTCTATGACTCGGTGCGGGACATTGACGTTGTCAAAGTGAGATGGTCTTTTCTGATGTCTAGGAATCCAACACTGACCTTTTAGCAAAGATTTCACTTCCTGGAGTAAAGTTTCCCGGGCAGGGGGACAAGAGACTACCAACACTTCATGGCCAAGTTTTTGCAAACGTTCTGCATAGATTGAAACTACCCGAATTCCCCCACTAAGATTCGCCGACTTTAAGACAAAAGTAATTTTCATAATATATCAAATCCTCAAAGCATCTATAGGTAGTCCAAACCCTAAAAAATAGCGGCATATCAAAACTACAGTTACTAATCCCAGAAGTAGAACTGTTAACTGAATATCTTGCCAAATAACGGATAGTTTCTCCCGCCAAAGACCATAAATTACAGGTGTGTAGAATGGAATATCATTTAGGGCGATCGCAACCACTGCGCCCAAAACTCCAAATTTAAAAAAGGCTAGGGGAAATAAAGTTAACATATAAACAAACTTACAAAAATTGCCAAAGGCTACATAACGAGGATTTCCGATCGCAAAAAGAGCTTTGTCGATTGTCACTGATAGCATCAAAGGCCAAAGTCCCAGGGCCAATATGGGCAACATCCAAGATCCCTGGTTGTATCTATCATCATAGAGACTCAATATGATGAGATCGCCAAAGCAAATTAGAAAAGTCAACCCCAGTGACATTACCACAAGCAGCAACCAGCGTTTGGGTAAAATTTTGGCTCGCAGACTTTCACGAGGCAAGTCCGTATACTGGGAAATTACCGGAAACATTACCCGAGAACTAAATTTTTGAATCACTTGCCTGGGTAAGTCTGCCAAAGTGAACGCGATCGTGTAAATTCCCAACATCTCAAAGGAAAATAATTTGCCCATAATCAGTCGGTCTGCTTGTGAAGCTAAAAATGTCATAGCAGTGGATATAAATATCCACTTGCCAAAAGATATCAGGTCTTTGAGTGCATATTTATCCCAAGCAAAGCGATCGCAATGCTCTGGAATCAAGCGATGGCTCCACACCATCTTAACAAATCCACCAACCAGAATCCCAACAACGATTGCCCAAATTGAGCGACTAAACCAGGCCAAAAAAATCATCACCACCAGGCTGATAATTTGCAGTTGAAACTCAAATATCGCCAGCTTACCCAATTCCATCTTGCGGTTGAGGGTGGCCAGGGCAGTAGATTCAAAACCCTGAAAAATTGAAGTCAAGGCAACGATGGGGATCAGCCACAATAATCTTGAATCTTCATAGAATCTAGAAACTGGCCAAGCTATTGCGGCACAACCAAACCAAATCCAAAAACCCCGAATTACTTGCAATGTCCAAGCGGTGTTGAGAAAAACGGGGTCGTCACCGCGCTTATTTTGGATGATACTCGGACGGATGCCGATATCTGAAAATAGTTCCAGAGCCATACGAAAGGTCAAAACCAGAGCCATGAGGCCAAAAATCTCTGGAACTAACAAACGAGTTAGGATCAGGTTACTGACTAAACGCAGTGATTGACTGCCACCATAGCCAATAATTGTCCAGGCTGCACCCACGGTGGCCTTCTTCTTTAAAGGTGATGACCCTTTGTGAATTTCTGCTTTTTGGGGCTGGTTTTGCTGTTCTGTTTCAGGCACTATGGTTCCTAAAGGGTGTTGAAGATATCTAGTATATGTATTTTGATCTCAATAGTTTATGGTTAGCTTGCCTCTATTGTGTGTAGATGATTTGAATGACTAAAAACAAAAAAATCACACAAAAAACCAGAGGTAAAATGGGCATCCTTCAAAAGTATTTTACACTTTTTTAGAGCATTACCCATTTGCAGGGGCTTTTTTCCAAAAGACTGTAAGGTACTTTTAGGGTCATGTGAGGATGCCGTAAAATGCATAAAAATCATATAATGAATAAATAAGCAAGGATAATTTTGAGTTTTTGCTTATATGTTACAGTTTTTAAGTCTTTAAATGATCAGCTGAATTTTTTTGTTATTTGATATTTTTCAAGTTATCAATAGTTTTCATTTCCTCTTCTGTTGCGCCTTTACCAATACGATTTGAAAAATCATCATAATTCCTTATTGCATCATGAAAAATTGGTTTTTTTAGACTTGAGCATTCGTATGCATCTTCAATTAATTTATGGCTATCAACGTTTCCAACACGAACTAAGCGCAGACCTTGATATGATACTAACTCCCCTATATCAGGATTGCGGGTAATAAACCCAAGATCATACAGGTTTTTGTTATCACCAATTACTTTACTGATTGCTTTATCAATACCTTGGTGATAAGTGTCATGAAAAAGAATATGGGCATTAGGGGATAAAAAAGGAAGGATGCCGATAAAATCATCTCGAACTGCATCATGTGTATGTAGAGCATCAATAAACACAAAATCAACTGCTTTAGTATCTAGTGACCGGACTGCTTCAGGTATGACTTGAGGAGAGTATCCCTCTATCAGAGTATATCTATCATGAAGCTCTCGTAAATTAGCTCTAAAAGCTTTTGGTTCTGGATCTATCCCAACCAAGTTTCCGATATTGTTTTCTTGCATAGCATTAGTAATTATTCTTGCTGATCCACCCCAGCGAACACCAATTTCTATGGCATATTTAGGCCGTAAACCACGAATCAGAGCATACAACATAATCCTATCTGTCTCACACATATCTGATGGCTGGTGGTAAACGACACCAATTCGTTCAGCTGTACTCAGGTTAAATAACCTTGGTCGGTATACAATATTTTTAACTGCATACTGCATCTCATTTTGAAAAGAATGCCATTTTTGTTTTAAACCAAATCCAAACATAATTCCTCCCCTCTCTAAAATACAACACTACCAAAAAAAATATATTCTTAATTTGTCAGTCGATCTTTATTATTAGACATCTTGCTTTATTGAAAATAACCAGTCGCTCACTATTTTTTCTCTGAATAACATTTAGTTGCTGTGTGTTATCCGGAAGTATGTATTTTCTTATCCATAATCAAATCTAACTTTAATACACCCTTATCAAAACGATAACAAGACTGCTACCACTAAAATCAACTTTATTGGAGATAAAAATTATTTTACCCAGTCTCTTAAAATAGTCTTAATCTTAACTTCTTTCACAAAGTTAAGATTCCACTCTTTTCAAGAGTGCATGGGAAAGCTGGAACTATTTTTACAGCGGATGCCGTAATTCATACGGCGACCCAGGCGGTGAAGACAGCCCAGCAGCTGATGAAGTTGTCTGCCGAGGATGGGCAACGCATTAATGGGCTAAAACGCATCTCAGGTTCTGCACATCTTATTCACAAAGCCATGCTTGAACGCCCTATGGCTTCACCAAATTGGATACAGGGAAAAACCCAACTTGCACCGGCCACAGTGAATGCCTGTTTGCGCCAACTTGAACAATTGGGGTCGTTAAAGAGATTACCGGGCAGAAGCGAAACCGCCTTTATTCCTACGTGGAATACATTCGGATCATGAACGAAGGAACCGAGTTACCTATTTAATCTGATAGGATAATGAGTGGCTTTATTTTAAACTGAAAGTACAACATTAGGGGATAACGTCAGGAAGACCAAAAACCCAAAGAAGCAGAAAAGGCAACTACCCGGTGAACATCGGGGATGAGCCGGTGGTTCCTATTGTCAGGGTGGCTAAATAATATTCTGGGATAATTGGAAACAACATGGAGGGATAATGGAGGGATACATGATCAAGAATGATCTTTTTATCAGTTATCGCCATTCCATCGGTGATGATCTTAATGTGGTAAGAGATATCGCCAATCATTTGCGCCAAAACGGATTCGAAGTATTTGTGGATGAAAGCGATATCGAAAATTTTGATAGCATCACACAAACGATCGAGCGGGACCTGGCAAATTCCAGGGCGCTTCTGGTCTACCTCACAAAAGACTATTTTTCCAGCCGTGCCTGCCTTTGGGAATTAACATCGGTCTTTATCGCTGCCAATAAGGGCGGGAGAAATCCCCGTGATCGTATTTTTATTATCAACCCGAGCGATACGACTGAGAGTCTGGGGCAGTTGCCGGTTGAGTTACAGGATGCCAAATACGCACTTTCACTTGAAACCGTTCTGAAGGAGATTCCGAAGTGTCTCTGTAAAATCAACGACACGTTCCAGAATCTCGGCCCGCTATCATTTCCAAAAACTTACGGCCGCAACCTGACAAGCTCTCCACGGTTTGTCGGTCGGCTCAGGGAAATGTGGGATCTCCATTCTTACCTGAACGAGTTCGGATGTATATGGTAACGGGGCACGTAGGACCAGATATTGCCCAAATCAGCGGCATGGGAGGAATCGGCAAATCCCTATTAGCAGAGGAGTACGCTTTACGCTTTGGGGCCGCATACCTTGGTGGCGTGTTCTGGCTGGAGGCCCATGGCAGCTTCAATCCCGACGTCCCCGATATCGAAATTTTTGAAGCGGCCTGTAACGAGCAGTTCATTAAAATTCTTCGCTCCCACGGGAAAAAACTTGAACCCGACACCCCTTTTGAGATATTGAAATCTTCTATTTCCCAAATTATCGAGGACGGTGGAGAACGCTGTCTCTGGATCGTCGATGATATTCCCTACGGGCTGGGCGATCATTTAAATACGGTGAAAAACTGGTTTTCCCCGCATCCATTGGCATGTACCCTGGTTACGACTCGCAGCCGGGAATACCTCTCGATCGGCAAGGAAGTGGCACTCGATGTTCTGGACAGGTCGACAGCGTTGGAGTTATTAGAAAAACACGGGATCAATACGAAGGATCAGGAAGTTGCTGCAACAGAGCTTATCAAGCTGTTGGGCGGGCATTCCATGGCACTGGATATAGCCGGTTCCGTCATCGCCGAATCGAACGATACGATCACCGGGTATTTGGATGAACTTAAAGAGGGGATGGATGAGATCCTTAATGTCCCCAGAGAACTCGTCGGGTCGCTTCCTTCCGGCCATGATCGAAGCATCGTTCGGACGATGCAGCATAGTATCCTGAAGCTCGGTAACGAGAGTCTTGATTATCTGCGACTGGCAGCGAATCTGTCACCTGCACCCGTTTCAATAAAATTTATTGAGTCGGTATTCGGAAAGGTTGATGCACTCGACGGGAGGGGAGCAAAAAAACGTTCACGTCTTTCAGTACAGGGATGTAAGCAGCTCTCCCTGGCAAAGTAAACCGGTCAATATTGGCAGGTTCACGCACTGATTTCTGCTACGGTCAAATACCTTGGCCAGGAATCTAACGAAAGAGGGAATCAATTCCGCACGGAAGCTATTAACGTTTTATCGAGCATGATCGATTCCGATCTGAGCCATAAGGCAGAGGAATCCATATCCCTGGAGTTGGAACATGCACGATTCCTGACATCAACAATTGAAGGTAAGGAAGATCTCACACTTCTGCGCCGCCTCGCTGGTTTTGACCACTATCGGGGTTACCGCAAACTGGCGTTGAGGATTTGAAGCGTATTCTTGAAAAAGATAAAGAGCTCCTCGGTCCGGATCATCCGGATACCCTGACCAGCATGAAAAACCTGGCGTTAACCCTATGGGACATGGGGGATAACCGTGGCGCAAAGGAGCTCGAGGAACATGTCCTCGAGCGCATGAAAGAGCTCCTCGGTCTGGATTATTCGTCTACCCTGACCAGCATGAACAACCTATCAATTATGTCAGGTGAACATCATGATTCCAAATAGGTTGAAAAAAAGTCTTTTTGAGCAAAAAGTTTACATATCGTCCAAAGTCTTTCCCAGGGGCGGTGATGGTTGTTTTAAAGTCTGATTATTTAAACAGGCTCTAATAGGAAGCTCTCAGAGCTTAGCAGATTGCTCGCCTTTTTGGGGACCACCGTAGAATTGAACAAGCAAGGCTTCCAGACAACCAGTGGGAACGAATGGAATAGAACAAGGGTTAACTCTTTTTGGGGGAAATGGAAAAAACTGAAAGTTTAAAATTATAAAAACTTTGTAAAAGCAAAAACATCAAAAAATTTCTGTTGATATTTTTGAAAAAAATCATCATCAACTTTTCCCAATTCACCTAAAATAATATTTTTTTCCAAGGTGGCGATTTTATCAAATCTAACCACAGAAGAAATTTTAAGTCCTGTTTGAGGTGATTTTTCTATTCTGACGGCATGTTTACCAATCTTGGGGTTAGAGGTGATAAAACAAACAATAACAGCGTTTAATCTGCTATCCTCTTGGGAAATAATCAAAGCCGGGCGAACTTTGCTTTTAGCAAGATTACTAAAAGGGAAAGGCGTTAAAATAATGGTTCCTGGCTTATACATAGCGCTTTTTTAAGTCATCAATAGAATAGAGGTCTGGTTCATCTTCCAGAAAATCAAAGCTTCCTGAGTTGGCGTTAATCTCTGCCATTGGCAAATCTTCAGACATTTCCAGTTTTTGCTTGGTTAATTCAAAAAATCTTTTAACTGGAATCATCGCAACCATTGGTTTTCCAGCCCTTTCAATAATAACTTCATCCCCTTTTAAAGAGATAGAATTCATCAAAGAACCTAAGTTCTGACGGGCTTTCATTGCCGAAATTTTCTTAATCATGTTGTTTCCCATATCGATATAAGTGGTTAGTATTATACTAATTGATATAACCAGTATAGTTGATATGGTTAACACCGTCAATTTTAAATTGATGGATTTTCATAATTTGTGTAGAACGCCCAATTTTGGCGGTTATTTTCCACCCTTAAAGATATTAAACAAAATAAAAATATGCCAAAATATTGAATTGCCATCCAAGCCTGTAAAGACAGACCTCGTGATTATTTACTGTGTTTTCCATGGTAGCCTCCATATCTAATTCTATATTTATTGTGCGACAATTCGTCCTCAACTTTTTATTTTAGATAATAGTCAAATTTAAAATAAGAAAAATTTTAATTCAAAAAGTGAAATAAGGGCATGAACAGATATCTGCAAAAATCGCAGGTATTATCAACGAACCCGAAAAAACTTGGATTCGACTTGCACTTCAGGATATGCTGAGAAAGGGGGATTTGGAATATAAGGTTTCCCTAGTATAAAAGTCAGATATTTTCTGGGAGGTTTGAGGGGGGCTATTTTTACAACCGGTCACAAAATGGTCACAAAATCAAAAAAGGGTTTACAGAGAAAATCTGTAAACCCTTGATTTTTATGGTAGGCACGAGCAGGCTCGAACTGCTGACTTCTACCGTGTCGAGGTAGCGCTCTACCAACTGAGCTACGCGCCTTTATGTGGGAAACTAACTACCACCATCCCGGATTCATGTCAACCACGAATTACTTTAGTTGGATTTTTTTTTGTTTGAAACACTCTGTTTGAAACCGGTTCCACCGTCTTTATATGAGCGTTTTTGCAGCTTAAACAAGGCCTTTCGTCTATTTTTAAGGGCAAATCCGGGGGAGGTACCTGTCCTGTTCACCCATGGTATTCATTCAGAAATAAAAGCGCCTTCAATGTCTTTTGTTTCCAAGGGCTGTGCACCGTTCTGGGGTATAAACCGGATGGTCAAAGATCGGTCCGTGACATCAGAAATACTTAAATTAAAAGAATCAAAGGTCTGTACCATGAGGGCATCCGCAAGTTTTCTGCCATTTCCCTGGTAGATGATGTCCACAACGGCGTTGTCCGAACTAAGCTCCCGGGTCTGGATATCTTTAATGCCGGACATGGTATTGAGGACTTTTCTGAGCATGATAAAGCTTGAAAGGTAGTCATCGCCCTCGATTCTGGTTTCAATGGTCTGGGGGCCACTTGCCTTTCCGGACCAGACCGCCTCCAGTCTGGACAACAGGGTTTCTGCTGCCAAGGTACCCGCTTGTGTGAGGCTGTCTTCTATACCGGTTTGGCTGAAATCACTTTTTACTATGGCATCGGTGGTAAAAGAGGTGAGTCTTTCGCCAGAGTCTACCTGAAAGGCTTCCAGGGCCACGGTAGATTTATAGGCTTTTTCTGTCCCCATGACGTTGGAGGCCTCTTGGGCCATGGCTTTGGCCATGATTATCACATCGGCGTTTAATTTTGCAGCAACCGTCAATGCGGCATCGGCATCATGGATGAAGTCAAATTTAATTCCCAGGGATCGAATCTGTTCCGAAGGGGGCTGGTCCATGGCCATATAGTTTTTGTTAGCCAATACCTTGGTAAAGGCCCTTTGGGCAAGGGATTGAAAGGTCAAGGGATTGTTTCCCCACCAATAACGGGGCAGAATTTCCCCTGGCACCTGCTCGGACATGAAAATTAAAATCCGGGGCAAATCCTTAGCGGTCTCCTGTGTTCGATATTTTGAAAAAAGGGCGTTCAGGGTCTGGCCGTTGAGGGTTGACTCCACAGCAACAATATACTGTTTTCCCTTTTGCATTTCGCCCAACACTTTGTAGGTGATGAGATGATCCTGGGCAGACCCGGTGAGTACATTGGCCAGCAGGGGCAGACTGGAGGATATTTCCGGGGGGGTGAGCATGGCAAGAATGGCCTGGGATACCGCCGTATCCAGAGCAGCTGCAATGGCTCTTTTCTTTGCTTTGGCGATGCCACCGCCTGCAATGGTCTGTTTCCCAAGGGAGATCACCGTCGGGTTATCCTGGGCCAGGGCTGATGTAATGTGGAAAAAACAGGTTAATAAAAAAAACAGGCCTGTGGCTGCCATGGCAGCCGATTTAAATCGGTTCATTTCTCCTCCTGAAGGTGTGCATATACGAATATATCACTTGGCATAGGTTGGTACTTAAACAGTGACTTCCCTCCCAACCTTAACAAGCCAGAGCCAAAAAGATTTTCTGAGCCTCTTACCTAAATAACACGAAAATCAGAGATGAGACTCTAAACGTCCCTGGCAATGGCATAATCTGCGATGAGCATCATGGTGTCCATGGCCTGGCAAGGCGTGAACGCCCCAAGGGATTGTTTGGCCAGGGACACATGGTGGGCGGCCATTTTTTCCGTATATTCAATGCCTTTATAGTGGTGAAGTAATTCCTGGAGTTTTTTGAAATCATTTTCATTAAAATGGGGATCGGCAATGATTTTAAGCATCCAGGCGAGATCCTCATTCGACGCATTTTCCAGGGCCTTGATCAGGGGTAGGGTTAATTTTCCCTCCCGGATGTCAGCTCCGGGATTTTTGCCAAGGGTGTCTGCCTGGGCCGTATAGTCCAAGAGATCATCGGCCATCTGAAACGCCACGCCCAAATGATACCCAAAGGCATCCAGGGCCGCTTCCTTTTCTTTGCCCGCCCGGGCCAGTATACCGCCACTTTTGCAGGCCCCCTGGAGCAAAACAGCCGTTTTCCGCTGGATAACGGTCATGTACTGGGCTTCGGTGAGGCTGGCATTGCCCTTTTGCTCCATCTGTTCAATCTCCCCCTGGGACATATCTTCGGTGATCCCTGCCATGACGGTGATGATGTCCGGCAGTCCCGTTTTTGCCGCAAGGGACAGGGAGCGGGCCAGGAGAAAATCTCCGGTGAGCACCACCTTGGGACGGCTCCATTGGGTATGGGCCGCCGGTCTTCCCCGTCTTAATTCGGCCTCATCCACCACATCATCATGGAGCAGGGTGGCGGCGTGGAGATATTCAAAAATGGTGGAAAAGCCGATGGCATCTTCTCCCTGGTACTGGCACAGGCGGGTACTTAAAAGCATGAGCAGGGGTCTGATGCGCTTACCCCCGCTGAACAACAGATGGCCTGCAATTTCCTTTACCAGGGGCAGGTTGGGGGACAGGTTCTCATGAAGCGCAGCTTCGATGTCAATCAGATCTTTTTCTACCAGTGATATCAGTCTGCGCTTCAACTCCTGTTTCATGCCGTTTCTCCTGCCAGATCATATTCATGGGTTTCTGTAATCTTTACATCAGTAAAGGTGCCAATTTCAAGCCCTGATCCATAAATAAATGTAATACCATCCACTTCAGGGGCCTGGAACTGTGCTCTGCCAAGGTATATGCCTTCATCGGGATTTTCTTCCACCAGTACCGGAATGGTCTGTCCCAGGTATTTCTGGTTAATGGCATCGGAAATTTCTGCCTGCCGTGCCATTATGGTGTCATGGCGCTCTTCTTTGAGAAGTTCCGGCACATGGTTTTTCAGGTTATGGGAGGCAAGGTCGTCTGAATCAGAATAGGTAAAAACCCCCAAATGGTCAAAGCGGATATCTTCAACAAATTTCACCAGGGTTTGAAATTCTGACTCTGTCTCTCCGGGAAATCCCGTGATCAGGGTGGTTCTCAACACTGCCTGGGGATCAATGGTGCGGATGGTCTCAAACAGGGTGTAAAGATCTTCCATGGTGTAATTACGCCCCATGCGCCGGAGTATCCGGGAGTCGGCATGCTGTATGGGAATATCATAATAACTGCAGATATTATCATTTTCAGCAATGGCTTCAATGGCATGTTTGTCAATGGATGAGGGGTGGGTGTAAAGCAGGCGTATCCAGGTGGGCTGGGGTTTTTGAATCTCAGTAACCCTTTTGGACACCGCCCCCAGAAGGTGGCTCAGGGGCACAGGGGGAGTAAGATCCAATCCATAATCTGTGGTATTTTCCCCCACCAGGACGATCTCGTTGACGCCCTGGGAAATAAGCGTGGCGGTCTCTTCCACCACACTGTCCACCGGACGACTGCGCTGAATTCCCCGGAGGGTGGGAATGATGCAGTAGGTGCATTTACGGTTACACCCCTCGGACACCTTGACATAGGCCATGTAGTCCAGGGTGATTTTCCGGGGTAGGGGAAGCCCCTGGAGTTCCCTGACACAAGGGTCTGGCAACAGGGTCATGATGGTTCCCGATGTGTTCTCAACTGCCTCAACAATACGGTCACAGGCCCCGGTACCCAGAAAGGCATCCACCTCGGGCAGGGCATCCACCAGGGTATCCTCCCGGAATCGTTCCGGCAGGCATCCCGTGACCACCATACGTTTGCAGGAGCCCTCTTTTTTGTATTGGGCCATGTCAAGGATGGTATCAATGGCCTCGGCCGAGGCCGCTGCAATGAAACCACAAGTGTTGACAATTATCACCTCCGCCCCCGAGGGGTCAGAGGTGATAACGTGACCCTGGGATGCCAACCGGCCCAGCATGACTTCGCTGTCCACCTGGTTTCGGCAGCATCCCAGTGTCTCAAGGTAGATGATCATAAAGCCTTGGCCATCATGTCGCCCAGCAGTTTGCTGAACCGAGCCGGGTTGTCGATTTTGCCCCCTTCACTGATGATGGCAATGTCCAGAAGCAGTTCACTGTAGTCCTGGAGCGCCGGATTGGTGGTATCTGTTTCAAAAATTTCTTTGATTTTGCCAATAACCGGATGATCCACATTCAGTTCCAGGGATCTTTTCTGCTCTGGTGCATCCTGGCCCGATGCCTTCATGATTTTTTCCATGTAGGCACTCATGCCAAAGTCATCCCCGGACAGGCAGGCCACAGAATCTTTCAGGCGATTGGAAATCTGGACATCTTTAACCTTATCGTTGAGTTTTTCTTTGATGAAGTTAAAAAGAGGGGTGTACACATCTTTTTTCGCTTCATCCACCTTGTCCAGATCCAGATCCCCTTTTTCCGCACTTTTGAGTTTTTTCTCTTTGTACTCAGCAAGGGACTGGGTCACCCACTCATCCACCGGGTCCACCATGAGAATGACTTCATAGTCTTTGGCTTTAAGGGCTTCCAACAGGGGGCTGTTGATAAGAGCAGTGATGTTCTCACCGGTGATATAGTATATCTCTTTCTGATCTTCCGGCATATTCTCAATGTATTCATCCAGGGAGCGATATTTACCATCGGATTTGGTGGTTTTGTATCGAAGCAGAGAGGCAATGCGGTCTTTGTTTTCAAAGTCTGTGGGAATACCCGCCTTCATGGCCTGGCCGAACTCTTCATAAAAGGATTCGTATTTTTCCTTATCCATATCCTCAAGCAGGCTGAGTGTCTTTTTCACCAGGTTTTTCCGGATATTTCTTACCAGTCGATCTTCCTGGAGGATTTCACGGCTTACATTGAGGTTGAGATCCGGAGCATCCACAACTCCCTGGACAAAGCTTAAATATTCTGGAAGAAGCTCTTTGCAGTCATCCATGATGAACACCCGTTTGCAATAAAGCTGCATGCCGTGTTTTCTTTCCGGACGGAACATGTCAAAGGGGGCCTTGGAGGGCAGAAATAAGAGGGCATCGTACTCGGTGACGCCTTCAAATTTTTTGTGCAGGATCTCCATGGGTTTGTCCCAGTTGTGGCTGATGTGTTTATAAAACTCATCATATTCTTCTTCTGTGACATCTTCTGGGCTTTTTGCCCAGATGGCCTTCATGGTATTCAGAGTTTCATCGGCTCTTATCTTTTTGAAGGTGTCTCCAATGGGCTTGCCATCAGCGTCTTTGACAATTTGTTCTTCGGGCAGGGGCTCTGTCTTTTCCACGTTCATGATAACGGGGTAGGTGACAAAGTCGGAATGTTTTTTAATGATGTGCCGGACGGTGTACTCTTCTGTGAAGTCCTGGTCCCCGTCTCCTTCCCCGATCTCTTTCAAATCAAGGGTGATGGTGGTACCCCGGTCAGCCTTGTCAACGGCTTCGATGGAGTAGGAGCCTTTGCCATCGGATTCCCATTTAACCCCTTGATCACTGCCGGCAGCCCGGGTCACCAGGGTGATTTTATCCGCCGCAATGAATGCGCTGTAAAATCCCACACCAAACTGACCAATGAGTTCAGGAGAAAGGGTGTTTTCACTCTTGGATTTTTCCAGGGCTTCCATGAACGCTGCGGTGCCGCTTTTGGCAATGGTTCCAATGTTTTCATTGACCTCTTCATAGGTCATGCCGATACCATTGTCGCTGATTTCAAAGGTTTTTTTCTCAGGATCTGTGGCAATTCTGATGTGAAAATCGTTGTCATCTGTAAACAGTTCCGGTTGGGTCTGCTCTTTGAACCGTGCCTTGTCAATGGCATCTGAGGCGTTGGAAATCAGCTCCCGGATGAAAATTTCCTTGTTGGAATAAAGAGAATTAATAATCAAGTGCAAAAGCTGCTGAACTTCGGTTTTAAATTCACATGTTTCTTTCTGGTTACCCATGGTCTCTCCTGTGTAAATAATAGATAGTTTATTTTAGAATCTTTGTTTTGTTGTCTCTGAATCTGGCTCTTAAATTAAGAGTGATTTCAGAAAAAATGTTTTAAACCTCGGCATATCCGGGGTTTTGATTTTGTTTTTAATCATCCAACGCATTATTTTTTAAAATAATATCCACTGGTATGAATTTTCGTTTGCCATAAAAAAATTGGTGCAAAATCGAAATTGTCAAGTTTTAGATGGCATTTTGATAATTTAAACAGCGACCAATCAAGGATAAATCTTTCAACACTTTGCCCTTTGTGGCGGAACAGAGGGGGTAAAGTCCAAGGGATTATAAAATTGAAGCGGTGACCCAAACCTATGTGACAAAGTTGAAGACCAAACCTTGAGTTCTGTTCTGATAGCCGTGATAATTTTCATCAATGCCTTGTTTTTCCAGCCATTTTCATGTACAAGCAGACTCAAAATGGAAATAAAAACAAAGGATATGTGATGCATTACGAAGGATCAATTATAAGGCCCCCCAGTGAGGCAAACAGTATTTTGCTACAGGCAACGGTTGCATGTTCTCACCGGAAATGCACTTTTTGTGGTGCCTATCCGGGGCAACACTTTACCATCAAAAAAGATAACATCATTTTTGAGGATATTGACTTTGCGGCAAAACATTTCCGGCATCAGAATCGGCTGTTCATCTGTGACGGTGATGCCTTGATTATGCCCCAGCGTCGGTTGGTTCCCATCTTAGAAGCCATTCGTAAAAAATTGCCCTGGGTGGAGCGGGTGGGTGTCTATGCCAACACCAAAAGTATTCGCATGAAGACTGAAGAAGAGCTTGGGAAACTCAGGGAGCTGGGGTTAAAAATTGCCTATATGGGCCTGGAAACTGGAGACGATGTTACCCTGAAAAAGGTTAACAAAGGGGCTGATTCCCAACGGATGATTGACATGGGAAAAAAGATCCGGAAGGCGGGGATTAAGCTTTCCATCACGGTGTTACTCGGACTTGCAGGCAGGGAGCGCTCAGATATTCATGCCCGGGAGACCGGACGAGTGCTTTCCGCCATTGATCCTGAGTATGTGGGTGCTTTGAGCCTCATGCTGGTGCCGGGAACCCCCTTGCATAAAGATTATGAGGAGGGAAGATTTGATCTTATTCCCCCGGAGCAAATGCTGGTGGAGCTGGGCACCATGATTGCCACCAGCCATCTTACCAATGGATTGTTCCATGCCAACCATGCGTCCAATTATGTTCCCATCCGGGCACGATTGCCCCGGGACAGGGAAAAAACCCTGGCACTCATTACCCGGGCATTGAAGGGGAAAGTGTCTTTAAAACCGGAATATATGCGAGCACTATAATAAAAAATAATAGGGTCCACAGACCCTGGGAAATAACCGTAAAGCGGCAATGGGAGTTCCCCCTTGCTTTTTTTTATCAAACAGGAGAGAAAAATGGCGGCTGCCAACCAAGACCTTGATCAGCAATGTATTAACACCATCAGAACCCTTGCCATGG
>Ga0307987_1000996_pt1 | contig 16119 bp, 17 predicted proteins | sample EllFjometagen181_FD_203157 | JGI IMG/M metagenome (GOLD analysis project Ga0307987, IMG submission 203157) | Marine microbial communities from Ellis Fjord, Antarctic Ocean - #181 | ecosystem: Environmental > Aquatic > Marine > Unclassified | place: Southern Ocean | collected 2014-10-08
AGCTCGAGCGCGCCCGCGACGAAGGTCGCTTCGAGCTGCTGTCCAAGAAGGACGCCCTGCAGCTGCACCGCGAGATCGCCAAGATGAACAAGTCCCTGGGAGGCATCAAGGAGATGCGCGGTACCCCGGGCGCCATGTTCATCGTGGACCCCAAGCGCGAGTACATCGCCACCCGCGAAGCCGTCAAGCTCAAGATCCCGGTCGTCGCCCTGTGCGACACCAACTGCAACCCTGACGGCATCGACTACGTCATCCCGGGCAACGACGACGCCATCAAGTCCATCCACCTCTTCGTGGCCGCCATCGCCGACGCTTGCGTCGCTGGCGCCAACATGAGCCGTGGCGACGCCCAGGTGGTCACCCCGGAGACCGACGAGAATGTCGAGGTCGTCCGTCGTGGCCCGGCCGACGAAGCTGCCGCCGAATAGCAGCCCCCAAGTTCCCTTTCCCAATCCCACCCCACCCGCGCCCGGATGGGCGCAAGCCGGCCTGCACGAGGTCTTGGACGGGTTGCCCCTTCAACCCGCGCCGAGGCTGCAGCAGGCTGGCGACATCGGAGGAATCCATGGCTTCTGCTAAAGACATCAAGGCTCTTCGTGGCCGCACCGGCGCCGGCATCCTCGACTGCAAAAAGGCCCTCTCTGAGAACGAAGGCGACATGGAAGCGGCCATCGACTGGCTGCGCACCAAGGGTATCGCTTCGGCTGCCAAGAAGTCCGGCCGCATCGCGGCCGAAGGCCTCGTACATGCCTACATCCACGCTGGCGGCAAGATCGGCGTGCTGATCGAGGTCAACTGCGAGACCGACTTCGTCGCTCTGACCGACGGCTTCAAGGAGCTGGTCCACAACATCGCCATGCAGATCGCGGCCCACTCGCCGATGTACGTCTCCATCGACGACATCCCGGTTGCCGACCTCGAGCGCGAGCGCGATGTCCAGCTGGCTCGCGTCATCGAAGAAGGCAAGCCCGCCCAGTTCGCCGGCAAGATCGTCGATGGCCGCATCATGAAGTGGCACAAGGAAGTCTGCCTGCTGGAGCAGAACTACTTCCGTGATGACGACAAGACGATCCGCGACCTGCTCACCGACGCCGTTAGCACCATCGGCGAGAACATCAAGATCCGTCGCTTCGTGCGCTGGAACCTTGGTGAAGGCCTCGAGAAGCGCTCCGACGACTTCGTGGCCGAGGTCATGAGCCAGATGAAGAAGGGCTGACGCCCGCCCCTGGGGGCTGGGCCCGGTCCGGCCCCCACACAGGAGCCCTCCATGGACGATAGCGCTGGCACCCGAGGCTACGAGCGGATTCTACTCAAGCTCTCGGGTGAGATGCTCGCTGGCGGAAGAGGCCTGGGCATCGACGCCAGCGTCCTGGAGCGCGTCGCGGCCGAGCTGGCCGCTGCAGCGAGTGGTGGTGTTCAGGTAGGTGTGGTCGTCGGTGGCGGCAACATCTTCCGCGGCATCACCGCTGGCGCTATCGATCGTGTGCAGGGCGACCACATGGGTATGCTCGCCACGGTCATCAACGCCTTGGCCGTTCAAGACGCGGTCAAGCGTGCGGGCTGTCCGTCGGTGGTCATGACCGCCCTGGACATCCAGCGTGTGGCCGAGCCCTTCGAGAAGAAGGCCGCTGTGGCCCACCTCGACGCCGGCGCCGTGGTGATCTTCGCCGCGGGTACCGGCTGCCCCTTCTTCTCCACCGACACCGCCGCCGCCCTGCGCGCGGCCGAGATTGGCGCCGTTCTGCTGCTCAAGGGCACCAAGGTCGACGGCGTCTACGACAAGGACCCGGTCGTTAATGCCGACGCTGTGCGCTACGAACGCATTTCCTACGATCGGGTGATTCGTGACAAGCTGCGGGTCATGGACATCACCGCCACCAGCATCTGTATGGACAACGACATCCCCATCATGGTCTTCGACATGAGCCAGCCGGGCAACTTGGCCCGGGTGTTGAACGGGGAACTCGTCGGGACCCGGGTCGGCGACTTTCCGGACGCCACACCCTCCACCTGAACCCCAGGGAGCCACCATGGAAGAGTACCTCGACAGCCTCAAGGACGACATGGCCAACACCATCGACGCCTTCATGCGCGATCTGGCCACCGTGCGCACCGGCCGCGCCTCCCCACAGCTGCTTGACGGCGTGACGGTTCAGGTCGCCAGCTACGGCGCCAACATGCCGCTGAACCAGCTCGCCACCGTGACGGCTCCGGATCCCCGCCTGCTGGTGGTGAACCCCTGGGACAAGTCCACCCTGGGTGAAATCGACAAGGCCATCACCGCGGCCGGTCTCGGACTCAACCCCAACAACGATGGCACCATCATTCGTGTTCCCATCCCCGCCCTCACCGGCGAGCGGCGCCAAGAGATGGTCAAGCAGGTCAGTCGCCTCACCGAGGACGCTCGTGTGCGCGTGCGTCGCGTCCGCCGCGACTACAACGAGCTGTTCAAGTCCCTCGAGGCCGACAAGGACATCACCGAAGACGATCTGCGTCGCGCCCTGGACCTCGTCCAAAAGTCCACGGACAAGCACGTGAGCAAGGTCGAGGAGATCTCCGGGTCGAAGCAGAAGGAAATCATGGAGGTCTGATCGCATGGTCCGTCCTCTGCCCCGTCACATCGCCATCATCATGGATGGCAACGGCCGCTGGGCTACGGCCCAAGGGCTCCCCCGTGTCGCTGGGCACCGTGAAGGCGCCCAGAGCGTGCGAGAGGTCGTTCGGGCCGCCAGGGCGCTCGGCGTCGAGGTCCTGACCCTCTACAGCTTCTCCACCGAGAACTGGAAGCGTCCCGCGGACGAAGTCCGGGCGCTGATGTCTCTGCTCAAGAAGTATCTGCTCTCCGAGCGCCAGGAGATGCTCGACACCGGCGTGCGGCTGCGCCTCATCGGGCAGATCGATCGTCTGCCCAGGCCGGTCCAGGCCATCGCGCGGGAGATCTGTCGCGCCACGGACACCGGGCGCACGGTGATGGACCTCAACCTGGCCGTGTCCTACGGCTCTCGGGCCGAGATGATCGAGGCCGTGCGCTCCATCGCCGAGGGTGTCCGACGAGGCTCGCTCCCTGTCAGCGCCATCGACGAGGACCTCTTCTCCGCCCGGCTCCAGACCGCCGGTCAGCCCGATCCGGACCTGGTCATCCGCACCTCCGGCGAACTTCGTCTGTCCAACTTCCTGTTGTGGCAGGTGGCCTACGCCGAGATCTACGTCACGGACGTGTACTGGCCCGACTTCCGCAAGCCGCAGCTGCTCGAGGCCATCTCTTCGTACCAACAGCGCGAACGGCGCTATGGTGGGGTTGGGCTCGAGCCCGGCTCCAGGACGGACTAGCCATGTCTGCACGCATCGTCGCCGGGCTCGTTGGCGTCGCCATTCTGGTCCCTTCCCTGATGTGGGGGGGCATCATCGCCGTGGACGTGCTCGTCTGGGCCGCACTGGGTGTGGGGCTCTTCGAGTACGGACGCATGGCCTTTCCCAAAGAACCAGTGCTGCGAGCGGCGGTGGCCTGCGCTGGCGTGCTGGTCTTCGGTGCGATGGTCTACATGCCCATGGCCCTGGTGGGCCCCTTGCTCATCGGGCTCACCCTCGGCTCCTTCCTGCTGGTTATGGGCACTACACCGGATCTGGAGGGGGCCGCTGACCGCTTGGGTCGGCTGGTGCTGGGTATGCTGTACGTGGGCGGGCTGTTCGCGTTCATCCCCTTGGTGCGCCGCCTGGACCAGGGCGTGGGCTGGATCTTCGTGCTGCTGGCTGCCAGCTGGCTGGGCGACACCGGCGCCTACTTCGCAGGCCGCGCCTTCGGGCGCCACAAGCTGGCGTCTCGCTTGAGCCCCAAGAAGACCTGGGAAGGCGCCATCGGAGGCTTCTTCACCTCCATGGCCGGGGCGGTGCTCTTCGGTATCCTGTTCGACCTCGACACCTCATGGATCGTGCTGGCCGGACTGGGTGGAGTGCTCGACGTCTTCGGCGTGTTGGGTGACCTGGCCGAGTCCATGCTCAAGCGCGCTTTCGGGGTCAAAGACTCCGGCGGCATCCTTCCAGGGCATGGCGGAATCCTCGATCGTGTGGACTCCGTGCTCTTCGCGGGACCCGTGCTCTACCTGGTGGTGTCCTGGGTCATACAGGTTTCTGAACATTCCGCTGTCTTTGCCGTGCTCGGGTTGTAGCTCTACTCCATGTTCACCCCACTGACTGTTTTCTTCGGCTTCATCGCACTGGGGCTGTTGATCTTCGTCCACGAGACAGGCCACTTCTTGGTGGCCAAGATTTTCGGGGTTCGGGTCATCACCTACAGCTTTGGCTTCGGGCACCGCCTGTTTGGCATCCGGCATCGGGGCACCGACTACCGCGTCTCGCTCATTCCCTTTGGCGGCTATGTGCGCATGTGGGGCGCCGATCCGTTCGAGGTCGAAGAGCAGGAAGCCGAGGCCGAAGCCGAGGCGGACCTCTCGGCTGCAGAGGCCGGTTACCAAGCCCGTCCTCCTGTGCGGGGCGAGTGGGCCCTACAGGACGTCGCGGTCTGGAAGCGCCTGCTCATCTACGCGGCCGGGCCCGCAGCCAACCTGGTGATCCCGTTCTTCGTATTCGTCGTGCTGTTCATGTCGGGCGAGCCACAGCTCGCGTCGGTGGTGGGCACCGTGGTGGGTGAGAGCCCCGCGGCCGTGGCCGGCGTGCTGCCGGGAGACCGCGTGGTGGAGGTGGCGGGTCAGCCCGTCACCACCTGGGAAGAGATGTCGGAGAACTGGGTGGATCTGGCCCTGGCAGGAGACCCGGTGGACATCGTGGTCGAGCGCGATGAGCAGCGCCTCGCCCTGAGCCTGGCCCAGCCTTCCGAAGGCCTCACCACCGGCAGCTCCTACGACTTCGGCCTGCGCCTGGATGTGCCATCGGCCCACGTGGGTGTACTCCACAGCGGGTCCCCCGCAGGCATGGCGGGCATCGTCACCGGCGACCTGCTGCTGAGCGTGGCCGGCACCTCCGTGGAGACCTGGCCTCAGGTTCGTCAGCTGCTCGGCGACGCGGGAGACACGGTCGAGGTCACCTGGCTGCACGCCGATGAGGCTCAGGAAGCCACACTGGTGGCCAGCGATGCCTGGTTCCCGCCCGCGGTGCGCGCGTTGATGTCCGAGCCAACGGTGGACCGCTGGGGTGTGCAGACCGCCACCCTGTTCGTGGGTGGCTTCTCGGATGGCTCGGCTGCCCAGGCCGCCGGCCTGCTCGAGGGCGGCTACCTGTTGGCCATCGACGGCAAGCGGGTTCGCAGCTGGTTCGAGGTCCTGCGCGGCGTAGCGGTGACCATGGTCGAAGACGGCGAAGAGCGCCAGGCCAGCCTGGTCACCATCACGGTGATGCAGTCCGATGGGGCCTTCGAGCTCCCCGTGTTGCCCAACGTGCAACGCACAACCGACGCCAGGGGGCGCTACTACTGGCGTCCCCTCATCGGTGTGGCGAGCCTGGGCGGCTGGGCCGCGAGCCCCAAGGTCCGCGTCTACTATTCCCTGCCCGATGCCGCGAGCCGTGCTGCCCGTGACTCCATCCTGCTGATTCGCTACACCCTCGAGCAGATCACCATGCTGGCCACCGGCGAAGCGTCCATGAAGGACAGCCTGGGTGGGCCCGTGGAGATCGTTCGGCAGACCACCGAAGCCGCCAAGTCGGGCTGGATGTCTTTCTCCCGCTTGCTGGGCATGATCTCCATCTCTGTGGGCATCTTCAACCTGCTGCCGGTACCTGTGCTCGACGGTGGGCACCTGCTGTTCTACGGCCTCGAGGCCATCCGGGGTCGGCCCGTGTCGCCCCTGTTCCGGGAGCGGGCTCAGATCGTCGGGGTGATGCTGCTGGTGGCGCTGATGATCTTCGTGCTGTACCAGGACATCCTGCGGCTGCCCATCTCGGGCTTGTTCGGAGGCGGGGACTGATGGCCGAACCCCTGATCCTGGCGGTGGACACCGCCGGCCCGCTGGTGGGTCTGGCCGTGGTGCAGGGCACTCGTCTCGAGGGCTCGTGGTGCGCCCGCGTGGTCCGGGGCGCCGAGTCGCGCTTGGTGCCCGCGGTCCAGGAACTACTCCAGGGCCGCTGCCCGGATGCCCTGGCCCTGAGCGCTGGTCCCGGCGGCTTCACCGGCTTGCGGGTCGGCGTCGCCACCGCCCTGGGGCTGGCCTCTGCCTGGGATCGCCCTGTGGTGCCCGTCTCGTCTCTGCTGGTGCGGGCCGCCATGGTCCCCCATCAGCCGGCGGTGCTCGCCTTGCTCGATGCGCGCAAGGGACGCTTCTATGGCGGCCTGTTCGACACCCGGCCCGACCTCCCCGTCATCCTGGCGGATGAGCGCGATGTCCCGCTCTCCGAGCTCATCCCCTCTCTGCCTTGCATCGCGGTGGGAGAGGGGGCTGCGGTGGGTCGCGCCACCCTCATCGAAGCCGGCCATCGTGTGGCTGTGCAGCCCGACGCCAACCCGGCGCCCGCCCTGGCGCGCATCGGGATGCTGATGTTCGAGTCCGGTGCGGGGGTCCCTGCCCACGCGGTGGGCATCCGCTACCTGCGCGTCCCCGACGCCGTGCCCCCCGCCGACATGAGACCCCCCAGCCGCGACTCCTGACCAGCCTGTACACAGCGCCTTTGGGCGCCCATTTCTCGACCTCGACAGCCATCGATACCCCCGGAGAACGGATGAACGACGACGATCGCAAGCTCATCGAGCAACTGGCTCCTGCCCACCAAGAACTGACCTCCCTGGTCACGGCCCATCGTTCCTTCGAAGGGCAACTCGATGAGATGAGCGCTCGTCGCTACCTGTCGGATGCCGAGCGCCTCGACATGGCGCGCATCAAGAAGCAGAAGCTCCGCGGCAAAGACCGCATCCTCCAAATCCTGGCGGAACACCGCCGGGCCAACGGCTAGCCCTCCAGGCCAGCGCGAGAACAACAGATGTCCGAACGGAAACTACGCGTCGGCGTTGCCGGTGCAACAGGGGCCGTGGGTCGCGAGATCGTGGCCCTGCTCAACAAGATCGAACTGCCCATCGGGCAGGTCGTGCCCATGGCTTCACCGGCCAGCAAGACCCACACCCTCGAGGTGGGCGCCAAGAACGTGCGGGTGGAGAACATGCTGCCCGAGCTGGTGGCCACCTGCGACCTGATGTTCTTCGCCATCCCCCCCGGCATGGCGGCTGAGCCCATTCAGCAAGCCATGGACGAGGGTGTGCCCGTCATCGATCTCACGGGAACCCTCGGTCCCAAGCAGGGTGTGCCCCTGGTGGTCCCCAGCGCCAACCGCATGGATCTCGAGGGCTACCGGGAGCACCAGGCCGTGGCCTCTCCCCGTCCCGATGTGGTGGGCCTGGTCACGCTGCTGGCCCCTGTGCGGGCCCATGTGGAGGATCTCCGCTGCCGCGGCACCATCATGCACTCCGCGGCCTGCGCGGGTCGCGGGGGTGTCGAAGAGCTCTCCAACCAGGTGGTCTCGCTGTTCAACAACCGCAGCCCTCAGCGCACCGTCTTCCCCGATGGGCTCGCCTTTGACCTGGAGCCTGTCATCGGTGAGGTGGGCAGCGCTGGCTGGACGAGCCACGAACAGCGCTGCGCCTTGCACAGTGCGGGCATGCTCCGGGTGCCCATCGAGCGCTTCGCGCTCACGTCCCTCATCGCACCGTGGTTCAACGGGATCTGCTTCGCCCTTCAGCTCGAGACCGACGCTGGCCTCGACGCGGAGCGGCTCGCGGAGATCCTGGCCGACGCTCCAGGCGTCTCCATCGTGAAGGGCACCACCGTGGGCGAGCTGCCGCGGCCTCGCTCTGCCGATGGCGCCCTCGCGCTCCAGGTGGGGCGCCTGCGCGACGACCCCGCTGGCGGGGCCATCCACCTGTGGGCCGTAGCTGACGAGCTGCGCTTCGGGGCGGCAGGCAACGCCGTTTCCCTGCTGGCTGCCTTGATTGAGGACGATCTCATCTGACAGCTTGTCGTTGCAAGGGCAGCGCGCCGTGCCCGCTTGTCACGCTGTCATACCCATCTGCCCTCCGCTGGCTGATTCGGGCGGTGCGAGGGCCTCGCGCGTCTGGCGTGCTTCTTGCAGACGGTCAGGTGTGGACTGGATAGTCAGTCCGCCTGGAGGACATCCCATGCGCACCATCGCCGCCTTGGCTCGGAGCGTCTCAGCGCTCGCCCTGATCGTCGCCCTGGTTCCCGTCGCCCACGCTGAACCTACGCGTGTGGCTTGGAGTTCTGCCGAGGGCACCAGCATCGAGGACCTCTCCATCACCGAAGATGGCCGCTGGGTCGCGTTCATCGAGACCAGCTCGGACGAGCTGCGCTTCCTCGACACCCATCGCTGGGAGGTGGTGGGCTCCACCGCCGCCTGCAGCGGCGGGAGCTTGGGGGGCGTGGCCATCACCGACCCTGACGACGACGGCTACTACCAGGTGTTCGTCGGCTGCTCCGATGGCACCATCGTGCGTGGCCTGCTCGACGATGGCGGGCTGGTCAGCATCAGCGACGGCGCCAGCTCCGGCTCCGACACCGGTGATGACACCACCACCAGCTCTGACGACTGGACATCCGCACTCACCCTCAGCGACGCTGGCGCGATCATCGCGGTGGAGACCGACGGCACCAGCGTCTACGCCATCGCCGAGTGGGACGAGGGCAATGAGCGGGTCCACCTGGTGGACATCGCCTCCGCCTCCGAGACCACGGGGATCTACCCCTCCACGTTTGGGCAGTCCGGATTCGCGGATTCTTGGTTGGGCAGCAGCTACCTCTTCGTCTCCCACGGCGGTCAGAAGGTCAGCAAGGTTCAGCTCTCCACTGGTTCGGTTTCGAGCACCTCACAGAGCACGAGCGGCTCTCTGGGTGACATGGACGCAGTGGATGACAATGCCGCCTTCCTGGCGAACAGCGAGGGTGGTGTCATCAAGTACAACCCCTCGGGCGGTAGCAACAACGACTTCGACATCGTGCTCGACCAGTACAACTCCGACCTGCTTAGCGTACAGGCATTGGGCATCGACGGTGTCGAGGGCTACCTGGCCGCCTTCGACACCCTCGGAAGCAGCGACGGCTCGGGTGAGGTCGTCATCTACGAGTTCTCCAGCAACTCTGTCAGCGACGACGAACTCCAGCGCTTCAGCGCAGCCCACATCCGCGAGATGGTGCGCCTGGACGGCTACGTGGTGGGTGGCGGTGACAGCGGCGAACTGCAGGTCATGACCGACCGCCCCTGGGTGGAGATCAGCGCTGTCGTCCCCGCCGATCTGGTCATCTCTGGGCAGGACGTCAACGTCAGCTTCACCTCCGACATGGCGGGCAGCTGGGAGCTGTACTACGCGCCCAGCGACGGCAGCGACACCGAGCTGTTGGCCAGCGGCGACTGCGAGGCTGAGGTAGAGACCCTGGCCACCTTCACCGTGGGCACGGGCTTCGAAGAGGGTGACAACGCCCTGTTCATGATGGTCACCGCCAACGGCGTCACCGGCCACGACCGCGACGCGGTGTCGGTGGACAACCCCCCCAGCGCGGTCACCCTGGTCTACGGTGACGACGGGGTCGGCTTTGGCGACAGTCAGGTCACGGTGGCGTTCGTCGGCATCGACGACGAGGATCTGGCCAGCTACCGTATCTACCTGACCGTCAGCGAGTTCTCGGCCGACACCTACCCCGAGGGCACCACCGGCGGGCCGGACTGGGACGGCGATGACACGCTCGACGATGGCGTCCCCATCGAACTCACGAGCGTAAGCCCGGGAGACGACAAGGTCTCCTACACCATCTCCCCCCTGACCAACGAAGTTACATACTACGTGGCCGTGCGCGCCATCGATGCGGGCGGACAGGAGAGCGCCATGAGCAACGTCGTCAGCGTCACCCCACAGCCCACCATCGGCGCGGCCGAGCTGGCCGGCGAGACCGGCGGATACTGCGGTACCCGCAGCGCCTGGGGCTTGGCGGCCCTCGGCCTGGCCGGGCTGTTGGCCCTGGGACGTCGCCGGGGCGCCGCGGCCGCCGTGCTACTGCTCGCCGTCGGTGTGCCTCAGGCCCAGGCCGCGGTGGACGAAGACGAACATCCCAAGGCCAAGGCTGACGTCGAGCTGCGCTACGGGCCCTTCTTCCCCAGCTCCGACTCGCTCACTACGGTGTATGGCGACAGCGGGCATGGGGTGATGTGGCTCGAGAGCGGCATCCGCATCACGCGCTTCTTCGAGGTCGATGCAGGTGTGGGCTTCTATCAAGAGCTCGGCACCAAGGTCTCCGTGGCCGACGTGGACTACCACAGCGCCGAACACACCATGATCACCGCGTGGCCCTTCAGCGGCTCCCTGACCGGCCGGCTCGACATCCTCCATGAGCAGTTCCTGGTGCCCACCGCGTGCATCGGCATGGACTACTGGCTGTGGCGCGAGAACTGGTACGTCAACTCCGACGTGGGCGGCAGCAGCGAACTCTCCGGCGGCAAGCTCGGCTGGCACTGGGGCGTGGGGGTCAACGTGCTGTTGGACCGCTTCGACGCCAAGCGGGCCTCGTGGCTGGCCACCAGCGCTGGCATCGACGACACCTACCTGGTGATCGACTGGCGCAAGACCACCCTGGATACCTTCGGTGATGCCAGCGGCGCCGGCCTGTTGGACGGATCCATGATCACCATCGGGCTCAAGCTCGACATGTAGCGCCAGCGCTGACCATGCATTCCTATCGCCTGCTGCTCGAGTACGACGGCACGGACTTCATTGGTTGGCAGCGACAGTCCTTGGGTACGAGCATCCAGGGCTTGGTGGAGCAGGCCGTGGCCAGCGTGATGGGGCTTCCCACCGTGTCCGTGATGGCCTCGGGCCGCACCGACGCCGGGGTTCACGCCTTGGGCCAGGTGGCGAGCTTCACAGTGCCGGTGCTGCGCGAGCCGCTCCAGCTGCGCCGTGGGGTCAACAGCCTGCTGCCCGAGTCGATCTGCTGCCTGGACGCCGCGCGTGTTCGGACGGGCTTTGATGCCCGCAAGTACGCTGTGAGCAAGCGCTATCGTTACCGCATCCTCGATGGCGGTGTTCGCTCGGCCACGCGTGCGCGCTACCTGATCTTCGATCGCCGCGTGCTGGATCTCCACGCCATGGCCGAAGGGGGCACCGGGCTGCTGGGGACCCACGACTTCACCAGCTTCCGGGCAGCGGGCTCGTCTACCCCCACCTCGGTGCGCACCCTGCACAGCGTGGACGTCACGCGTCAGGGAGACGAGGTCTGGATCGAGGTGGAAGGCAGCGGTTTTCTGCGCCACATGGTGCGCATCATGGTGGGCACCATGCTCGACGTTGGCCGGGGGCTCATGGAGCCCGCTGAGCTCACCACGGTGGTGGCGTCCCAGGATAGGCAGCGCGCGGGCAAGACGGCGCCGGCCCGCGGCCTGTTCCTGGTGGAGGTCGACTACGGCGGGGCGGATGAACCCTTGGTGGGCCCGCCCAGCGACTAGTTGTAGTCGTACTCGTCGTCGGTGCTGGCGGCTGCGGTCTCTTCGGTGAGCTCACCGAGCTCTTCGAGCTCTTCCTCTTCGTCTTCTTCGCTCGCCTTTTTCTTCTCACCACTGAGCTCGGAGGGGAGCTCATCTTCGTCCGCGTTGTGCTTGCGGGGTCCCTCGGCCTTCATGTGGGCCATGGCGCTGGCGCGAGGATCGCCTTCGTCCGAGTGCGTGGGAGCACTACAGCGGGGGCAGGCCGAGTCGGGCTTGCCCATGTCGTAGTACTTGGCCTCGCAGGCGGCGCAGACGTGACGGGTACCGAGGTTGCGGTGTTGGGCACGCATGAACTAGCCTCTTGGCGAGTGATTCAGAGCACCGTGGGAGCCGTGGGAGCCTGGGGCTCCACTGCTCCATGACGGGCAGGGGGGCGGACGGCGCGCATACTAGTCGAAACGCGGGTGCAGTCAAGAGCCGTGGTGCATTTTCCGGGCTGTGGCGCACACCAGGGAACCACAGGCTGTTGCACGACGTCCCATCCATCGAAGGGCTCCCCCTACGTCGAGTGGCGTTAGAGGGGAGCAGGAGGCCCCATGGCAGACCCCTGGCCCGAGGCAGTCCAGCGGCGCAACAAGCTAAGGCCGCGCCCGCTCGGCATGGCTGGCGTGATGTTGGCCTTGGTGGTGGTCGTGGTGGTCTTCATTGGGCTGGTGCTGTGGTACACGGTGAACCCCGCTGACTACCGACCCCAGACCCTGTCGGCCTACGAACCGGTGCACGATCTACATGTGCAGTGCCACGAGCGCTTCCCGCAGCTCGCCGGCGACGCGCAGTCCTATATGGATCAGGCCCTGCCCATGCTGGAGAGGGCGCGCTTCGAGGCAGGGTTCCAGCAGTGGGATGAGCTCCAGGACCTGTTCTGCCGCACCCTCGCCGTAGACCCCGACGATCTCGAGGCGGTGCTGGGGTGGACGGAGATGACCGCACTGCGCGTCCTCTCGACCCCCTCCTACACCGGGGATCTGGACCTGGCTTGGGCTCTGTTGTTGGCGGTGCATCGTTTCCAACCCCAGGCGCTCGGCGTCGAGCGGGTGGGGGCTGTGCTGCACAAGGCGAGAAGCCGGTCGAACACGCTTGACACCAGCGCCACCGCCCGGTAGAACGCCGGGGCTCGTTGCCAGGCCCTTTGGGCTGGCTGCGCCCTTTGCGCCTCGAGGATGAATACAATGAAGACATATAGCGCCAAGCCGGGCGATGTGACCCACCAGTGGTACGTGGTCGATGCTGAGGGTCTGACCCTTGGCCGGCTCGCCACCCGCATCGCCACGGTTCTGCGGGGCAAGCACAAGCCCCAGTTCACTCCCCACGTTGATACTGGTGACTTCGTCATCGTGCTCAACGCAGGAAAGGTTCAGCTCACGGGCCGGAAGCTCGAGCAGAAGCGGTACCACCGCTACAGCGGCTACCCGGGAGGCCTGCGCTCCCTCAGCGCCGAGCACGTTCGCGAGCATGACTCCGAGCGTATGATCCAGCAGGCTGTCAAGGGGATGCTCCCCAAGAACCGCCTGTCTCGTCAGATCATCAAGAAGCTCAAGGTCTACGACGGCCCTGAGCATCCCCACGAGGCTCAGCAGCCCGTGGCGTTCCCGGAACACGTGTAGGAGCCCAGAATGGCTAACCAGATCACTCAGTTCTACGGCACCGGCCGTCGCAAGAACTCCTGCGCTCGCGTGTTCCTGCGCCCGGGCAAGGGTCGCATCACCGTCAATGGCAAGGACGTCGAAGACTACTTCGAGCGTGAAACCGCCAAGATGGTGCTGCGTGCCCCGCTGGTCATCACAGAGACCAACGAGACCTTCGATGCCTACGTCACCGTGCGCGGTGGCGGCAAGTCCGGTCAGGCTGGCGCCATCCGTCACGGTTTGTCCCGTGCGCTGATCATCGCCAACCCCGAGCTTCGCCCGGCACTGAAGAAGGCTGGCTTCCTCACGCGCGACGCCCGCATGGTCGAACGTAAGAAGTACGGCCAGCCCGGCGCCCGCAAGCGGTACCAGTTCTCCAAGCGCTAGTCTGTCGCCTTCGAGGCGTATCTCCAGGCCGCCCCTTCAGGGGGCGGCCTTGGTGCGTTTGGGGATAGCTTGCGGTCATGAAGGTCATCGTCGTCATCCCTGCCCGCATGGCGTCCACCCGGCTGCCAGGCAAACCCCTGGCGGACATCGGGGGTCTGCCCATGATCGTGAGGGTGTGGCAGCGCGCCTGCCTGGCTCGCTCACCCCTGCGGGTCATCGTCGCCACCGACGACGCTCGCATCGCCGCCGCGGTGCGCGCCGCTGGCGGTGAGGCGTCCATCACCCGCGCCGACCATCCCTCGGGCTCGGATCGGGTCTGGGAGGTGGCAGCCCCTGTAGACTGCGACGTGGTGGTCAACCTGCAGGGTGACGAGCCCTTCGTCGATCCGACCCTCATCGATAGGCTGGCTCGAGCGGCCATGGAGCACGGATCGAGCGTAGCCACCGCGGGCGCCCCCCTGGTGGATGTCGCGGCCCCTCCTTCGGTGGTGCGGGTGGCGGTAGACCACACCGGGCGGGCGCTGGCGTTCTCCCGTGACACGCCCGCCCAGGGCCGGGTGCTGCATCACGTGGGCGTGTACGCCTACCGAAAACAAGCGTTGCAGGCCTTCGTAGACCTCGAACCCTCCCGGGGCGAGCGTAATGCTCGGCTCGAGCAGCTGCGTCTGCTTGACCGGGGATTTGTGTTCCGTGTGGTGGAGATTCCCGGGGAGCCCCTGTCCGTGGACACCCCCGAAGATCTGTCCGATGCTCGTGCTCGGTGGGCCATGCAAGCCACTCCGTGAGCCGTTACGAGGCACTCCGCAGCCGGCGGTCGGCTCGGGTCACGGTGATCTCGGGAGAAGGCATGCGAAAGAAGTTCATCTTTGTGACGGGAGGCGTGCTCTCGTCGCTTGGAAAGGGTCTCTCTTCAGCCGCCATCGGCGCGCTGCTCGAAGCCAGGGGCATCAGGGTCACCATCATGAAGATGGACCCCTACATCAATGTCGATCCTGGAACCATGAGCCCCTTCCAGCACGGCGAGGTGTTCGTCACTGACGACGGCGCTGAGACCGACCTCGATCTGGGCCACTACGAGCGGTTCACCAACTGCCGGCTGTCCCAGCGCAACAACTTCACCACCGGCTCGGTCTACAAGTCGGTGATCGAAGAAGAGCGTCGTGGCGGCTACCTCGGCCGCACGGTTCAGGTCATCCCGCACATCACCGACGAGATCAAGCGACGCATCTGGGCGGGCGCTGAAGACGTCGACATGGCCATCGTCGAAGTGGGCGGCACCGTGGGCGATATCGAGTCGTTGCCCTTCCTCGAGGCCATCCGCCAGTTCCGCACCGACGTGGGACGCGACAACGCCCTGTGCATCCACCTCACCCTCGTGCCCTACCTGCCCACCTCCGGCGAGCTCAAGACCAAGCCCACCCAGCACTCGGTCAAGATGCTGCAGCAGGTGGGCATCCAGCCCGACATCCTGCTGTGCCGCTGCGACCGCGACCTGAACAAGGAACTCCGGGAGAAGATCGCGCTGTTCTGCAATGTCGATCTCAACGCCGTGATCTCCGCCCCCGACGTCGACAACATCTATCGGCTTCCCCTGGTGTTCCGTCAGCAGGATCTCGACGACCGCATCCTCGAGAAGCTGGGCATCTGGGCCGCCGAACCCCACCTGCAGCAGTGGCAGGCCTTCCTCGAGCGCGCCCAGGCCGCCGCCCGCCCTGTGCGGGTGGCCATGGTGGGCAAGTACGTTGATCTCACCGACTCCTACAAGAGCCTCAACGAGGCGCTGTACCACGGTGCGGTGGCCAACGACGTGCGCCTCGATCTCGAGTTCGTCGACTCCGAAGAGCTCAACGCCGACAACGTCGCAGCGCGTCTTGGCCAGGTCGACGCGGTCCTGGTGCCCGGGGGCTTCGGCCTACGCGGCGCCGAGGGCAAGGTCGCTGCGGTGCGCTTTGCCCGCACCCAGGGCGTGCCCTTTCTGGGCATCTGCCTGGGCATGCAGATGGCCATCATCGAGTACAGCCGCTCGGTCCTCGATCTCAGCGACGCCCACTCCAGTGAGTTCGAGCCCGCCTCCACCCATCCGGTCATCGATCTGATGCCCGAGCAGGAAGAGGTCGACAAGCTGGGTGGCACCATGCGCCTGGGTGCCTGGGACTGCACCTTGGTGGAGGGATCCTGCGCGGCGCGGATCTACGGTCGCACCGACATCAGCGAGCGGCATCGTCACCGCTACGAGGTCAACCCCGAGTACATCGAGCGCCTCGAAGCCGCCGGCCTGGTGTTCTCGGGCACCAACCCCAAGCGGGGCCTCGTGGAGATGATCGAGCTTCCCGAGCACCCCTTCTTCGTGGGCACCCAGGCCCATCCCGAGTTCAAGAGCCGGCCCCTGGCCCCCCACCCCCTCTTCGTGGCCTTCCTCCGTGCGGCCATCCAGCACCAGGGGCTCCGGGATGCGGGAGAGCCCGGGGCATGATGCCTCTGCTGGCCCTGCTCCTGGCGTGCTCTGCTCCATCCCCAGACGCTGGGCTGGCCCTGCCGGAGAAGGCCAGCTTGGACGGCATCGAGCTGCGCCTGCCCGGTCCAGGCTTGGTGCTGCGGGCTGCCCATGCCCAGACCATGGCCG
>Ga0307987_1000997_pt1 | contig 16110 bp, 15 predicted proteins | sample EllFjometagen181_FD_203157 | JGI IMG/M metagenome (GOLD analysis project Ga0307987, IMG submission 203157) | Marine microbial communities from Ellis Fjord, Antarctic Ocean - #181 | ecosystem: Environmental > Aquatic > Marine > Unclassified | place: Southern Ocean | collected 2014-10-08
AACAAATAACCAAATCATCAGATAATCAAATCATCAAATGCACAATTTAACAATGATACAATAAGATAATAGATCCATTGAAGATTTGAACCCTTGTATAAATAAATATTATCTACTTTTGCAAAGATGAAAATAGCAGCATTAGTTTCAGGTGGAGTTGATAGTTCGGTAACCATACCTTTATTAAAGGAGCAGGGTTTTGATCCACATATTTTCTACATCAAAATTGGGATGGAGGATGAGCAGGCGTTTATGGATTGCCCGTCGGAGGAAGATATTGAGATTACTACATGGATTGCAAAAAAATATGATTGTAAATTTGATATTGTTGATTTGCAGGAGGAATATTGGGCATCAGTAGTTAAATATACAATTGATACAGTTAAAAAAGGGCTTACTCCAAACCCTGACATTATGTGTAATTTACTCATTAAATTTGGTGCCTTTAATGAAAGACATGGGCATGAGTTTGATAAAATTGTAACTGGACATTATGCTTCAAATTACGAAACTGATGAGGGAATATTTTTAAGTACTGCCATTGATAAAGTAAAAGACCAAACTTACTTTTTGGCTCAAATAACTTACGAACAACTAAAAAAAACCATGTTCCCAATAGGGCATTTACCCAAATCGAGAGTTAGAGAATTAGCTACTGAAATGAAGCTACCAAGTGCTGGCAGGCCCGATAGTCAAGGTATTTGCTTTTTGGGCAAAATAAATTATACCGATTTTATTAAAAATCAAATTGGTGAAATGCCAGGCGAAATTAGGGAATTGGAAACTGGCAAACTACTGGGAGAACACCTTGGATTTTGGTTTCATACAATTGGTCAGCGCCGAGGCCTAAAATTAAGTGGTGGTCCATGGTTTGTGGTTAAAAAGGATATTGTTAAAAATATAGTTTATGTCTCGAAAGGGTATGACCCAATATCGCGTTATAGCAATACCATAAATATAGGTGATATTCAGTTTTTTAACCCAAATCACGATTACAAGGATCTTTCCAAACTAAAGTTTAAAATCAGACATCAGCCGGAGTTTAATTCGGGTAACTTGATTACTAATGAAGATGGTAATTATATTTTTTCGGATACTAAAATTTCGGGGATTGCTCCCGGACAATTTGCAGTAATATATGATGAGGAGGAAAATACTTGCTTGGGTAGTGCTGTAATTATTGAAAAATAGCATGAGCTATTTAAAAAAATGGTACTACTGCAATTTTAGTGGTATAATAAAAATGATAATTGTAATATGTATATTATATTAAAATATTGGCTAGAAGTCAGAAGATAGAAGTCAGAAGTTCAAACACTTCCGTCTTCGGACTTCCAGCTTCTGACAAATAACCAAATATAATAAGAAATACTGATTATTTAATTAACCATTAAAATCACAGTAAAACCAAAAAAATAAAACTATTTTACATCAAGTAAAAATGATTTTCCAACAGCCATGATACTATCCTTAGATATAATCACCGGCATATATTCAACCCCTGTTCCCATGTTATAAAAATGAGCTTTTCCATCTGGCTGTGCCATTGACCAGTCTATGGGTTTCCAACTATTTTCGTTATAAACAGCTAAATATACATATTTAGTAGTATCAGTATAATGAATGCTCACGCTATCGGTTTGCAAATATTTATATGCTCAATCAAAAACTCAGATTTTACATTGTTAATATCCAGCAAAATGGAGTCTACCCTATAGTTTAATTTGCCAGAAATAGATTCAATGGAATCAATGTGTTTTTTTATGGAAACATAATCTGTAAAGTCATTAAAATCAATAACTATGTCTTTCTCATTTGAGTCGTGCAATATTGTCTTAATATAATAATTAATCTCTAAATTTTGAATTAGAAAATACGCAGATTTAAGTTTAAGAGAATCTTCAGGTTCTTGAAACGCAAGTATTACTTTAAGGAGGTCTGGCTTGTGAATCCCTGAATTATTTAATATTTTAAGTACTTCGCTTGGAATACCTGGTTTTTTTGATTTCAAACAGCTACTAAATATAGTTGATAAAATCAAAAATGAAAGAAAAATGATATGTTTACTTATGAACAGCATAAACCTAAAGTTTAGGCATCGTACAACTTATATTGTAATAATGCCTAAGAATTATTTCTTTTACTTAAAAAGAGCAAAAATGTTACAAGAAAAATATAGGTAATTTCAAGGTTTATAATACCACTTAATATCAATGAGTCCAGTCTAAAAACAAACAAAATCAAAAAAGTTTCTTTTGGTACTATTTTCACTTTTTTCAATTTACTGATGCTAAGGCATCACTGAATTTCAAAAAATTAAAATATCCCTCAAAATAACTCTTTTTGTGAAAATTGCCTGTTCTTAGACTAGACTCATCAATTAAATCTCTCTAATAGATTTTTTAGGTAACCAACCAGTACTTCCATTTTGGATTTTAATTTCAACCCAACTATCAATTCTATCAATAATTTCAACCTTTGTTCCATCATGAATAACAAATAAATCGACCGAATTAAGCGTTGGAGAACTTTTAACTGTTATTGAAGATATGAAAACTATTGCCTCCTTGTGTTCAATATTCAAATAGTACTTTTGTGAGGCTAAAGCAGACGATGCTATGGTTATAATCAAGAATAACATCCCAATATAAAATGAAAGTTTTCTATTTCCACGTTTTTTAGAAAGTATAAACAAACCAATGCTTAATATTAGAAATGAAAATGACACTAAAGCAAAGATAGCCCACGCATCAGCAGCCATTATGTTGTATATGGAATTCCACCAATGATGATAAAAAAGCTCCGGCACCTTCTCAATTTTATCAACAATCATGCTATTTGCAATATTTAAATTGTACTTAACATCCTCATCATTGGGCAATATCATACTAGCTTTCTCAAAATAAAGAATTGCTGAAGCAATATCATTATTTTTATAATAGGCATTGCCCATATTATAATAGAGCTCTCCTGATTCTACACCCTTGTTAATAACCCTACCATATGTTACTAATGCCGAATCATAAAGTCCCTGGTTATATGCATTATTTGCTATAACAACTAACGAATCGGAATTAACTGCAAATATTGTAACTCCCAACATCTGAAGAATAATTATGAGAAAATATTTAGTCATTGAGTAATATTTGATTTTTTTATTTCAGTCTTAAGTTCTTGCATAAGTATTATCTAAGTTCTTTCTCAGCCTCAATAATGGCAGTAACAGCCTCATTGTATATGGCTTCCATCTTACTGCTTGCATCACCCGGGGCAAATCGAGCAAACTCAATATTATTTAAAGTATTTATAAAATTCTCGGTTACTGCATTTTCAATATCTTTAGCTTTCAATATATCTGCAACAGTTTCAATTGAAAGTTCTGATTGTGTTAAACTAAATTTATCCACGATATAACCCCAAAGAGCTTGGGCAATTTCATCATAATATGCTTTATCATCACCATCATTCTTATATTTTGCAGCAACTTTTAATTTTGACTTTGCAACTTTATTAGCCTTTCTATTTTTCATCAATCCAACGTTAGATTTTCTTTTTCTAAGTTGAGTTATAACTAGTAACAAAATAATCATGATAACGATTGGTAGTATGATAAACAAGAAAAACGTATTTGATAAAAATAAGAATTCACCTTGTCTTTTATAATTGAAAGGTAATATTTTAATATGATGAATATCTTTTCCAATAAATCTGATATCTTCTTGTGCCGATGAGCTATATGATATTCCATTTGATGTAATATCGCCTTTGGTAACATGTATTTCATACTTCTCAGAAGAAATACTATGATAGCTTTTAGTAATAGTATTGAAATAACTTAAAGTAATAGGTAATATTTCAAAATCGCCACCATTACGGGGTATTGCAAGGTATTCAAACTTCTTTTTACCTGAAATACCAGAACTACTTGTTTTTATATTACTTGTTATTTTAGGATCGAAACTTTCAAAGTCAGAAGGGAATTTTAACTCCGGCAACTCTATCAACTCCAAATTACCTTTTCCCGAAAGGGTTAGTGTAATTGTAAGCGCATCATTTGCAGTAAGTGTTGTTCTGTCGATTCTACTACTGAGTCTAAAGTCGCCAACAGCTCCATCAAAACCGTCTGGTTTTCCCTTTTGAGGAAGTGGAGAAACATTAATTATTACTGGATTTGATTTTATAATTGTATTAATATTTTTAACATTCCTATTGAAAAATGGATCATTAAAAAAGTCTTCAAACGGATCATGCCCACGCCGTCTTGTGTTTTGAACCTTAAGCTGAACAGTACACTCCATTTCTGTTGGCTCAATTACAAGTTTACCTGTTTTTTGAGGGAAAACAGCAAATTTGTTAATCTCAGCAACAATATATTCTTCACCATTTATTATTTCGGTTTTTTGCTTGTATTGCTGATTTTCACTGAGTAGATTTTTTGACCAGAAACCTTGAAATGATGATAATTTTTTAACCATCAAATTAGAAACAGGAACTTTTGTATAAATTTTGTATGTTAAAATTACCTGCTGCCCAATGTAAGGAGATGCGTTACTCACAAATGCTTTTATGTAAACATCATCATCTTGTAATACTCCAGAGTTTGCAGGTTTTTTATTTTGCGAAGAATTACTCTGTTTAGTTGTTGCACCTTTAACAACTTTAATTTTTATGGTATTTGATTTTGTCTGCTTTCTATCAACAGTTACTGTTGCCGGACTAATTACAACTTCACCCACTTTTACTGCTTGCACAATGTAAGTATACTTCATTGCGTAACTTTGGGTCATTTTTCCATTTACATACTGGATGCTCGAATTACTTGAGCTACTAGGCCCTGACAACACTTGCAAGCTCCCAAAATTGGGAGATCTAAAATTATTAGCATCCTGATTTATCTCATACACAACTCTAAAACGCTCACCAACCTTAACAACTTGTTTACCAACACCCACAAAACGTATTTGATCATTAGCCAAGCCAAATAGTCCTGAAGTTATTATTAGTGATAATATTATAATTCGTTTAATCATATTTTATTGATGTTCATTAAAAAGAACATTTCTGAGATTAATATAACAAAAAATATTCCATGTTAGTATTTGTCAGTTTACCTTAATTAACATAACAAATAGCCTGCCATATAGTCTATTACCAATCTATGTCACTCTTCTTACCTTTAGCAGCCTTAGCTTTTTGCTTTTGAAGCTCCTGCAAAGTTTTCTTCTCATCATTCTGCAAAGCATCTAACATGCGCTGAGCATCTTGTTTTGATATTTGCTGAGGCTCTTCTTTTTGCTGATCTTTTTTATCTTCTCCTTTATTTTGATCTTTATTATCTTGATCCTTCTTTTCCTTTTCCTGATCCTTTTTGTCTTGGTTTTTTTTATCGTTTTTCTTATCCTTATCTTTTTTATCCTTGTTGTCCTCTTTATCCTCTTTGTCCTGGTCTTGATTCTGCTGTTCTTGTTCTTGTTGCTCGTTTAACTTTTTCCGTGCATATTCAAGATTATATTTTGAATTTGCATCAGTGGGGTTTAAACGCAAGGAATTTTTATAAGCATCTATACTTTCTTTATATTTTTTTTCTTTCATAAAAGTATTACCTAAGTTGTAATATGCAGCTGATTTTTGATCAGATTCAGATGAACGCTCAACAACCTCAGTAAATAAATTAGTAGATTCTTCATAATTTTCCTGCTCGTACATTGCATCACCCAAATTAAAAGTACCTTTAACATATCCGGGTTTTTCCATTAATGCTTTACGGTATTCCTTCTCAGCGTCCTGGTAGTTTCCTTCTTCATACTCACTATTTCCATTTCGAATACGCTTTTTTTCCTCCTGTGCAAAGCCAGAAATAACAAACAAAGTAGATACCATAAATAATATAATAAATCGCATAATTGTATTCTTATTTTCCAAAAAAATCAAATTTCTTAGCCCATCGTGTTTTCCTATCAGCAACCAACAATTCTAATATTAGTAAAAATATCGCTATTCCCAAAAATATCTGAAATCTATCTTCATAATCCGTAAATTGCCTTGTTTCTATTTCTTTTTTATCGATGGCATTAATATCTTTAAATATACGCTTTAAGCCAGTACTTGCATTATTAGCTCTGGCATATGCACCACCACCTGCTGCTGCAATTTGCCTTAGCATATCTTCATTTAATTTTGTAACAACAGTTTTATTTTGCTTATCTTTTTTAAAACCAGTTTGAACTCCATAGCTATTGTAAAGAGGAATTGGAGCTCCTTCGGGCAATCCCATACCAATAGTAAAAACATTAATTCCCAACTCATTAGCATCTGTTGCTGATTTAATTGCATCATCCTCATGATTTTCACCATCTGTTATTACAATTATTGCTTTATTATGCTCAGTTTCTCCAAAGCTAAGGGTTGCCATATCAATTGCTTCTCCAATTGCGGTTCCTTGGGTTGGTACAATCTTGGTGTCAACTGCTGATAAAAATAGCTTAGCAGCTGAATAATCTGTTGTTAACGGTAATTGTTTGTATGCATTTCCTGCAAAAATTATTATACCAACACGATCGCCCTGAAGTTTATCAATTAATGTTGAAATTGCCAGCTTCGACCTTTCTAGTCTGTTAGGCTTAATATCCTCAGCAAGCATTGAAGTAGATACATCAAGAACAAGATAAAGATCAATACCTTCGCGCTTTACATTTTCCAGTTTTGAACCAATTTGTGGATCAACAATTCCTATAACTAAGAATGCAACAGCAAACAATACTAAAAAAAACTTAAGAATTGGTTTTGATGAAGATGCTTCGGGCATCAATCTCGAAATTACTACCTCATCACCAAACCGCCTTTTAGCTTTCTTTAACCACATTTTGTAAAGCCAAAATAGAATGGTAAAAACTATTAGAATAGCTAATAGCATGAAGTACTCAGTATTTGCGAATTTTATCATTTGTTGTTATTACTCATTTGTTATTGAAAATAAGCTCCTTAGTTTTATGGAAATTTTCTAAAAACCAAATATCTTAAAATAATCTCCAAAGAAAATAATGCTAAAGCAAGCAAAGCTAACGGTAAGAAAGATTCATGTTTTTTTCTAAACTCTTGAACATCAATCTTTGATTTTTCCAAGTTATCAATTTCATTATAAATTTGCTTAAGTTTTTTATTGTTATCGGCTCTAAAATATTTTCCGCCAGTCATACTTGCAATATTCTGGAGTAATTCTTCATCAATTTGCACCTCCATTTGTTGCATTTGAATTCCATATGGGGTTTGCACTGGATAAGGAGCCGTTCCCATTGACCCAATCCCAATGGTATAAACCCTAATTCCAAACATATGAGCCATTTCGGCAGCTGAAACCGGATCAACAGATCCTGAATTATTGACGCCATCTGTAATGAGAATAATCACTTTTGAAATTGCATCTGAATCTTTTAACCGGCTAACAGAGGTTGCCAAACCATCTCCTATTGCAGTACCATCCTCTATCATTCCACTTTGTACTTCCACAAAAATATTAGAAATCATTGTATGATCTGTGGTAAGTGGCACTTGTGTAAAAGCCTCCCCACTAAAAATAACCAACCCTACCCTGTCATTTGGACGACGAGCAATAAACTCAGCGGCAACTTCTTTGGCAGCCTCTAATCGATCTGGCTTAAAATCACGGGCCAACATACTCCCCGAAACATCAATTGTCATCACAATATCAATCCCTTCTATATTAACGTTTTGCTTTGTGGATATTGATTGCGGGCGAGCTAATGCTACTACTAACAATGCAACTGCTAACATTCTAAGAGCAAATAAACTATGAATTAGCCAAGTTTTAGGACTAGTTTTCATATCATTAAAAACCTGCAGCCCTGAAAACCTTAAATCGGCAGAAACTGTACTGTTTTTAAACCAATACCAAACAATTAGCAATGGAATTACTAATAGCAAGTATAAATATTCGGGGTTTGCCCAATTATCAATATTCATCATTTGCTAGCTTTTTTTAAATTTAGTATCATCAATACTTTCAATTTGTACAGTATCTGCAACCTTTTTTGTTTCATTAACAAAATCTACACAATGAGTAAGCCCTAAATCATTTTCAAGTGCCGTTGGAACTGCTTTTGCAAACTTTACCATATCTGATAAGTTCATAACACCCTCTAGTTTATTCATTGCTTCATTGTTTATCTCAAATTCGCGAAGCTTTGTAATAATCTCATAACTAGTCATTTCTGGTGCATCAAAATTGTATCTATTAACCATATACTCGCGAATAATATCAGTTAATTCAGAATAGTATTTTTTAAGTCGCCCTGATTGCCAAACTTTTGTTAGCCTTAACTCTTCCAGTTTATTAATTGCCATTATATGTGCCGGAATTATTGGCTTTGGCTTACTCTTAAAAATTGGCTGCTTTTTCTTCCTTTTTATCAGATAAAAAATTAATAAGCCTAGGACAATAAGAATAGCTGTTGCGCCAAGTATCAAAGGTAATAACTCCTTAAATGTATATGGCTCAGCAATTGGTCCGGATAACGGTTTAAAAGCTTGTGATGTATCCACCTCAGGTGCATAAACCTGTAAAAAAATGAGACCTGTTGATGCGGAAAATATTGCACTATCGTTGCTGTATCGATATTTGAAATTAGTTGAAGGTATTTCAAAATATCCTGAGTCGAAAGATGTTACTACAAATTGCTGACTTAGGGAAATACTAGAGCCTGAAAAAACTGTATCAATATTACTTCTGTTTATTATTTCAATATTAGCTGTTAGAGTATCAACCAATAACGGCCATGCAACCGTAGTATTATTTGGTACTGTAAGTCCAAATTTAAAATTAATTTGGTCGCCAATGGTAATTGCATTGGAGTCGAGTGATGACCATGCTGTTATATCCTGTGCCATAATTTGAGCAGCAGAAAAGATGGATATAATAATAATTAATATTTTTTTAAAAAAATTCATTCTGATTTATGTTTGCTTATCTCCTAGCTTCTCGTTTTTTAAATAGATTCATTAATGGTTTAACATAATCTTCTCCTGTGTAAACCTTTACCATATCAACTCCAAAACGTGCAAAAGTTTTATCCAAGCTTGCTGCTTTTTCAGAAACACGCATGGCATACAATTTTCTCACCTTTGAGCTTGAAGTATCAATCCATTTTGTTTTACCTGTTTCGGCATCTAACATGCGAACCATTCCAACATCAGGTATTTCTTTCTCACGTTTATCAGTAACCCTAATGGCAATTAAATCATGCTTATAATTAGCTATTTGTATAGCTTTCTCAAATCCACTATCCATAAAATCACTAATAATAAAAGCTGTGGATTTCTTCTTTATCGCATTTGTAAGATAACGTAAAGCTTCGGCTACATTTGTGGCATTATTTTCAGCTTTAAAATCAATTAATTCTCTGATTATACGCAATATATGTGATGTACCTTTTTTTGGAGGAATAAACTTTTCAATAATATCGCTAAAAAAAATAACACCAACCTTATCATTATTTTGAATTGCTGAAAATGATAGCACTGCAGCAATTTCGGTAACAACATCTTGCTTTAACTGACCTTGTGTACCAAAATTATTTGAGCCAGAAACATCAATAAGTAACATTACAGTAAGTTCGCGCTCTTCTTCAAATATTTTAATAAATGGGTGATTAAATCGTGCAGTTACATTCCAATCTATATTCCTGATATCATCACCAAATTGGTATTCACGAACCTCGCTAAAAGCCATACCTCTTCCCTTGAATACACTATGATATTCGCCAGAAAATATCTGATTCGACAATCCTCTTGTCTTTATTTCAATTTTCCTAACCTTTTTGAAGATGTCTTGTGCTTCCATGTTTTTACGATAAATCTTTTATTCTAATTGGCAGTCTACAGTCAGCAGTTAGCTATATTTTTCTGGATTTTTTAACATGTAATTTAAAAGTTTACCAATTTCAGCAGATTTATTATTGTAATCATCATTTGTTAATTCAAATTTCTTTTTATATTTTACAACTTACTGCTCAAAACTACCGACTGTAAACTACCAACTGAAGACTATCTAAGGTACTTCTACTGAGTTTAGTATTTCATTAATAATATCCTCACTAGTGATGTTTTCGGCCTCGGCTTCATAAGTTAGTCCTATACGATGTCGTAATACATCATGTGCAACAGCACGAATATCTTCAGGAATGACATATCCACGGCGGCGAAGGAATGCAAGAGCTTTAGCCGCAAGAGCTAAATTAATACTTGCCCTTGGCGATGCACCATATTGTATCATACCAGCAAAACTACTTAACTTGTAATCATTCGGGTATCTTGTTGCAAAAACAATATCAGTAATATAATTTTCAATTTTTTCGTCGAGATAAATTTCACGAACAATTTCACGAGCTTTAAGAATATCGCCAGTATTTAGTATGGTACTAGTTTTGGATTGTGTGTTAGTAATATTTTGGCGCAGAATAATTTTTTCGTCTTCTTTTGTTGGATAGTTAATTACTACCTTAAGCATAAAACGGTCAACTTGAGCTTCAGGCAATGGGTATGTTCCTTCTTGTTCAATGGGGTTTTGAGTAGCCATTACTAAAAAAGGCTCTTCCAGTTTAAACGTGGTATCACCAATTGTAACTTGACGTTCTTGCATAGCCTCAAGAAGAGCACTTTGTACTTTAGCAGGAGAACGGTTGATTTCGTCAGCAAGAATAAAGTTAGCAAATATTGGCCCCTTTTTAATCATGAACTCCTCATTTTTCTGGCTATAGATTAGTGTACCTAATAAATCAGCAGGTAATAAGTCAGGAGTAAACTGTATACGGCTAAATTTTGCATCTATAATATTTGCAAGCGATGTTATAGCCAAAGTTTTAGCCAAGCCCGGAACACCTTCAAGCAATATATGCCCATTTGCAAGCAAACCTATCATAAGCCTCTCAGTCATGCGCTTTTGCCCTATAATAACCTTGTTCATTTCAAGGTGTATTAAATCGGTAAATTGGCTTTCTCGCTGTATTCTATCGTTTAATTCTCTAATATCAGTTTCTAACATTCTAATTCCTTTTTTATATAATGCAAAACTACAAATTTGATTTTTTGCCCAGTGTTAATATTTGTTAAAGAAGGAATTGCAAAACTAATTTTATAAAAATATTAAAGGCTATAGATATTTACATGAATGATGTTTTCAATTGGCTAATCTGCGATAAGCATTTAATAATATCTTAAGAAAAATATTTAACCTATTTATTTTAAGACCTATATAGGTTGTCTTTTTTGCACCAAATCCTTTGTAGAATCTTGCCAAATTTTGATTATTTGAGCCTTCAAAATCTAATATCTTAGATGTTTCAGAGTTATCCCTAATAATAGTATCAATTAACATTGACATAGCACCATTGGTTCGTGCAAGCTCGTTTGTACCAGAAAAAAGAAATGTTAGCCGGTTACCGGTATTCATAAAAAAAGCAGCAGCACAAAGTTCATTGTGCTCGGTATAAACACCACAGGAAAACCCCATCCCCTTATGTATTGCCGTGTACATAACACGCTGAAACACAAGATAATTACTATCACTCCATTTCGTAATATCAGCACCTTTGTTATCCCTAAATATTTTAATAACAGTTTCGGGCTTAACACCTTTCATAAATGTTAAGTTATTTTTTATACTCTTTTTTAGATTACGTTTAGTATTTGTTGAATATTGCAAATATAGCTTTTGGTAACCAGATATTAAATCCAATAAATAATTTGCGTTAAGGTTAATGTCATAACTCTCATCATCTAACTTATTATAACTATTTAAATTAATGTCAATAATCTTTACATGTTTAGGTATATTTTTTATGAAATTATCAACAATATCAGGATTTAGAATTCTTTTGGAAAATACGCCAAATTGTTGAGTAAAATATGGTTGAAAATAATATGTAATACCATTTTTTGTTTTCAACGTAAGAGGCATAACCCTCTGATAATCATCCTCAATTAGAGCATCCCAACTTTCATGTATTAAATCTAAATACCACGAATAAACATAGATATTTCCATTGAAGGATTGCTTTATGCAATCGTCCCACTTGATTTTGTCAATCTGGTTATGTTTAATGTACTTTATCAATTTATATATTTCTGTTTTTAGCACTCATAACCACTAATTATCTGCAGCCATAATAAGTAACTCCTCATACACTTTTCTCCACCCTTTCCACCTTTTCTCATCACTAAGTGGCTCATTATGCCATAGCGAAATAAATGTGCCATTTACTTTTTTAACTTCATTTATCAAAACTCTTATCTGCTCAATTGCATCAGCAGGTGTAAGATTCATGTAATCTTTAAGTGTACCATCCATTACCATAAACGGGTGAACCCGCAGTTTAGTTTCCACTTCAATATCCAGATCATAAAAGTTATATGTATTACAAATACCAGCTCTAAATCCTGGTAATGCAGCATAACCCATAGAATAATCATCCGTAATATCTTCTTCAATTAAATTACGATATGTTGTGGGTACTGTAAGTTTTAGGTAATGTTGTCGACTTTGAGTAATGTCTTTATTAACAACTTGTTCTAAATTTTTTATTTCGTTGTGTAACAACTCAGGATGGTCATTTGTGTTGTAAGATGGATGGATACCTATTTGAGCATAATCACCCATCTTCTTTATTAAAAATCTAAATATCCGGTTTCGAGTATTTATGTTTTTATCAAACTCACCATAATGACCAAATAAAAAGAAATATACTGGTCGCAAATTGTGCCGTTTTTGATATTCAATTTGCAAATCAAATGTATCAAATGGATCTTTAAATCCTGAAAATAATACTCTTGTACGCTGAATAATATCCTTAAAATTCAAATCTCTAACAGACTTTAAATATCCACCAATTGACCTTACTAATCCTTTTTGTGAATATGTAAAAGCTTGATCTACATCATAAGTTGGCTTAAATCTATAATTACGAACTGGAAAATTAAAATCAGGATATTTATCCAGAATTATCCTTTTTACTATGAGCGTCCATATGTTTACCATTGGCTTGTTAAGTATATTTAGTTCAGAACTTATACTCAAGTGAGCTGTAAACCTACCATGTGCATCTCTCACATATGGTTGATACTCTTCATATCTCGAAACAAGATAAAATATTGCAGAGAACACATCAAAAGGCAGACATGAATCTTTATCATAAGTAGGAAATAAGGCTGTATTTCCATCGTATTCAATGTGTTCAATATCTATATTGTCAACTCCTCTTTGAAAAAGTAATCCAGATGATCTAATAAAAATATCATCTGAATATGCCTTATCTGCATATACCATTTTTGCAGTATCAGCTGATAAGAATTCATCTAAATTAGTAGTGAGAGTACAATTAATCTTAAGCAACTCTTTAAACACAAGTCTAAATACATATCGCACTCGACTGGTTTTTTTTGGGACAAAAACTAGTAAATCTTCCATCATGCCAAAAATACAGAAAATAAGCTTGGTGATAATGATGTAAACAACAAATTAAATAAGCAATCAAAATAATAATAAATTGATTATTTTTGAGACCTAATATTTGCATATGGAGAATTTTATTGTATCAGCTCGAAAATATCGCCCAGCAACATTTCATCAAGTTGTAGGTCAGGAAACTATAACATCTACATTACAAAATGCCATTAAGAATAATCACCTTGCACAGGCATTTTTGTTCACCGGTCCGCGTGGTATTGGTAAAACAACCTGTGCCCGCATATTGGCCAAAACCATTAATTGTGAAAACCTGACAAAAGATTTAGAGCCTTGTAATGAGTGCGAATCGTGTACATCGTTTAATAATAATGCTTCTTTTAACATCCATGAGCTTGATGCTGCGTCCAATAACTCAGTTGATGATATACGCCATCTTGTTGAACAAGTACGAATTCCTCCTCAGGTTGGGAATTATAAGGTTTATATAATTGATGAGGTTCATATGCTCTCGCAGGCCGCGTTTAATGCTTTTTTAAAAACTTTGGAGGAGCCGCCAGCTTATGCTAAGTTTATTCTTGCTACAACCGAAAAACACAAAATTATTCCTACCATTCTTTCAAGATGTCAGATATTTGACTTTAAGAGAATTACTGTTGAAGATATTGCAAATTATTTGGGATATATTGCAGAACAAGAAGGTATTGATGCAGAAATTGAAGCACGTCATATTATTGCACAGAAGGCTGATGGTGCAATGCGAGATGCACTTTCTACTTTTGATCAAATTGTTAGCTATAGTGGGAACAGAGTTTCATATCAGGATGTAATTGAGAACCTTAATATACTAGATTACGAGTACTATTTTAAAGTGACTAATTACCTCATTAATAATGACATACCAAGTTTATTGCTTATCTTTAACGAAATTATTGAAAATGGATTTGATGGTCAACATTTTATAGTTGGGTTATCAGAACATTTAAGAAGTCTACTAGTACTGCAAAATCCTGCAACTATTCAGCTAATGCATGCAAGTGGCTCACTAAAAGAAAAATATGGAAATCAAGCAAAGGTTTGTTCTACAAATTTTTTATTAGATGCATTGCAAATATGTAATAAATTTGATCTTAGTTATAAAAGTAGCAGCAACAAGAAACTTCACATTGAAATAGCTCTGCTTGATTTAAGTCGCCTTACATTGTTGAATTCTGCTTCTCCACAGTTAAAGCAACCCGCAAATATATCAAAGGTTGAAGAAAAAAAGCAAGATTATAAGCCATTTAAGCCTCAACCTACCCAGCCTATTATTGTTGAGAAGCAGCAAAAAGAAACGGAAAAGCAATCTGAAATAATACAGCCTAAGAAAGCAGAAGCTGAAGAAGAATCTAATAAAGCCCTTGACACTAAAGTAAAAAAAGCACAAAAAAAAGAGTCTGGTAATGGTAAAGTGATTAAAAATATTTCCATAAAGCAAAGTCTCGAAGCTTCAAGGAAAAAAAATGAAATTGCGGATGAACTTTCCGAAGACATTATAACAACTGGGTTTTCGCAAGACAGACTTGTTGAAGTTTGGGAATCATTTGTTGCCTCTTATATAGATAAATCTCCAAGCTTTGCCAATGCCATAGCCAAATACAAACCTGTATTAAAAGAAAACTTTGAAATAGAATATAAGGTCGATTCGTTGATTATTACAAAAGATTTACTTTCTGTAACATCATTGTTAGAATTCTTAAAAAACAATCTTAATAATAATCAAATAATCCTGAAACCAGTGGTTCCTGCAAAAGGTGGGCAGAAAATTGCTTACACTGATCGTGAAAAGTTTGCTGAGATGACAAAAAAATATCCTGATATTAATAAGCTCAAGGATCAACTAAATTTGGAAATAGAGTTTTAAAATTACTTTTTAGTATTTTAACTCATCAATGTAATTCAACTTAATATTACAGTACCTATCTGTTTTGAGCTCTTTAATTAACCCAACCATTGTATTATAGGGTCCTTTTGTTACTGCCATGTTTACCAACCATGCTGGTATATTGCCTCCCGGATCAATTTCGAGTTCGAAGGAAATATGTACGAAGCCATTGCCTATTGGATTTAGTGTCCAAACTGATTTAATATATGATATTCTTACACAATCTTCTTGCTTGGGTCCAAAGTCAGGAATCGCAATAGATGATATTGTAACTGAATAATCAATTTTATTTTGAAGCAACACAATGCTTGTGTAATAGTCGCGATTTGAGACAGGCCATGGAGTATCTGTATAACTATAGTATTTCCAATTAAAATTATCAGCAATTTCAACAATTTCAGCACTTTCATTCAAAAATACCCAATTACTATGGTTTTTTGCATCTTTAAATAAAGCTACAAGCTCAGATAATGTAGTAGTTACGACTGATTCAATCTTTACTTTTTTTATTTGTTGATCAGCTACTTTTTGAGTATATACTTTTATATTATTGCAACTTTTCACCAGCTCCCATTTGCTCTTGTCCTGACCAATGAGTCCTGAATTAAGCACTATAATATTAACTAAAAAGACTAAATATTTAAAGGTAATTGACAATATGGTGATTTTGATTCATAACAAATGTAATAATTTAAAAGGATAATCTATTTTT
>Ga0307987_1000998_pt1 | contig 16107 bp, 7 predicted proteins | sample EllFjometagen181_FD_203157 | JGI IMG/M metagenome (GOLD analysis project Ga0307987, IMG submission 203157) | Marine microbial communities from Ellis Fjord, Antarctic Ocean - #181 | ecosystem: Environmental > Aquatic > Marine > Unclassified | place: Southern Ocean | collected 2014-10-08
AATGTCCTCATTATCATGAAAAGTTGACATGTATAAAATTGATTTGGAAGTTATTGGATATCAGAATGTTAGAAATGATTAAAATAAAAAACGATCACAAAAAACAAGAAAATGAAAGATTGTAATACAAAGAAGAGATGAAAAAAAATGAATAATAGGGTAGCAATTTTATAGCTCCGTCGGAGCGGCAGAGTATAGCCATGGGTGTAAACCCGTGGAAAAATAACAAGGGCAAAGCCCGTACCTGCCCACGGCAGTGTCTTTATTCATTATTGGATGCTCCGTGTAGGAAAACACCTCTAGTAACAAAAAGTAAAGGAAATATTTAAATGTTAAAATACCAGAAACATCATGTCATGAGCGCACAAGAGAATTGTTCTTGGGCAAGTAAAATGATATTGAATCCTGCTATGGTGAAAGATCCTCAAAACAGCAATGTAATTCATATGTTGTTCAGAGCAACAGGTCCTTGTCCTGAAAATCAATTGCAGGGGAAACCAATGCCATACCCAATTTTTATTGGTTATGCAGTAAGCAAGGATGCTGGTACAACTTGGACAGCTGACTTTGAAAACCCAGCAATAAAGCTTGCTCTTGAATATGATGCCGACAAGATGATGACGGAAGATATCAACAAAAACAGTGTAATTAATTACGCCAACGGCAGCACCGAAGATCCTCGTCTATTTTATTTTGAGAACGAACTATATTTGTCTGTTGCCGGTCGTCCTTTTCCTCCCGGACCGTATTGGGACCATGATGATCCAGTACAATGCATGCCTGAATGGGCGGTAAACAATGAACATGATTTGGGAACCGCAATTACTGCAAATAGCACTGTTAGTTTACTGTATAAAGTAAACCTTGATGCTCTGAAAACTAAAAATTATACCGAGGCATTTACCTTGGTTGGACCAATGCACAATCCCGATATAAGTGATGATAGAGATGTGGTTTTATTTCCACGCAAACTGAAGATTAAAGGTGAAGAAAAAATTGTATGCATTCATCGTCCAAAACATCCGTGGAATTACGAAATTGGAAAGAATTTAAAAGCTCCATCTATTTTTATGGCTGCAGCTAATTCTCTTGCCGAACTACCAAGCGACGATAATGAACGTGAGGTATTTGCTGTACCTGAATTTGAATGGGAGCAGAATCGTATTGGTGCAAGTTGGGCTCCAATAGAAATTTCTAATGGTGAATGGCTTTTTCCGTATCACGGTAAGCAAAACGATGAAGTAGGTTATACACAATCATTTATGATATTAAAAGAAAATGGGGATGGTTTTCCTGAAATTACAAATCGTCCATCCGAACGACTAATGTTTGCAGACGAGGCTTGGGAACTTGATGGCGATTTCACAATCCCATGTTTATTTACCTGTTCAGGAGTGATTTTGGAAAACGGTACATTGAAAATGGGTTATGGTGCCGCAGATCAAAAGATTGGAATGGCTTCTGTAAACTTTGAAAAGCTAATTGCATACGTAAAAAAATTCGATGCGGGTGGAAATATTTTATAACCACGAAAAGGCATAGCGCAGTCAAGCCGCAACCAAAAAAAGTCTCGCACAGAGGCACAGAGAACGCAGAGAAGAGGAAGAGAGTTGGCAAGTGCGCAAGTTGTAAGAAAGAGTTTTAGCAATAGTTTAGGGTAACGCAACGATCTTCGTTGCAGGTATAGAACGCCAACAACCTAGAAGGTTATGCTACCTTAAGATCTGCAAATCAGTATTATTTTGTAAGTTGTTCCTTTCTATAAATACCGCTAGAGGCATTCCAACGTTTACCCTTCACCCTTTACATTTTGTTGTATATTGGATATTCTTCAAGAACGCAGAGAAGATTGTGCCCCCATTCAAAGTTGAATCCAAGATTCCTCCATGTGCCAAATGCCAGTCCCGCTATAAGTTATTACGTAAAAAAAACAGAAAACATTCTCACTGATATTAAGTTGGCTTACACTTTTTAGCAATTAACCTTGCACTCGTTTTAACAAATGCGCAAAGAATGAAAAATGTAAACTAATTTTAATGCATTTACGGTGGCTAACGCAATAATACCGTGAGTGATTTTATATTAATTCATACAAGCGAACAGGTCCCAGAAGCCCGGCGGTCAGCATTGCCAGACGGTCATGATTGCCGGGGCCATTAGTTACATTGACTTTTAATGTGTGTTTACCCTTTTTGAGAAATCCTAACTTACATTTGTATGGTTTCCAGGGGAGCAGCTCTATATGTTCTCCGTCAATAAAAATATCAGCAATATCTTCTACCCTACCCAAATCGATATGATATTCTCCGGGAGCCAAAATGTCAACTTCTACAGAATATTCCGCGGTGCCGGAGAATGTTGGATAGCCAATTTCTTTCCAAGGGGAAAGAGCATCCAGTTCAATGGCTTCATTACAACCCTGCATGAATGGTAAGGAACGGTATGCATGACGATACTCGCAAGTAAAGTTCCCATAAAGATAAGGCATTTCAAACAAGCCTCGTTCTTTTCCCTGAGTGAGAATTGTGATTTTGTTTTCAGTTGGGGTTGAGCCCGTGCGGATATGTTCAGTCAAATCTGCTGAAAAATTATAGCAGTCATATATGCGTTCATTTTTAAAATCCTTGATTTCTACGCCGTTAAAAAGCAGTTTCCAATCGCCTTTTATGGCACTTTTATCAAAAACTATTTTCAATGATTCTGCTTTTCCACTGTATAAAAAACGGCTTTGGTAAAAGACCTGATTTTCGCCATATTCCAGTGGATCATCCTGACGTTCAAGTAAGTTATATGATGACGCAGGCTCCAGGTTAGGATCATTTTTAGCCTGCCAGATTGCAAGCGGTATATGGTTTTCATGGAATTTGACTTGCCAGCCAGAATTCAAAGTAATATTTTTTGTCAGAATCTGAACCGGCTGGGGAGCTTGAACTGTACTGTCAAGCAGCAGAGAACCTTTTGCCGGGACTGTTACATCGGTACCATTGTAATTCCCACTGAAATCTCTTTCCGCACGATTGAACAGAAAACTGATAATTCTACCATCATCATCACGCCTTAAAATAAAAATATTTTCACATCCGGATCCTTCTAGTTCGGGCCCCGGCAAAGAAGATATTATCTCCCGAGTCACCTCTTTACTGAATGTACAGTCCTGATTTTGCCATTCTTTTATCGGTTCATCAAGCTCATTGCCTAGTAGTTGCGGCATTTCACCAAGTACTATTACCTTTCCTCCTGTAGCTATGTATTTTTCAAGGGCAACAGCGGTATCTGCGGTAATAAATTTAAGGCAAGGAAGGATTATTACCTGCCAATCCTCCGGCATTTTACCATTAGATTGTTCGGTAATAGTAATTTCATCAATTAAGTCAAAATCTTTTTGCTGAGAGAGCAGGTCATCAGCCAGCAAATGGATTTTGCTTTCAAGTTCGCTGGCGTTCCAGGTTTGCTTTGCGTTGAACTTGCAATAAAAACTGGTCGATGGATAAAGCATTGCAATTCCGCAAATATGCTTGCCGATAGACAGAGTTTCGCAAGTGTTTTTTATATGTTCTATAAGTGCTGGCATATATTCCCATTCTGAATGCTGATAGGATAATGACGGCGGCACTTCATCTTTCCGTGGCCCGTCAAATGAATAACTTAGACCGTGAAGATTAAAGTAATTTATTCCCATAACCATCTGGTAATCAAGAGAAAATTTAAGATCCTTCAAAGATGTTTCATTACCCATTACTGCTAAAGCATCAGAACCTGCTTGTTCTTTGCCAAAGATGTGTGCGGCGGAAGATACTACCTTAAGTCCAATATGATATGCGGCTGCATCGCGCCAGGCTATCCCCGCTCCAAGCGGATCAGTACAAGGAATGTCGAGATATTTGTAACAACGTAATTCGTTTGGCCAAGCATGAGCAACGTAATCAAGCCATTCCGTACGGGTAAGGTGACCAGCACTTTGAATATTATGTTCGCAGCACCAGTTTTGTGTTTGCTGTAAATAATTTGTGCATTGCAAGCGCATCTGGGTCATACGGTAATGATGACGAATCAAAGAAGTTTTTTCATCAATATCTACTGCCAAGTGAGGTAGATTTTCGATTATGTCATAGCCGTGTTCATTGGCAAATTCTTCCGTGAATTTATTTGTCCATGGAAAATTCCCACCTGGAGCCGGTTCGTCCATAAATGCGGCATGAAAATCGTTTGCCAATACTTCGTTCCCAAATTTATCAGCATATTCACTATGAGTATAACGAATAAATTCAGCTGTAGCTTTTTTATTGAGAATATCGGTATTATGTCTTCCCTTAGTGCCGACTATTTGTATTGCGACAATCAAATAATCGCTTTGTTTTTCCGGTTTCCATTTTAACGCATAGGTTCTGCTTCTCTCGTTCATGCTTGTACGCCAGTGCGGCATTCCAATTTTACAGGTGGGTGAATAAGCCCCTTCGTTAACTTGTCGCTTAATCCATTCAGTCCTGACCGTGCCACAGTGTGTGCTTATGTCAATAGGAGCACCAAAACCTGCTTTAAGTTTTGGCAGAGCATAGCATTTTAGTAATGCTGAATTCAACAAACGAAGTTCTATTGGCGAATCAGTTGCCTTAAATTCAGCAATAGTGAATTCAAGGTTTCGCGCGGCGAGTTCCGGGTTATTCCAGATAATCCGATTTCCTGCAGTTGCGGACGGAAAATAATCTTCATCCCAAATCGCGAATTTCATTCCATTAGCGTGACATTCGTCAACAATCACTTTAATAATCTTCCACCATTCTTCTGAAAAGTAAGGAATCTTAAGCCCCTGCCTAGCGTGCCCGTAAATAGCCTGATAACCAGCTTGAGCAATTTCCCGAACCTGCTTTCTAACTTCATCAGCCTTCAGGTCATGATTTAGAAAATATTGCCCAGCTACATAAATTTTATTATTCATTTTATTTTAATTCTGTTATTATATATTATAATTTCTCTGAAAAGTTGCAGTTTTAAACAGCAAAAAAGTTTTAAGATGTTCAAGTCATCTTTTATTTCACTATCATCCCATAGAGGTTTAAAAAATAGCTGTTTTTTTAGTTGCAATATAGTATGTTGCATTATTTATGAAAACAAAAAATAGCTAAAATAAATAGTAGCATTTTGCATCAGATGATTCAACTAATTCCTAATGGTTTACCAGATAAAATTGCTACCAAGAAAAATGTGGACATCATAAAGTTTAGTTGCACTAGTCATATTTGAGTATTGATGTATGTAGGGCATCCTGTTTAATTCATAACTAACGTATTAGTAACAATTAATATGTTAGTTTTTAGGATAAAGTGCAAGGTTTTTTGCACATTTAAGCCAAAAAGCTTGCAGATGAACTATCATATAAAGTTCATACTTTTTATGAATTTGTAATTACTTTTGGATTATTTTAACTCCCTTGCCCCATCGACCTTGTCCATAAGGAGTAAGTATTTGAGCTGGTTTCCACTTTTCCCATGCATTATTTGTCAACCAATTTGGATCAGCCTTGTCGCTTGCTTTCCAGGTCTTATCACTTATAATTGAATACTTCTGACCATCAGTTGTTTCAATTTTTAACTCAACCAAAAATCCACATGGAATATGCCCTCCATCAGCAACAGCGGCAGATAAAACATTTTTGCCTTCTTTGAGAAGTTTGCTACAATCAAGCTGTGTAAGATTAGTCCACCCGGCATCTTCGCCGAGTAATTTGCCATTAAGGTAAACAACACATGAATCATCAGATGTAACTAACAACTTTGCTGATTTGATTTTTTTTTCAATAGTGAAGTCTTTGCAAAGCCATGCTTGGCAACCATCATAAGTCTTTACATCCGCCCATATCCAATTAGTTTTACCATCATAGATTACTGTATGCTGTCGATCGTAAAGTTTTTCTTGTATGAATTGATTAAATGGATTAACTTTATTTTCTAATCTTGGTATTGAATGCTGCAAATGATTAACCGGAGCAGGTAGTTTATCAGTTCCATAAACATGAACTCCGAATGGCTCCAAAGTGTCATTGATGACTCCATTTACCAAGGTAAGTTTACGGTTTTCCTGAAAAACAATTAGTTCATTAACAGTAAAATCACTGTTGATTGTAAATTTTTCTGTTTTGTTATAAAGGTTAATCGCTATAATATATTTCTTACCATTGACGACGTATTCATAATATTTTATATGCGTTCCTTTTAATTCAAGCGTTTTGACTAGTTCAGCATTAACAAAGAAGCCGGACATCTCTTGCAATTCTTTTGTAACTTTAAATAAAACATCATAAAATTCAGGGGTGAGAATGGACTGAGTCCCCCAATAACCAACAGAAGTAGCTTTATTTAGCAAGGCATCATAAGCCATAAAACGGGATTCAGCATAAGTTGGATAACCTTCGTTTGTAAGATTTTCTTTGCTGGACCATTGTTTCCAGGAAAATCCTTGAAAAGCCATCCAGATTGCTTTGTTTTGACCAGCGGCATCATAATACATCTGAGCATATTTACCAACACAAGTAAGTCTCTTGTCTTTCATCCCAGAGTGCCCTCCAGGATATGGAACAGGATAAATGTCCAAACCATAAATATCAGCAGCTTTACTGTATTGTTCATGAACCTCTGCTGAACCGCGCGGAGCGGCATTTATCCAAACTGGATGGTATGGATCTAAATCCTTAAAGGCCTTATAGGCTTTTGTTAAATTATCGAGAGATTTTCCTCCCCAAGCTGGCTCGTCAACTAAAAAATAACCAAAAAGTGCAGGATGACTTTTTACTTTTTCAGTCAGAATATTAGCCATTCTGATTTTCCATATTTTCAACTGATCGCCTTTAGTATCCCTTGGATAACCAAGTGATAAAAATACCTTTATGCCATATTTCTCAGCCCGATCCAAACGATTAAGAGCAATTGTTTCATTTGCACATCCTTGAATATAAAGATTCACGCCTTGTCTAGCTGCATAATATAAATTAGATGCATCATCATCATTTTTCAAGCTGACAATTTGCCAAAACGCTATAGGAAAAAAGACTTTACCATTGATATAAAAGTTTCGGTCTTCTCTCTGAATAACTTCCATTGGGGCTTTAGGAAGTTTGTTTATTTCAATAAAAGAAGTGGCTATTTTCCCTTTTGTTCCAAACAGAACAGCTTCAAGTTTATATTTGCCATCTGCCATGTTTTCAGCAGGAATAGAAAAATTGATAATATCGGAATTGTTTACCAAATCCTTTGAAAAAATAGACTTGTCATTTTGTTTTAAATTTATAAAAACTTTTTTCACCGGCAAACCAGTTTTTACTTCACCTATTATTTCTGAAATCTGCATGCTTGAATATATCATATTTCGATAGTAAGGTTTTTGTAAAGTAATAGCATATTTTTCTAACGGATCTACTTCTGCCTCTTTTAGTTTTATATTCTTAAAGAGTATTTTGTTGCCACTTGTGACAATGTTAATATTTATCTTTTGAGAAGCTGCATACTTAGGTATGCTAAAAGTGAATTCCTTGTTCTGGTAACTATTATTCCAAACATCATCCCATGGAGATTTTGCAATGCTTTTTCCATTACTTAACATGGCCTCCAATTGGAAAGGGTGATATCCTGTAGAAGTGCCGGATTTCCCAACACCGATAACAGAATAACTGCAAGTATATTTCTGCCCCGCTTCCAGAGGAATATTTTTTAATGAAGCACTGAAGCCTCTCGAATTGTTACAGGCTTCCAGAACTTCATCTTCTCCTTGTTTAGTAAACTTAGAGCTACCATAAACAAACCAATCACCGCCAAATTGTTGTTTTACAACCTTTTCATTTATTAATTCAATTTGTATATTTCGAAAGCATATAGTACTCTCTTGACTAGAAGTGAGTTCTAAAACATTTCCAATAGTTTCTGTCGGGTAATTAATAGTAAAGCCTTTCTTTTCCCACTTGGTACCAGCTTTGGCTGAATCATAATTGCATGTTTTTTTTATAGAAGAATTTTTAGCTACAAATTTTATACTGTATTGTGTGCCTTCTACTGGACTTCTAACCTCATAAGAAAACTTGTATGCCTTGCCCGCTTTCATCAAAAGGTTGCCTTGCACCAAACAACTTCCTTTGCGTTTTGGTATCAATATGCAAACACCACCATCTTTTCCTCGTGTAATGCTTTTTTTTCCTATCCGGTAGGAGCTCCAACCATGAGGAATACTTTCACCATCTTTAAATTCAAAAGCTCCATTTAAAATAATTTCATTTTCTTTACGAACTTCTGGCACAAATTTTTGAATTGAAATATCTTTAAATTCAACTTCACATTGACTCAATACATTTATAACTATATATGGCAACGGAAAATCTTTTTCATATTTAAAGATTTTACTGACACTACGCCATTCATTTGCAACTGTTAAACGTCCAGCTCCAGAGCTATTTGATTTCGATTTTCCATTCTCACGCTTTTGCCATTCACAATAAATTCTGCATATAGCGTCTTTATCTTTCTGAACACTTCTTGCTTTATAGCTTAGAATATATTCTACACCGGGCTCTAAAGCTATTGACCTTTGAATCAACATAACTGATTCATCAAGGTTGTTTCCCAATTGTAAATAATTTTCTCTCGTAACATAGCCATCCAGAGATTTACCACGGTAATCCCAATGAAGCGGCATGTTAACGGAGTTCTTTTGACTAAAATCATTATTATTTATTAAATTTTCAGCAGAAATATAATTTCCAAGCAATAATAAAATAAGAATACAACAAGTTTTTTTTAACATAATTTTTCCTTTTAGTAAAATAATTGATTTAAATCCATGAAATAATTTATAGATTTTTATATTATTGTTAATACAAATCAACAAATTTGAAGTTTTAGTTTATTTTAATTTACAAACGTTCCATCTTGTTTTTTTGAAGATAATCATATCTGCCATAATCATGCTCAAGCACTTGCGCTGAAGTTAATATCAATTCTATCTCAACAGATTCTCCATTAACTTTAGTAAATATTAGTTTATCACCAATATTAAGTTCAAATGGAGTTAAGGTTTCTTTTGCTGTGCGTTCAAGTATCATTTTTTACATTCGATTAGTCTACATGCATATATTTGGATGTACCTGTTTGGGAATATTCGCTGAGTTTCATATCCCAGCCCATTTGCCGAACATGGAAGTTACACATTTGCCAATCGTCTGCGTTGCCTTTGTCGTGCCAATTCCCGTTCCAGGAAGCCTGAGCAGCTATGGAAAAGATTTTAAAAATATTAAAACTAGAATTTTTATTCCAGGTAGTCGTTAACATGCCAGCAAATTTTTCTCTGGCACCCAAACGCCCCATACTCAAAGTTGCTTTTTCAACAGCCCAAGGCGAGAATAAAACATCAAATCCCTGATTTTTGAAGAAACAAGCAGAATCCCAAGTAGGCTCTTTACCGTCAACTTCCGGATATTTATATTGCCAGTCAGCAATAATTATATCTTTTGGAAGTTGTGGAAGCAGAGGCTCAAGATTAATAGGCGCACGATCGTGAATAACATAATTATCCCAGCGTGTATCAAAATGATTAAGCAGCATATCATGCCATATTATAACTTGACTATTGCGTTTGGCAAAAAGATCGTGAAAAAACAATAAATGCTCTTTAATCAAGTCGTCTAGTGAATGCTTGCGGCAGGCAGAACAACTGCGAACGTTAAATGCTTCGTCAAATCCAAGATGGAAATAAGGTGGATTGCCAAAAAACTCATGTAATTCTACAGTAACGTCAATTAAGAGTTTTCGAGTTGACGGATTGCTTAAGCACCAGCACCAACCATCTGGTTCCAAGAGCGGTTGCAGCGCTGGATTAAAATCCAGCATAACATGTTTCCCATTGCTAATGCTTGCTCCTGAGCCGTGACCCAAGATGTTGAACTGTGGAATTAGGATAACACCTAACTCTCGCCCCAAGTTAATTAATCGGCTTATCTCCTCGAGGTCTGGACATCCTTCCTGCCAGCATAATTCGGGATGTGATTTAAAAGGAAAGGTGCCCCAAAACTCAATAACTGCGTAATTGAACTTATAATAAGCAGCAAGCCGTATTTGTTTTTCAATTTTCCAGCCAGGTGTTTCGAGAAACCAACATAGATGGACTCCTCTAAATGGCATTGACGGTACATCATTAATTTCAGCTTGCGGCAAAAGATAACAAGAAAAAGTTTCTTTTCCTCTTTCAACTTCAGCCAGTTGACGTAAGGTGTTCATAGCATAGCGACTGCCAGATATATCAGCAGAAGAAATGACAATCTCATCAGCAGTAATTTTGATGGAATAAGCTTCGGGAATTATTTTTTCTTCTAGACAGTTTTGTTCATGAATAATGTCAGGAGTTATATCCCAATAAGATTTAGAGAGTTTCAATATTTCGTTTGTATCCCCTCCGCAAACTCTTATCCGGCAGCCATCGACTATGCGGTATTCAGAGCCTTCATGAAAGCTTATTTGTTGTGGGTGAGGAATCAATCTGGACTTTAAGATTTTCTTGTCATATTCATTCATAACGGCAATTTACTCTTTCGTTTATTTATAAATTATTTGGAGATATTGGCTCTGTCACGGTTTTCATGGGTGAGGCGTTTTTATTAGCCCCTCCAACTAAGCTTTATGTTATATGGCTCAAGTATCTATTAGTTTTAGTTCTGCTAGTTATGCTTATTACAGTCGTTAGTAAGGATTACCCCTCCGTCGCACTGCGCGCGCCACCTCCCCTAAATAGGGCAGGAGCACTTTGGTTCTAATACTATACCAAAAGTTTTAATACACTCTAAAAACAAAACATAAAAAACATCAACAACATGTGTAAAAAATACTACAACTGTAAGATGCAAGTGCTCCTGCCCTGTTTAGGGGAGGTGGCAGGCAGAGCCTGACGGAGGGGTAATCCTGTCGTTTCTATTTTTTAAATCTTTTTTGGTTCACCCACGGAAACCGTGACAGAGCCATAAATTATTTAGGTCTTCCTTTTCAATTCATAAACTGCATATTGAAAATTTATTATACTATGTTAAACACATGTCAAGTGCAAGGTTCTTTGCATATTTTGCCCCAAAAGCTTGCAGATGAACTATCATATAAAGAAGCAATATATTTTATGAATTTGTAATTACCTTTGGATTATTTTAACTCTCTTACCCCATCGGCCTTGTCCATAAGGAGCAAGTATTTGAGCTGGTTTCCACTTTTCCCATGCATTATTTGTCAACCAATTTGGATCAGCCTTGTCGCTTGCTTTCCAGGTCTTATCACTTATAATGGAATACTTCTGACCATCAATTGTTTCAATCTTTAACTCGACCAAAAATCCACATGGAATATGCCCGCCATCAGAAACAGCTGCAGATAAAACATTTTTGCCTTCTTTGAGAAGTTTGCTACAATCAAACTGTGTAAGATTAGTCCAACTTAAATCTTCGCCGAGTAATTTGCCATTAAGGTAAACAACACATGAATCATCAGATGTAACTAACAATTTTGCTGATTTAATTTTTTTATCAATAGTGAAGTCTTTGCAAAGCCATGCTTGACAACCATCATAAGTCTTTGCATCCGCCCATATCCAATTAGTTTTACCATCATAGATTACTGTATGCTGTTGATCATAAAGTTTTTCTTGTATGAATTGAGAGAATGGATTAACTTTATTTTCTAATCTTGGTATTGAACGAGGTAAATCATTAACCGGGGCAGGTAGTTTATCAGTTCCATAAACATGAACTCCGAATGGCTCCAAAGTGTCATTGATGACTCCATTTGTCAAGGTAAGTTTACGGTTTTCCTGAAAAACAATTAATTCATTAGCAGTAAAATCACTATTGATTGTAAATTTTTCTATTTCGTTATAAAGGTTAATCGCTATAATATATTTCTTACCATTGACGACGTATTCATAATATTTTATATGCGTTCCTTTTAATTTAAGCATTTTGACTAGTTTAGCATTAACAAAGAAACCGGACATCTCTTGCAATTCTTTTGTAACGTTGAATAAAACATCATAAAACTCAGGGTTGAGGATGTACTGGGCCCCCCAATAACCAACAGAATTAGCTTTATTCAGCAAGGCATCATAAGCCATAAAACGAGATTCAGTATAAGTTGGATAACCGTTGTCTACAGGATTTTCGACGGACAGTTGTTTCCAGGAAAATCCTTGTAAAGCCATCCAGATCGCTTTGTTTTGACCAACGGCATCATAATACATCTGAGCATATTTACCAACGCAAGTAAGTCCCTTGTCTTCCATTCCTGAGTGCCCGCCCGGATATGGAACAGGATAAATGTCCAAACCATAAATATCAGCAGCTTTGCTGTATTGTTTGTGAACCTCTATTGAACCACGTGGAGCGGCATTTATCCAAACTGGATGGTATGGATCTAAATCCTTAAAGCCCTCATAGGCTTTTGTTAAATTATTGAGAGATTTTCCAGCCCAAGCTGGCTCGTCAATTAAAAAATAGCCAAAAAGTGCAGGATGATTTTTTACTTTTTCAGTCAGAATATTAGCCATTCTGATTTTCCAGATTTTCAACTGATCACCTTTAGTATCCCTTGGATAACCAAGTGATAAAAACACCTTTATGCCATATTTCTGAGCCCGATCTAAACTACTGAGCGCAGTTGTTTCATTTGCACATCCTTGAATATAAAGGTTCACGCCTTGTCTGGCTGCATAATATAAATTAGATGCATCATCATCATTTTTTAAGCTGACAATTTGCCAAAGCGCTATAGGGAAAAAGACTTTGCCATTGATATAAAAGTTACGGTCTTCTCTCTGAATAACTTCCATTGGAGCTTTAGGAACCTTGCTTATTTCAATAAAAGAAGTGGCTATTTTCCCTTTTGTTCCAAATAGAACAGCTTCAAGTTTATATTTGCCATCTACCATGTTTTCAGCTGGAATAGAAAAACTGATAGTATCGGAATTGTTTGCCAAATCCTTTGAAAAAATAGACTTGTCATTTTGTTTCAAATTTATAATTACTCTTTTCACAGATAAACCAGTTTTTACTTTACCTATTATTTCTGAAATCTGCATGCTTGAATATATCATATTTCGATAGTAAGGTTTTTGTAAAGTAATAGCATATTCTTCTAACGGGTTTACTTCTGCCTTTTTTAGTTTTATGTTCTTAAAGAGTATTTTGTTACCACTTGTAACAATGTTAATAGTTATCTTTTGAGAAGCAGCATTCTTAGGTATTTTAAAGTTAAATACTTTGTTTTGATAACTACCATTCCAAACATCATCCCCTGGGGATTTTGCAATGCTTTTCCAATTACTTAACATGGCCTCCAATCGGAAAGGGTGATATCCTGTGGAAGTTCCGGATTCTCCAACCCCAATAACAGAATAACTCAAGGTATATTCCTGCCCAGCTTCCAGAGGTATATCTTTTAATGAAGCACTGAAGCCACCCGAATTGTTACATGCTTCCAAGACTTCATCTTCTCCTTGTTTAGCAAACTTAGAGTTACCATAAACAAACCAATCACCGCCAAATTGTTGTTTTACAACCTTTTCATCTATTAATTCAATTTGTATATTTCGAAAACATATAGTACTCTCTTGACTGGAAGTGAGTGATAAACTATTTGAAATAATTTCTTCAGGGTAATTAATAACAAAGCTTTTCTTTTCCCACTCAGTACCGGCTTTGGCTGAATCACAATTGCATATTTTTTGAACAGTAGGGTTTTTAGCTACAAATTTTATTGTGTATTGTGTGCCTGCTACTGGACTTTTAACCTCATAAGAAAACTTATATACCTTGCCAGCCTTCATCAAAAGATTGCCCTGCAGCCAACAACTTCCAGGGCGTTTTGGTGTCAATATGCAAACACCACCATCTTTTCCTCGTGTAATGCTATTTTTCCCCATCCGGTAGGAGCTCCAACCATAAGGAATACTTTTCCCATCTTTAAATTCAAAATCTCCATTTAAAATAATTTCACTTTCTTTTCTAACTTTTGGCACAAATTTTTGAATTGAAATATCTTTAAATTCAACTTCACATTGGCTCAATACATTTACAACTATATATGGCGGCGGGAAATCTTTTTCATATTTAAAGCTTTTACTGACACTACGCCATTCATTTGCAACTGTTAACCGTCCAGCTCCAGAGCTATTGGATCTCATTGTCCCATTCTCACGCTTTTTCCATTCACAATAAATTCTGCATATAGCGTCTTTATCTTTCTGAACACTTCTTACTTTATAGCTTAGAATATATTCTACACCGGGCTCTAAAGCTATTGACCTTTGAATCAACATAACTGATTCATCAAGCTTGTTGCCCAATTGTAAATAATTTTCTCTCGTAACATAGCCATCCAGAGATTTACCACGGTAATCCCAATGAAGCGGCATATTAACAGAGTTCTTTTGACTAAAATCATTATTCCTTACCAAATTTTCAGCAGAAATATAATTTCCAAGTAATAATAAAATAAGAACACAGCAAGTATTTTTTAACATAATTTTTCCTTTTAGTAATAATTGATTTAAATCCATGAAATAATTTATAGATTTTTATATTATAGTTGATACAAATTAACAAATTTGAAACTTTAATTTATGTGGCTCTGTCACGGTTTGTGTCTGGTCGCTGAATTTGACCTCAACGTTCACGCACAGCAAACAAGATAGAGGATGAGGTATATGTGGAGTCTTTTTCTATTATTGTTTTACTGTAGATTTATGATCGCCAGCCAGCTCGTTGGCTGGCGATTATATAGCAAAAAGACAAAAATACTTACTGAATGATAATAAGCGTTCCCAGGGGTTGTTTAGGCGTCAACGAAGCGTAGTAGCCAAGCTCGTTGGGGTACAGAGCGTAGGGAAGTACAGACACATCATCTATACCACCTTTAAAGTATCCCCCAAAATGAAAATCAGAGTAAGTGCTATTAAGGCTTGTGTCAGGGGTGACGGGTACGCTCGCAACTTCCACACCATCAACAAAGAGGCGAACAGTGGGGTCACGTGTGTAATCATTCGAGGAATCGCTCCAATCTCTTCTACCAAAGACTGCGGCCACGTGATGCCACTCACCCACACCTGTGAGCCCGACGGGAGAGACAGCATTATTCCAAGCATATCTATAATGCATCATCTGAAAGCCACCATCAGGCATGCTGTTGAGAATTAGATAAGCTTTTACTCCATTAAACCGCATAAACCTACCACTGGCAGTGTCATTCGTTACAGCACATTTGATCCAGCACTGCAGCGTGTAGGCATCATCGCCAGACGGAGACGTGAGGTTGATTGTTTCAGGATTTGCAGCATTGACAGGCTCATAAGAGCTGCTCCCCTCTGGACTTGTGCCATTCAGTACGGCACTCCTGCCGTAGCCAGGACCGAACGGATTATCAGAAGACAAGCTAGGTGTTGGGGGCGCCGCGTAGGTTGCATCGTGCCCATTGCCAGAGATGTCGGTCATCGTGTATGTCTCATCCATGGTATCGCAGTTGAACGCTGCTTGCGCCAGATTGGTGATAGACTCGACCTCAATCACCAATTGGGGACGCAATAGTTCGTCGGCGTACTCGGATGGACGAAAATAGACATACGACCAGTTAGCACTCCCGAATAGATAGACACCATTATTGGTCAATGTGCCCCCCGCCCATTCGCGTACCACGTCCGTCACATCAAACTCATACCAGACGTTGGTTTCATAGACAACGCCGACTTCAGCGGCAATAATTTGAGCTCTTGGCCTCGTGTTCGCATGGCGCCAGTCATAACCATCTACGGGGCCAGTTTCCACTGCCGAGCTGTTTCCCCAATAGTCGGCAGCAACTTTCGCTCCGGCATGAAAATATCGATAGCTGAAGCACGAGGCACCCTCTTCCTGGGCGGCAACAGATGTCCCCTCTACCCACGGCTCAGTCATACTCCATGCGTACACATACTTTGCTGTAACATCATCGGTGACCACCGCTTTCCATGCGCACAGCCGCAGTGTCGCATTGGTTATCATCGTATTGCGCGGAATGTGGTTAGTGATACCCCCAAATCGAATTAGACTGAGTTGCTTGTTGCCCCCCG
>Ga0307987_1000999_pt1 | contig 16099 bp, 18 predicted proteins | sample EllFjometagen181_FD_203157 | JGI IMG/M metagenome (GOLD analysis project Ga0307987, IMG submission 203157) | Marine microbial communities from Ellis Fjord, Antarctic Ocean - #181 | ecosystem: Environmental > Aquatic > Marine > Unclassified | place: Southern Ocean | collected 2014-10-08
CAAAAGTAATTAAGGAAGATTTAATTAAATATTACAAATCAAAAACTATTGAACAAAATTGGAAAAAGCAACTTGGTGATGATTTGAATTGGGAACTCTCTTTCGATCAATTTCGAGAAAGTGAAACAACAAAACATGTTCATAGACTTCATCCTTATAAAGGCAAGTTCATTCCTCAATTAGTTAAATATTTCCTCGATGACCATACTGACAAATTTAAAAAAGAAGTTTTCTTTAAAAAAGGTGATACAATTCTTGATCCATTTTGTGGAAGTGGGACACTACTTGTTCAAGCGAATGAGCTTGGAATGAATGCAATTGGAATTGATGTTTCAGAATTTAATAAATTAATTAGTAATGTTAAAGTACAAAAGCACGAAATTTATAAAATTTCAAATGAAATTAATAAAATTGATGATTCTCTTTCTAACTTCATTGAAAATTCTAAGCATATTAATTTTGAGAAAGAATTGATTGATGAATTAAATAAATTTAACTCTACTAATTTTCCATCTCCTTCTTTTAGATATAATGTTAGAAATAAGGAAATCAATGAATGGGAATTCGGTTTAACAAAAGAAAAGGAATTTGAAGAAACGTTTAATAAACTTGTTAACAAATACAAACTTACTTTGAGAAAGAATAATCCAGTTAATTTTATGGATAAGTGGTATCTCCTTCCCATTCTATCTGAGATTGACCTTGTACATAAGCATATTGAAAAAGTAAAAGACAAAGACACAAGAGAAGTGTTAGAAATAATTCTAAGTAGAACAATTAGATCATGTAGAGCTACTACTCATTCAGATTTAGCTACTTTAAAAAAACCAATTAATAGTACTTATTATTGTCATAAGCATTACAAAATTTGCAAACCCCTTTTCTCAATTCAAAGTTGGTGGAAAAGATACAGTAAGGATACAATTAAAAGATTAAATGAGTTTGATTATTTACGAACTAATTCTTATCAAATATGCTTAACAGGTGATTCAAGAATAATTAATTTAATCGATGCATTGAAAAAGAATAACTCTATATTTTCTAAGCAAATAGAAACAAAAAAAATAAATGGGATTTTTTCAAGTCCACCATATGTTGGTCTTATTGATTACCATGAACAACATGCATATGCTTATGAATTATTTGGATATGACCGCAAAGACAAATTAGAAATTGGTCCATTATTCAAAGGTAAAGGAAAAGAAGCCAAAGAATCTTATGTAAAAGGGATTTCAGAAGTTTTAGTAAATTGTAAGAAATATTTAGTTGATGATTATGATGTATTTTTGGTAGCGAATGATAAATTTGGTTTATACGAAAAGATTGCTGTTAATGCAGGAATGGAAATAATAAATCAATATAAACGTCCTGTACTAAACAGAACAGAAAAGAATAAGACAGCTTATTCAGAAATAATTTTTCATATGAAGGAGAAATGATGTTAAGCAACGAAATAAAAGAACAAATCGCTCATGAGGTTATCAGAACACTTTACTCACGATTTGAAAATTTTCCTGAAAATGCGAATGATAATAGAAATGCACCTTTTCATGAAGCGTTTTTAAATGCATTTTCAGAAAAATTAGCCAATCATGTTACCGATATACCATATTTTATAAGTTTAGCTTCATGGCTTCATGGTTTAAACACAACATTAGGTCAATCTTTCTTTGAAAATGTAGCAAACATTTTGTCTAATGGATATAAAAAACCTTTTACAGTAAAGTATAATAGTTTATTAAAAATTCACAGTCATCAAAAACAACAAATATCCGAAATCATTACAAATCTTAAGAATGCCAATTTAACTCCTAATCTTAATGATGAGAATAACCTATTATTTGATAATGAACTATCACCTAACATTGATGCTAATAATTTTACAGTGGATGTTTTTTACGAAAGTGATGAAGAAATAATTGCAATAGAATTAAAATCTGTTCGTCCAAACGCTGGTGAAATGAGAGGTGAAAAACAAAAGATTCTTGAAGCTAAATCCGCATTATTCTTCGAATACCCAGATAAGACAATTAAATATTATATAGGATTCCCTTTTGACCCAACAAGTGAAGTAGATATTGAATATGATAAAACAAGATTCTTAAATTACTTAATTGATGGAAATAAATATTTTGCTCACGATGAAGTACTTTTATCAAATGAATTATGGGATTATTTATCTGATGACACTAATACAATGAAACAAATTCTATATATTATTAATTCTATTGCGACTCCTCAATTTATGAATTATTATAATCTTATCAATAATTTCAATAACATAGAGAATGAAACAGATGAATATTTGAGAATATTAGAAAATTGGTATCAATTTAATGAAAAAAAGATAGTCCAAAATTATTCCAAGATTAAAGACATTATTGAAGATAATTCTAGGTTAAATCGTAAATTCAAACAACCTCTCTTTAAAAAAGATAAGTATAATGTTTCAAGAAAAGATGCATTATTAAGATTTATTATAAATTATAAGGAGCAACCATGAAAAAAATAACCATATCTATGATTTTTATTGTCTTAATCACAATTTTATCTGCACAAGTGATCTCAGTTACACTTCCGAAAAAAGAACCAATTAAATTAATACCGTATGCAACATTTGATTTTGCTGATATTGAAGAATCATCTGCTATTGTAAAGAGCAGAGTTTGGGATGATGTTTATTGGACATTGAACGATTCAGGCTGCAACAACCGGATCTTCCCATTTAACAGCAAGGGTGAGTTGTACCGGGCAGAATGGTATAAAGAAAAAGAGGGCGGCATATTTATAGGTAATGAAATAAATATCGACTGGGAAGAGATGGCAGTAGATAATGATGGAAATCTTTATGTTTGCGATACCGGTAATAATTTTAATACGCGAAAAGATCTGGCAATTCATGTTTTAAAAGATCCTTTTCCATATGCAACTGGAAACACAACATCTTTCAAAACAATAAAATTCTATTATCCTGAGCAAAAAGTATTTCCGGATATTCCAAATAACTATGATTGTGAAGCTGTATTTTGGGCTAATGATAATCTGTATCTTCTCACAAAACATCGCGCTGACACACAAACACATCTTTATAGATTTGACAGTTTAGATCAATTGAAAATTAACCCAATTACAAGAATTGGTACTTTTGAAATTGGTGGAATGGTAACTGCTGCCGATGCATCAATTGACGGCACAAAACTGGCTGTTCTAACTTACGATAATATCTGGGTTTTTGAAGCCGAGGACGGAAATTATTTTAACGGTAAGATAAGCTGGCTGCCGATCAAGGCAAATCAATGCGAAGCTGTTTGTTTTGATGGTGATGACCTTATTATAACAAGCGAGCAGATGGAACTTTTTAAACTTCCAATATCTGAACTAATTCCGGTTAATTAATGAGAAAAGTTCTTCTTCTTTTTCTGTTTCTTCCAATTCTTCTTTTTTGTGAAACCACAAACAATTACAAAATCGCAATTAGTGAGGATATTTACTATTCTTCATTTAGTACAACAACTTCAGATTCATTAATTCTGTATATTTACAGACACGAAGTGGAAGAACAAATAAATTATTACGATCTGGATGGAGTTACACAGAAATATACTCATAAAGATAGTGTAAGAAATATTGATCTTACGGCAACAAAAGATGGAAAAAATGTAATCTTAAAAGGAATCTTCGGTGAAAAAAATATCGATACAATAGTTAAACTAGATGATGATCCATGGAAACAATCTATGTCATATTCGTTATCTGAATTTGCTTTATCGGAAGAGGAAAAGATAGAATACTGGATAATTCGACTAGATAAATTCAAAGGTGTGAAAATGCGGGCAGAAAAAGCCGGCACTGATGATATAACTATCGATGACATACTTTATCATACCATAAAAGTCAAAATAAGCGCTGCAGGACTCCGTTCTAAGTTCTGGTCTGGTAATTACTGGTTTCGTATTTCCGATGGCTTATTCTTAAAATATGAAGGTTGGAATGGTCTCCCCGGTTCCACCAAAACAATTATCGAATTTATAGAAAAGGAGTAATCAATGAGAATATCTGACATCAAACGTTATTCTGTGATATTTAATCCTACAGCCGATAAAGGTTCAGCACCAAAACACATTCCTGCTGTTAATGAATTCCTGCAGAAACATAACATTAATTATGAGATCCACTTGACTAAATCTGTAGGTCATGCTACTGAATTGGCTTATGGATTTGCTATTGAAGGTAATATTGTAATTTCGGCTGGTGGAGACGGAACTTGCAATGAAGTGATAAATGGCTTGATGAAAGCCAAAAACGAGAATGGGATTATTCCCGTATTTGCTGTAATTCCTATTGGTACCGGTAACGATTTTGCCTATGGAGCACATGTTCCCTCAACATTGCAGGAAAGCCTGCAAGCTATTATTGAAGATAAAACATTTTTCTTAGACATTGGTCTCGTGAAAGGCGGTGATTATCCTGAAGGTAGATATTTCGGAAATGGAATCGGAGTAGGTTTTGATACTATAGTTGGCTTGGAAGCTGCAAAGCTTAAGCATATTCATGGTGCACTCGGTTATGTAATTGCCGCTTTAAAGACACTCATCATCTATCCTCCTGCTCCAGAAGTTGAATTGAAATACGATGATTCTTCTTTAATTGTTAATCCTGCCCTGGTTTCTATTATGAATGGTAATAGGATGGGTGGAACTTTCTTTATGTCACCCGAAGCAAATAATTGCGACGGAATCTTTAACTTATGTATGACTAAGCAGGGAAAACGCAAGGCATTGTTGAAGGCCATGATGCATTATATGAAAGGTACTCAAAGTACATTAGCCGATACAACTACTCTTCAAAGCTCAGATTTTCATCTAAGGGCTTTACATGGTGAATTAGCTGTTCATGCAGACGGAGAGACGATCTGTGAAGCAGGAGTCGAGATACATGTTGAATGTATTCCTTCAGCACTTAAAATAATCAGGTAGGATTTTGAAACTAAACGGAAAAGCTGCAGCTATAGTGATCCGCACAATTCTACATCTCATTTGCAAAATTGATAGAAAAGAACTGAAAAAAATCCCGCAAAAAGGTCCTTTCATTGTAGCCATGAATCATATTAACTTCCTCGAAGTACCCATGATCATGGTAGAACTTTTTCCTCGAAAAATCCATGGAATTGCCAAAAAAGAAACTTGGAATAACAGTATTCTGGGATGGGTAGCAAATAGCTGGGAATCACTTTCCATTGATCGTGAAGGCTCAACAACAGAAACTTTTCGTCAAGCAAGAAAGATACTTGATAAAGGTCATTTTCTGATCATTGCACCTGAAGGTACACGTAGCCAAGATGGTAAGCTTCGTGTAGGAAAACCTGGAGTTATCAGCATCGCCTTACGATCTAAAGTCCCAATTATACCAATTGCACATTTTGGTGGTGAAATAATTTACAGTAATCTAAAAAAAATTAAGAGAACAAAGTTCACTTTTAAGGTTGGAAATCCAATTATTCTACAACCTGAAGGCAAAGCTGATCAAGAGAAACGTAAATATTTCACTGATCAAGTGATGTACAGAATTGCTGAGCTTCTTCCTGAAGAATATAGAGGAGTTTACAGTAACTTAGACAATATTAGTAAAAATGAAATAACTGAAGTTATGTGTGACTAACTGAAGAATTACAAAATTGATGTCTCTGCGAGTACGCTTCTTGCAATTTCAGACGAAGCTGTCTTACTATTTATATTTTTTATCAACATAGATTGCTTCGGTAAAAATCAACTGATAGCAATCTCGCAATGACTAGTAGGGAGATAAAATGGAAAAAATTGTAGCAGCTTGCGGTTTGGTTTGTAGTGGATGTTTTGCGCATAAAGCTACTTTAAAAGATGATGATGTTCTCAGAGCTAAAACAGCAGAGTTCTGGTCAACGATATATGGAGCTGATATCAAAACTGAGGACATCAATTGTAATGGATGTTTGACAGAGGGTGTAAAATTCAATCATTGTAAAGAGTGTGAAGTAAGATTATGCTGTTTAGAAAGAGGTTATGAGAATTGTGCACATTGTCCAGAATATAGTTGCGATAAACTAGATGCACTATTAGCTAATATTCCGGAAGGTAGAACTGTTTTAGATGAGATTAAGAATACTATTTAATACTTTCTAACAATTCCTTTAAAATTTCCTCAGTTAATACTTTCTTGGCTGAGTCTTTGAAATCTTGTAAGTTCATATCCAATGTATTCTCGTAGAAATGTGCTTGAAATGCCATTTCCAGACGATCTATCTGTTTTACGAATTTTGCTTCTTTATTTTTTGAATGTTCAAACTCTTCCCATAATTTGATATATTTTTCCCCATTTGTTAATTTATCAAAAACTCTTTTCACTGATACAAATTCAAGTTTAAATTTTTCAATGTCAGTTGTGTTATCATCTGGAGTGATATCTCCTGCATAGATCTCACCTATTTCATGGATGAGAGAATATTTAATAATCTTTGAAGTATCTAAATTAGGGAAATATTCTTCAGCTAGTAACCATGCTAACATAGCAGTTGAGAAACTATGATCTGCAACACTTTCACAAAATTTCCTTTCAACTCCATTCTTCAACCAACCCTGCCTGAAAAGATTCTTAAGAGACAGAATTTCAAAAAATGCTTCAATCACTTTGTTGCTGTTATCTTCTAAAACTAACTCTGAATTTTTTTTCTCCATATTTCCTCCTGTTTATTATATACTTAAAGGGTTCTACATAATTCCTAATTGTCATTGCGAAGATTCTAATTTAGGAATTCTTCTGAAGCAATTTAAGTTTCTAAATAACTAATTAATAAGAGATTGCTTCGCTCGTAGCAGCAAGAAGAAAAACTCTCAAAGACAATCTTTTTTACTTTTCTAACAAAAACACTCTATTATGCAAAACTCTTTTAAATACTTCCAGTCTTCCAATTCCCTTTTCTGTATATAATTACAGCCATTATAGTTGTTATGATATTACTTATAAGCATTGACCACCAAAGCGCATCGTAAGAATGCTCTGAAAGCGGAAGTGATATTTTAGTTAGCAACTCGTTTAGGAAGCTATTACGGATAAATGCATATTTAAGAATGTTTCCAGAAAGTATGAACACAAGTGGAATTCGCAATAACCAAAGACGTGATATATTCAAAATCATAGATGGCTTTGTGTGTCCTGAACCATTAAAAACGCCCATAAAAACAAACATCATACTAAAAATAAAAGCTGCAAAAGAAACAACTTTGAACATTCTCTCACCAATGCCAGCAATTGCAGGATCATCAATAAAAAATCGAGTTAAGGTTGAACCAAAAAAATATAAAAGAGAACAGCCAACAAGCATTATCAGTAAAACCAGCACCATTCCTACTTTTACGCTTTTCACAGCACGTGATATTTTTTTTGCACCAAGATTCTGCCCAACAATTGTTGCTAAAGCATTACTTATTCCCATAGCAGGCATCATGAAGAGCCCCATCATCCTGTTACCTATAGAGAATACACTAATCACCAAAGTTCCGTATGTATTTACAAAACCTTGCAAGATTATAAATCCAAAACTTGTAACTGAGTGTGCAATAGAAGCAGGAATACTAATATTGAATATTTTTTTAAGTAACAGTTTATCCGGTTTTAATTCTGCTAAACTCGGTATTATATGTTTTGTTCTCTTTTTTAGGAAGTATATAGCCAGCACAGCTGCCACTATCCTCGAGATCAGCGTTGCCTGAGCAGCTCCAACTGTTTCCATCCTGGGCATAAATCCAATTCCAAAAATGAATATTGGATCTAGAATTACATTTAAGCTTACGGAAATTATCTGTATCCTCATAGGTGAAATGGTGTCTCCCAAACCATGCGCAAAGCTCTGGTATGTAAGGAATACAAACATGAATAATACACCAACAAGTATGTAAGAAATAAATTGTTTGGAAACTTCAAAGATCTCTTGTGGAACATGAAGTAAGCCTAATATATTATCAAGAAATGTAAAACTGAAAGTTAAGAAAATAATGGAAAATACTATGAGAATCAGAACAAATTGACCCACTACCTTTTTCATCATTTCCGGAGTTCCAGCACCTTTGAATTGTGAGATGAGAGCTGTTCCCGCAACCACAAATCCTATGCCAAATGAAGAAAGAAAGAAAATTAATGGGAAGGTTAAACCAGCAACAGAAACTGCATTCATCGCATTATCGCCTAGTTTTCCTAACCAAAAAGCATCGGTAAGATTATAAAAAGTCATCATGAAATTTGAAAGCATTATTGGTAATGCTAACTTCATCATATTTTTATAAATACTCCCGGTGGTTAAGTCCATCCCTGTTCCATTCATTAATTCTCCAGTTTGCTTTTACAGATGTACAAGATTATTTATTTAATTCTTTTAATCTTTCTAGATTCTGCTTTGCTATCTCAAATTCAGGATTGTTCTTAACACATCTCTTCAGCAACTCTTCTGCTTCTGAATATTTTTGCTCATCAATTAACATAGAAGCAAGATTATTCAAAGTTTTAGGTTCGTTTGGAGCTTCCTGTAATATCTCAGAATAGAACTTTTTAGCAATTTCCAATTCTCCATTTGAATGTTGAATAAATGCATAGTTATATTTAGCTTCCACAAATGCCGGATCCAGGATCAATGCTTGCAGGAAGTGATGTTCAGCTTTCTTCTGATTCTTAGTAAATGTATAATATAATCCCCAATAATATTCGAAATCAGATGAAGTGATGTAAATATTAGAATACTTTTGAAGTAGCTCATATGCTTTCGAAGTCTCGTTCTTTGAAAGCAAGATCGCTACTTGTTGTATTGCTTCACTTTCACTGTTAAATAATTCGGGTTTACCAATAATTACAGATTGAATATTCCAAACTTCATTAACTAAATGCAAATTTACAGTAAAATCATATTTGTAATTCACATCGAAATAAACAAGAGCTTGATTCTTTTCTTTGGTTAATGCAGATGAAATTAAATTAAAATCACTAATTTTTTTTACAACTTTATTACTCGCAAGAATTGTTACGAAATCATCTTCGAGATTATGGGATTTCCAGTACTCATTACTAATCATAAATGAGGTTACTTTCTTCCACTCATTTGTGTACAGATGTTGCAGGAATTCCAGTGCACAATCTTCATATGTTTTAGGACTAGAATTTACTTTAAGATTACCTAGTGAAAGTCTTTCTTTCATATAATATAGTGGCACCATTGGATTTATATTAAACTGATTTAAAAATTCTTCAATTTTATTCTTTCCTTCACTAGTTTCTACCATAGTTATTGGTATTTGATCATCAAATATTTTCTGTGGTTTTGTAATCCATAAAGCCATCTGTTTTTTGAGTAGATCTATGTATTCCATTTGTGAATCTGATTTTGCTTTTATTTGCATAATATCTGAACTTTGTAAATGATAATCACATTCTGTTGGGCACTTTTTATCTACCCTCAAAATATTACAATCTTCCCAACAAATATCGAACCCTTTTCTCATACAGAATCTTGTTCCAGTTTTTACCTTACAAATTTTGCATTTTTTCTTTTTAAAAATTTTCAATTCTGTTCTCCTTGAAACACTACTGGTACTGGTGGTATATTGCGTTTGAACTCAGACATTTTTATCATTTTCTTCACTTTATCAATTTTTTCTTTATTAAAAAGTATTTTTAATTCAGAATCAGTCTTCTTTTTATCTAATATTTGATACAAGATTTCATCAAGTTCAACATATGTAATTCCCATTTCTTCTTCATCGGTTTGTCCTTCCCAAAGATCTGCAGTTGGTTTTTTTGTAATAACATTTTGTGATAATCCTAATTTTTCAGCTATTGTATAAACTTCGGATTTATACAGATGTCCAATCGGTTCAAATGCACAAGCACTATCACCGTATTGTGTACAATATCCTATCATTAATTCCGATAAATTTCCAGTTCCAGCTACTAATGCTTTGTACTTTGCAGATAGATCGTAAAGCACACACATCCTCTCACGTGCCATTCTGTTCCCTTTGCGTAGAATGTCTGCATCTTGTTCGTATTTCTCAAAATACGTATCGATCATTGGAGATATGTCTTTAACTTCATATTTAATTTTTAATAAGTTCGCTATTTCAATTCCATTGCCCAAACTATCGGGATGACTTTTGCGATATGGAAGCATTACACCATGTACATTTTCACTTCCTATTGCCCTAACGCATAGAGCAGCTGTTACAGATGAATCAATTCCACCAGAAAGTCCAACGATTAATCTATCGAATCCAGCCAATGATAATTGTTCTTTTATAAATTTTGTAATTAAATCAATTTGTTTTGTGAGATCAATTTCACGCATCTTCATACTCCTGATATACTTATTTAACAATTTGCAAATAACTTTTTAAACAACGCAAGGTCAAGCAAATTATTCCAATAAATTATTACAATTCCATGCTAAATTGCTCTATCCAAAAACTGCTTGACATCTGCCCTTAAACCAAAAATTTCGAATAGTCATCTTGCTTAAGTTTACATCATGTTTCATCCTAATCGGTAAGTCTATAATTAAGTGGAGGTAAAATGAAAGTTTTAGTTTGGGATAAATCCAAATGTATAGGTTGTGGTACTTGTGAGCAAACATGTTCTAAAACCTGGTTCAAAGAAGAAAATAGAGTTAAATCACGTATTCAGATCAATAAAACTGAAAATGGTTTTTCAGGGAATACTTGTATTCAGTGTGGTGAATGTATACTTGTATGTCCTGTAGAAGCACTAACAAGAGATTCTAAAGGGATAGTCAGGTTAAATAACAAAACTTGCGTTGGCTGTCTTTCTTGCGTCGGCTTCTGCCCGACATCATCAATGTTTGTGGCTCCTGATGAGCCAATACCTTTTAAATGTATTGCTTGTGGGATTTGCGTAAAAACCTGTCCTACTGGTGCTCTTTCTATTCAGGATCAACCTGATCCACTGGAGAAAGTTTTTTACAGGAGGCACTTCTAATGAATATTTATCAAAATCCTTATAATCCAGAAAAAATTAAAGCAGCTCATAAATTGCTTGCAGAATTAAAATATGAAATTAAGCCATTGGTTAAAGGTTATTCCAATCAAACACTTTATATCAACGTTGGTGAGAACAAGATCGGTTCAAAACCCGTAGATCAGGATATGAAGGACAAATTTACTGGTGGTCGAGGTTTCAACATGAAACTTCTATGGGATGCAGTAACTGAAAACACGAAATGGGATTCACCTGAAAATGAAATAGTCATCGCTGCTGGACCTATGGGTGGAATCACTCAATATCCAGGAACAGGAAAGTCTATAGTTTGCGGGATCTCACCATTAACAGGTGCTCCTGTTGATAGTAATGTTGGTGGTTATTTTGGTCCTTATCTAAAATTCTCAGGCTGGGATGCTATTGAATTGCAAGGTATTGCGAAGAAGGATGTGATTGTTTACATCAATGGTGATGAAGGTATAATTCAAATTTTCGAAGCTCCTGAAGAAGATACTAATTCTCATCTGATTGCAGAACAAATGTGTGATATTTTTGCTGAAAATGAAATGGATATGAAATCTATTGCAACTGTGAGTGCTGGTAAAGGTGCAGAGAATAGTTTCTTTGGTTGCTTGAACTTCAGTTTTTATGATAGACGCAGAAAAGTTGCACGATTGAAGCAAGCCGGTCGCGGTGGTTTGGGAACACTTTTCCGTCATAAAAATATTAAAGCTGTTGTTTGTAAATTCAGCGGAATGAACGCTAATAACAATGAAGTTGATGACCTGGAAAAAATCAAAGATGTTGGAGCTAGCTATCATCGCGAACTTTACAAAGAAGATGATAAACAATGTGATATGCGCCATGTAGGAACTGCTCATTTAGTTGAAATCATGGATGATTATGATCTGTTGCCTACACACAATTATAAATTTGGTGCAGACCCTCGCACTCCAAAGATCTCATCAGTTGTGTGGCGTGAAATGTTCACTCAAGGAATTCCCGATGGTTGCTGGTATGGCTGTACAATGCAATGTGCAAAATGTGTAGATGGTTACATCCTGCAAACCGGACCTTACAAAGGTGATACAGTATCAATAGATGGACCGGAATACGAAACAGCAGCTGCGTTTGGTGCAAATATGGGAATCTTCGATCCTCACTTTATTGTGGAGGCAAATTTTTACTGCGATACTTACGGAATTGACACGATTTCATTTGGAACGGGTATGGCTTTCATAATGGAATGTTACGAAAATGGAATCATCAACAAAGAGATAACTGGTGGTTATGATCTTTCTTTTGGAAATGGAGAGGAATCTCTTCATATGCTCCATCAAATGGCTAGAGGTGAAGGTTTTGGGAAAACAGTTGGTCTTGGAATACGAAGACTAAAAAAACTATTTGCTGAAAAATATGGTGCAGACCCTAAATTCCTACAAGATATTGGTATGGAATGTAAAGGAATGGAATATTCGGAATACATGACAAAGGAATCTCTTGCAATGCAGGGTGGTTATGGTTTAGCACTTAAAGGTGCTCAACATGATGAAGCGTGGTTAATCTTTATGGATATGGTAAACAACCAGATCCCAACATTTGAGGATAAAGCTGAAGCATTACACTACTTCCCTATGTTCCGAACTTGGTTTGGTTTACAAGGACTTTGTAAGTTACCATGGAACGATGTTGAACCTGCTAACAATGCAGAAACAGATGATCCGGCAAAAGTTCCAGCTCATGTTGCAAATTATGTGGATATTTTCAATTCCATCACAGGTAGAAACATTGATAAGCATGAAATGATTTTACAATCTGAAAGAGTTTATAACTTCCAGCGTGTTTTCAATTTGAGAATGGGATTTGGTACAAGAGAACATGATATGATTCCATATCGTTCAGCTGGACCTGTAACTTTGGAAGAGTATGAATCAAGAGTTGAACGTTACGACAAACAACTATTAGAAAAATGGAATTGGGATCCTTCTGGTAAGACATTAGAAGAACGACACCAAAAGACTCGTGAATTCAGGGAAGACGCTTACCAGAAGCTTTGTGATGCTGTATACAAACGACGTGGATGGGATAACAATGGTGTTCCTAAAATTGAAAAAATGAAAGAACTTAAGATGGATCTTCCAGGTGTTTTGGAAGTCCTCAATAAATACTATAATTAGATTACTAAATACCTGCCGGTTTTAAATATGAACCGGCAGGTTTAAAATATGAAAAAATCAGATTTCTTTTCCGCTCACGATTCACGAATAATTCCGATCCTGCAAAATGCTGTTATTGGCATTGCTGGTGCTGGTGGACTTGGCTCTAATATTGCTGTTTCTCTTACACGCTCTGGTATCGGTAAACTAGTTGTTGCTGATTTTGATAAGATCGAACCTTCCAATTTGAATCGACAACAATTTTTTGAAGATCAGATTGGAATGCCAAAGGTGATTGCCTTGTTAGAGAATCTGAATAAGGTAAGTCCGTTCACAAAGTATCAGGTACATGAGATCAAATTAAACCCGGAAAATATTCCGCTAATTTATAAGAATGTTGATATCATGGTAGAAGCTTTTGATAAAGCAGAGATGAAAACAATGCTGATAGAGACATGGCTTGCCAAGTTTCCTAATAAGCCGATTATTGCTGCTTCAGGTATAACGGGCTGGGGAAAGAATGAACTTCTTCATACAAGAAAAATTGATAATCTATACATTTGTGGAGACGAAGAAACTGACCTGCAAGCTGGCATCTCCCCTATGGCTCCCCGTGTAGCAATTGTGGCAAACATGCAGGCAAATCTTGTTTTGGAAATTTTACTCAAGAATTTATGAAAACAATATTAGTGAACGGAAATTCCCTGAAATGGGAAGAGAATATGAATATCGATCTAATTCTGAAAAGAAAGAATTATACTTTTAAAATGTTGGTTGTGAAAGTTGATGGAAAGCTCATAAAGAAAACAGAATATGCCAAAACCTTTGTTCAGCCTGGTGCTGATGTTAAGGTTATTCATTTGATCAGCGGTGGGTAAACTAAACAATGGATATTGTCTTAATTGCATCGCTTCCAACTCAACAAGAATACTTAAAATTATTTAAAACAGCAGGTTGGAACAAAGACTATAATTTAACTTCAGAAGAACTTTTCAAAAGTATTCAAAACAGCTCCTACTGTGTTTCTGCTTATGATGAAGACAAGTTAGTTGGTTTCGGCAGAATGTTGTCTGATGGTGTTGCTCATGCTGTGCTGTTTGATGTGATCGTGCTTCCTGAATTTCAAGGAGAAAGCATTGGTAGAGAAATAACGGAAAAGCTTTTGGAGGTATGTCGTAGTAATAAGATTCGAGATATTCAACTTTTTTGTGCCATTGGAAAAATTGGATTTTATGAAAAACTAGGATTCAAAAAAAGATCTGATGAATGTCCTGGTATGGAAATAATAATGCGGTATTAAATAATGGAACTAAAAGATTTGAAGATATTAACGAATTCCAGGAAAATATTTTTAAGAAATAATTCAAATTCTTTGTTCTTAACTTTTAAAAGTATAGTTTTTTATTTACAAAGAATTATATCAATTGTTTATTGGTTTTGAGGAATTAAATGAAAGTTATTTTATTATTCGTATGTTGTTTTGTTATGTTTTCTTGTGCAGACAATAAGTTAGTAAAAGATTTTGAAAAACAAGATATTCCCAAATCAGCTGCTGGCCTTAAAGAATTTAAGATGGTAGATGACGAAGAGGATAGGGTAATAACTCAGAAAAATGCAAATGCAAAGCTTGTTTACGCTGATAATTTAATAAAACTCGGCGATTATGAATTAGCTATTAGAATCTACTTAGAAGTATATGAAGACATAAAATATAGAGATAACCAGAGAGACGATGCACTGTTCAAATTAGGAAAAACTTACGAAAGTGTTTTATATGAAGATGCTGACATAGAACAATCAATTTATTACTATGATTTAATAATAATAGAATTTCCATTATCAGATAGAAGATTAGAAGCATTTCAGCGTAGTGAGTTATTGAAATTACAATTAGAAGAAAGAGAAATTTATAAAAAAAATAATACAACCGAATAGAGGAAAATTAATGTTTAAAACAAATGAATATTTTGATGGTAAAGTTAAATCAATAGCGTTTAAAGATACAGAAAGTGATGCTACAATTGGAGTTATGGCTGAAGGAAAATATCAGTTCGGAACAACAAAGATGGAAGTAATGACAGTTATTAGCGGAATACTCAATGTAAAATTACCCGATTGCAATTGTTGGAAAGAATATAGAAAATATGACTCATTTACCATTAAAGCTAATAAGAAATTTCATGTAAAAACCGAAGGTGAAGCAACATATATTTGCCGTTATTTTAGTGATTCAGATTGTGGATGTGGATGTAACTGCAATTAATGAAATATAGCCTAACCTTTGCCTTAGTTCTTTTGATAATAATTATAAGTTTATTAAATTTATTTTCTTCAGAAAAACCAGATCTTGAAATATTTGAGGGTAAACTAAAAAAAATGGCTGGTGAGTGGTTCATCATTTCAGATGGTGACTTTTTCCAGCTAAACTTAGCACCTGAAGAATATTTAAAAGAAAATAATCTAACACTTACCTCAAAACAGCAAATAAAAATTGAAGGAATAACAGTTGATGAAGTTATAAATGTTTATCTAGTTCATGCAAATGACACAATAATTGAGTTGAGAGATAGTGCTGGAAATCCTTTATGGCAGGAAGAGAAACAAGTTGGACATTTTCAAATAAATCCAAAAATGTGTATTGGATGTCAGCTATGCGTTAGTGTTTGCCCTACTGACGCTATCTCAATGGTTCATGGACGTGCAATTATCGATGCTGAAAAATGTATTGACTGTGGAATTTGTGAAAATGGCAATGGAGATTATAAAGGCTGCCCAACCAATGCTATAAAGAAACTTGAATAAATTCATAAATTATATATAAAGACAATAGAGTGTCTTTGCGAGTTTTCTTCTTGCTATTACAAACGAAGCAATCCATTTATTATTAATGAATTGAGATTTTGATTGCCTTTAAGAAAATCTCTTTAAAAGAT
>Ga0307987_1001000_pt1 | contig 16096 bp, 23 predicted proteins | sample EllFjometagen181_FD_203157 | JGI IMG/M metagenome (GOLD analysis project Ga0307987, IMG submission 203157) | Marine microbial communities from Ellis Fjord, Antarctic Ocean - #181 | ecosystem: Environmental > Aquatic > Marine > Unclassified | place: Southern Ocean | collected 2014-10-08
CACGAAGATGGTGATTTTTTTGTAAACACTACTTGTGAAAATTGTCATGAACATACTGAAGTGTCATTTGTTTATTAAAGCGTTGACATATCATTCAGGATAGGTTATTATACATCATAATCAAAAACAAAGAGGACACAAAATATGAATATGACCACCATGAGCCAGTCTGTAAATTCTGTTGTAAAATTAACTCTGAAAAAAGCCGAATCTGTGTATGGGAGATCATTTCCTGAAATTGAAATTAGGAATGACATAAAAGGCAAATGTGGTGGTCAGTATTGTATAAGGGGCATTGATAAATATTTGAGATTCAACCCTGTCATGTGGAATGATAACAAAGATACATATGACCAAACAGTTGTCCATGAAGTTGCCCATTATATTCAAAAGGAAATCTATCCCATGTCAAAACCACATGGACCTGAATGGAAATCTGTCATGTCAAACTTGGGAGCAAATCCTAAAAGATGTCATTCCATGAATACCAGATCAACACAGAAAAGAACCTTTGTCTATTCTTGTAGTTGTTCTGATCATGACTTAACAATTGTCCGCCATAACAAATGCCAGAAAAAGGGCACTGTATATACTTGCAAAAAATGTTCGGGTGATTTGAAGTTTAAAAAAGAAGTTTGATTTAACCCCTTGACAATCACATTGAATGATGTTATTATCTCTACATGATCAAAACAAACACACATAAAACTGGGAGAGACACCATGATGACTACAGCTATGAAGATAGGAAATCTTTCAATCAACGAGCTTAGGAACCTGTTGAATTCTGGTAAAATAAACAAAACTTGCTTTCGCATAGCTGTAAAACACAGAGAAAGGAAATTACTAAGAGCAAATAATAAATCAAATCTAACATAAAGGAAATGGAATATGTTTGAACTAAATGAAGTGGTTAAGATCAAAGAGTTTGAACATGATTGCTTTAATTGTGAAGGTAAGGTAAATGATTTTAATGGGCTCCAGTATCATGTAATCAATTCGAACCTATCCTTTTATGAAAATATTTCAGACTGGTATTTTGATTATGAACTGGATAAGAAACTTAAAGATTAAGTTCACGTTCAGTAATTAGTTTGAAAATAATTCCATGATTTTTACAGTATTTTTGTGCAGAAATCCATTTATCTTTATTGTTTTGATAAGTTACATGTTCATATAAAATGGTCTTCTTACTCTTATTTCCTTTTGTGGTTGGTGGTATGCACTGAGAATATGGCTTAATTTCGATGAGATATACACGCTCTCTTTTCGTATCCTTGTCTATAACCTTTACCAAAAAATCAGGAAAATACCTCCTTTCTTTTTGTTTAACTTTATCAAAATATGGAATTGATATTTGCTCTGAATTTCAGGCAACAACTTGTTCATTGGAGTCTAAAAAATTGCACACTTTTACTTCTCATGATGATCTGCATATGCAGTAATTCATATTAGATTTAAATTTTTTTAAATTTTTTGGATAAAATCTTGAAGTGTTTTTACCTTCCTGATTATTCATATAACTCATGAGTTATATTGCTTTACGTTTCTTTATTCCAACACTAACAGCCTTTTTAACACATTTGTTTTGCTTCATAGATCATACCTTACCATCAGCACAATTCTTCTGTTTTCTCTTTTTCTTCTTTGCCACCTTTTTCAATTTCACTTTGTCTTTTTTACGCCTTAGTTTAGCGTCCTTCTTTTCTTTTGAAGTACTATGCTTTTTGATTTTAATTTTCTTTACTTCGTTCAGAAAGGATTCATTTATGTCAGATTTTCCATCAATATCATCATAAATTTCAAGAAGCAAGTCATAATCCAAGTCACAAATTCACTCATTTGCCAATTCTTCAATGAATTCGTGAACATCATCTAAGTCAAGGCAATCAGGAGTGTCTATATCCCATTCATCAAGCTTCATGTGATAGAATTCCTTAAAATCTTGGTCCCCTTCTATCACATCTAGTCTATCATACTCATTTAAAATAGTATCAATTTTCATTAATCTGTCTCCTTATCTGCCTTCCACCCCTTATCTACTTCATCAAAAAAAGCAATTTTTTGCTTTTTGTCCAATTCAGAAGGGCTTTTTATTTTCCATTTTTTCAGCATTCCTTCAAAATACTTATCGTAAGCTGATTTTTCATTTAGATAGAATTCTATCTTTTCTAATATGTTCATTTTGTTCTCCTATTATTGTATATATAGTCCTGTTCATTAATAACAAGTAATTCAATACCTAATCGTTTACATTCACCTATTTTAAATATGTCCCTTTGCATTACATCTTCGAATGAATGTCAGTATCTTCCATTGAATTCAATTGCTTTGTTTAGTAAAGGAAGATAAACATCTAATTCAAGATGCTTATTTGTTTTTGAATTAAGAATTTTGGTTCTGTCATTGGTTATTACATTATCAGTCAATGTTTTAACAAATTCTTGTACTTCAATTTCTGGTTTTGATATATTATTCGAACAATAAGGACATCTTTTACCTTGCTGATAGCTATTTCAGGTGATACTGTGTTCATGTTTTTTTAGGACATATTAATTTTAATTTAGTATGTGCATTAATATATTCAGTATTCAATAGACATGAACCATCCATTTCTATCTGTTGTTTAATAAAGTTATAATCATGTGTTTGATTGCCAACACATACAGGACATCCCACTCCTTGCTGAAAATCATTTCAACGTATTTCAATATTATGTCCATTATGGCATATCACATCCAATTTTGATTTGTTATTAATATATTCAGTACTTTGTAACTTAAAATTTTTATTTTTGAATTTTTGTTGAATGAATTCGTAGGTGTGTTTCTTCATAATATTTACTTCCGTTGGTTATTATGTAATGATGTTAGATGATTGTTCGTTCAATCATCAAGGCAATGAACCCTGTCCATCTTTATTTATATATTTTTAAAATAAAAATGGGAAGTAAAATAAATCACTTCCCATTTTGGTTATATAAACTAAGTAGTATAACTACTTATGGGAGTCCCAACTAATCAGGAACGCTCATGTTAGACACTATAACATTTCTGTAATAGTTACCAGCACCCCACATAGAATCCATAATACCATATCTACTCAAAAGTCCCATTGCAGGATTGAATGACCCATAATCCACTGTTTTACTCATCATCAACTGTACATAAGGAAGATATATGATACCAGTGTCATATTCAGATGGTCCTTTGTAACCAACCAAGAATTTGTCCTCTGACTGAAATGTATCTCTATACATAGTCATTCTGCCATCAAGACTACCAACTTTTGCTACCCCAGTAATTGCAGTGTTAATATCAGTATTAACAGGATGTAATGCATATGAAGACAGTGTTTCAAGAGCGGCGCAAATTGTAGGATTAGCAACAACAAAGTTACCCGGACCTCTTCTTGTAGAAATTGCAATATCATTTGATTTTCTAACAACTACGTTATACAGGTTTCTAAATTTCTCAGATTCCCATCTACCATCAAAATCTGATGTATAATCTTTTCCGGCAGATGTTGAAATAGAAGCAGTTCTCATTGCAGCGATAATTTCTCTATCAATTTCAGAAGTGATCTCATAAGAAAGAACGTCCATCATCTCTTCCTCGAGGTTGAGTCCGTGCATATTTTCAATGTCCTGGGCAACTTCTAAAGACCATCTACTTCTAAGTTTTCTGGTTTTAGCTTCTACTTGCTGTTTCTCAAGTGTCATAGAAACTTCTTTGATTGCTGTTCCACCACCAATTCCAAGACCAACATCACCACTTACGTTAGATCCAAGAGCCTCACCTGTAGATGTTACATATGAACCAGTATAACTAGAATCAATTGTATTATGGCCAATTTCTGTTCCAGTAGCACCAGAGTAAGTTCCGTCTGCAACAAATCTCATTGCAAATGCAAGCCCAACAGGTCCGTTCATTGGCTGAACACCTACGATATCATGAGCAATCAACTCAGGGAAAGTTCGTCTAACCATCGGAATAGCGACTTGATTGAAGAAACCATTCACGGAATAATCTTTTCCATTTGGTGTAATGGAAGTTGAATAGTTTGCAGTTGTTTCATTCAATTGCCCTTCATTAAGCATATTGTTTTGAGATAACCATTGAACCTGGTTCTCAAGCATTATAGCAGTAGCTCTTTTTACTTTTTTGTTTGTGATTTTAGGTGCATCTTCGTGTTCGAGAATTGCACTCCATTTTTTTACTAATTCAGTCATTATATTGTCTCCTTTTTCATAGTATTGGCCCATTGTTCCATAAGGGTAGGGTTTTTACTTTCTTTTATCTTTTTCTTTTTCTTTTTGTCTTCGTCACCATCTTCGTCACCTTCGTCATCTTCGTCATCTTCGTCATCTTCATCTTCTTTTTTCTTTTCAGTCAAGATGGTTTCAACTATTGCATCATATTTTCTATCAATAGTTTCTGTATCTGTTTCATCTTCTAGCAAAGACAATACTTTTTCAGCGTCTTCAACTGGAAGCCCTTTTACTTTTTCAAGTAAATAAACAATGGCCTTACCTTCATTTACTGTAGATTCTAAAGTAAGATTTTTACCTACTTCAACATCAAGATCACTCTTCAAAGAAGTAATTTCATCTCTTGCTTCTCTTAGAATATCTTTAACTTCTTCATCAATCTGACCTTCATCAATTGCCAATCTTGTTTTGAACTGTTCAATAAGATCAGCATATAACTCACCTTTTCTCGCAAATTCAATGACTTTTTCATCCATTACAATTTCTTTTTCAAGAATATCATCTATAAAATTAGAAAATTTTTCAGTAATGTCTTCTTTATATTCTTCAAATTTTTCTTCATATACCGTGGTAAGTTCTTCTTTCAAAGTGGATTCTTTTTCTGTTAACTTTGCTTGTACTTTCTCATCTACTTTAACTTCAATGATAGATTCAAGTTTCTCTGTGATTTCAGCTTGTTTGCTTTCATCCAGTGTATCTACATTGATAAGCTCTAATATTTTCTTCATATTAATCCTCCTGTGATTATTTTATAATCTCTACTTGTTACCTTTATTTATATGTATTAGAATTTTTATTTACATAACTTCTAAAAACTAATACACATAACTTCTAAGTGGTGTGTTTATTGATACCATTCTTCAATAGAAGTATCTACGTCACTTAAAATTCCTCAACCATCATCATCTATATTTGTATTTATACAAATGTCTTTATCAAAAATATCAAACTCTGTAATATAACAGGCCCAATACAATGCGGATACCAAATCATCATCTAGCCCATCCTTACCCTTAAAACTACTTCCAGATTCAACGAAAGTCGACAATTCATTTATGGTTTCTTTATCATATAATATTAAGTCACCATCTTCTATTAGTTTCTTCATTAGTAATACTGCTTTTGGTTTTGTTTTCTTTGTTGCTCTAACACCAAGTCCAGTACTTTTTGAACTTTCGTTTACAAGATTTTCATATTCAAAATCCCACCATAGTTTACTTACTACTGTACTCCCTTCTGCATTATTCTCAACTACCGCATATGCCTTGTTGTAATATATTGAAATTCTGTGTACTACTTCTGAAAATGAATATACATCAATATGATTATCATGGAATACTGCCACTTGTTCCAATTTAAATGGGTCATATGACACGACCTTCATTACTTGGATTACTGAATAATGTTCCCCAGTGCCCTTTGCTATATCGATTCCGGTTATATATACCTCTCCTTTTTGTGGAGATTCGAATATTTTCAATTTATCATTTAAATCATAGTGATCTGGTTCTATTCATTGAGTTAGTAATATTTTTAATGTTGCCGCATTTATTACTGTGTTACTTGATCCCAAAAATTTACAATTGTGACTTTTAAGATCATTGGTATAATATATATGCCCATCCACATCCATTAAATCATATACATCAATAATACCAATATCTTCTATTTTTTTTACTTTAACTGCTTTTATTTTATAGTGTTCTAACTTATCATTTTCTTTTATATCTTTTGCATATATTTCTTTATTATTTTTTATGAAAATATGATCATATGTAACGTCTATATAATCCACATTTTCATAAAAAGACATTCTCATTGATTTTTTTGTTTGTTTTCTTATATGTGAAAAATATTTAAATCCATCTGGTGTTAATACTTTAATATTTTTATCATTTTTAATTATCATTCAAAAACCCTACACATTTGTCTATTATAACTTCACTTTTATTGTTTCTATTAAAATCATCTGAACTTATTCGTAGCGTTTTAAATCCCATCTTTTTTAAAACATCATCTCTCTTATCATCATGTTCTTTATCATGATAATATTCACCATCATATTCAATTATTTTTATGACACCCATGTAATTTTAATATATTATCCCTCACTTCTTGATAGTTCATTATATAAATCTCCAATTGTAGTTTTTTTAAACTTTCCGTTGTTATTTATATAAACATGAGTATTTTTTCCGACACAGGAATGTTCTTGAAAAAATTTCTGTTCACCCAAAATTTTTATTTCTTGTTTAACTCATGCAGCATCTCTACCAGGAATGACAGTATAGTCATATTTACATCAAGCAAACCCATTTTCACCCCTTTCTGCATTTACATAAAGACTATGAAATAGATTCCCCGTTCCATTAGGGGTTGATATTACTATAATTTTTGATGTAGTTGATGCTGACAGGGTAGGGTAATTAGCGGCTCAGAACTCATCTGCTATATTACTTGGAACGAATGCAAGTTCATCTGCAAATAAGCAATTATGACTTATTATACCATTAGTATAGTATGAATTAACATCTTCAACATTTAGAGCATCATATACTTTTTCATTTGATTTTATATAATCTTTTGAGTTTATTTTAATATTATTGTATAAAACATCATCTTTATGAATATTTTTTGCATATTCATATTTCCCGTTTATTAGAAGAAATTTATGATCAATGGTGCATTTTATCATTTCATTGTTTGATAGCTCAAATTTTATCAGTTCACCTTCATAATTTTGTTCTATAAATCCATCAAATTTTTTAAATCCATTTTGAGTTAATATTTCCATTATTTTTTCTTTACAAGATGAGTTTGCTTTTTCTATTGAAGTATAAAATATATTTCCATGATCATCAATAACACACACTTTTGTATCACCGGATACACAATTGATTGATCTCCCCCTAAACGCATCAGGTGAAGTAGCGGAAACCATAATTTCAGTATTATTGTCAAATAACACGCCTAAAATATTATATAATTCAACTCCAGGCTTCATTCAATATGGAATTTCCTCATATATGCCTTTTATGCGTTTAAGGATATCTTTGGCTGATTTCTCTTTATTTGATACAATCCCTATTGTTTTATCACTATTAAACATACAATATCATAAAATATATGCAGAAACTAAAACTGTGTTATGAGAAGTAATATTATTAGTTAAGTATTCACTTCCATCAACATCAGATAAGTCATACATATTATCATATTCTTCATGTTCGATAATGTTTTTAAATTTTTCGTATCCACTGGAAGTAGATACCAAATCATCTGTTGTCAAATTTACAGAATATTTAAATCCATTGTTTGTTTTAATTAAATGATCGTCTGCACATTTTAATGAATGGGTTTCTGTAATGACTTCATATACTTTATATTTTACTGTTTTTCCAACACCTTTGAAATCTTTCCATCCATTTTCAGTTAAAACTTCCCAATCATCTGTATATTTGTTTTCTATGAATTTACCCATATATGAAATTTAAACAATCTTTTATTGTTTTTCCTTTATCATTATTATAATCACATTCTTTTACGTGAAAAGTGTCAAAATTGCTATTTTCTTTAAGTATCATTTTCTCTCTTATTGCATCCCTTTCTTGATTACCCTTTTTCACTCCGTGTCAATAATCACCGTCAAATTCTATTACTTTATTATTATCTTTTATATAAAAATCAAGTAACGCTTTTCTTCCATCAAATCTATTCACTATATATTCATTGTTTTTGCCATTGTTTATTGTAGTGGCAAAGTGTATTTCTTTAAAATCGTCTTTTATTATCTTATGTATGGATCAAAATAGTTTCTGTGATATTTTAGAATATGACTTAGTTCTGAAAGTTCCAGGGCATTTCTTTTTATTTATTCTATCGATTTCTTCGGGTGATTTTGATTTTAATGTGTTCTGCCATTTGTCTTGTCTTTCTTGTCATACTTTAACACCCTCCTCTTCACCATATTTTTCAATACATATATCTTTAGAAAATGTGGACTGTCTTTCTTTCAGTAATTTTTTAGCCTTTTCGACATCACCTTCTGTCATTTTTAATCAATATTCTAAGGTTGATGTTATGTTATTATTATCAAATGTGGATTGTCTAGCAGTTTTGACACACTCTTTTATTTTATGCTCCTTTTCTTCATTACTTAGATTTTCATACTTGATAAATTTTTTACTGAAAGGTGACAATCTTCCTCCATGGTTAAATGCTGGATTTTTATCACCTTTACATTTATCTGATAAGTTTTTGAGATAAGATGAATGGTATATGTCTTCTTTACTAAGATTATATTTATCCTTATATTCCCTTATTGTAATTTTATGTGTTTGTGATATATGACTATGTAATGCTGTTGAGGGCCATCCACAAATTTTACATACAGGAATATCATCAATCCCTTTAAATTTTTCTTTTTGTTTCACCATAGAATTATAAGATACTCTACAACTTTTACAACAAAACACATTTGATTCTCTCATAGGTTTGAATTCTTTACTACAATTTTTACACTTCATATTTTTATCCTTATATAATGTTTCTATTGGTATTTATACAAGACAGTTGAAATATTTGTGTTTAGTCTAAATCATTGTAAAATTCATCAATTCTAACATCTTTCGTCTCACCAGTGGTTTTATTCCTCACTGTTATGGGTGTATCCCTAAACACGCATTTTCCGACTTGACGACTTGCAAGGCCGATAAAGTTTCTGTTGTTTATTATTTTTTCTAGTATTTCTTTTTGATATCATCTTGGAACAAATGTAACCTTTCCATAATCTGGATGGACAATTTTAATATACTTACAGAAATAGAAGAAATCATTGGCACATTTGCCCATTTCTTCTATCATATAAGGAGTATATTCATTTTCAGCATGTGCTTTTTTTACAGGTTTATATTCTGGTGTTGTCATAAAATTTCCTTCTCATCAGGGTCAAAACAACATAATTTGTAATAATACCAGTTACTTACATTTTTACTAAAAACCGTCAAATATTTTTACCAATTATTTCAGGTAGTTGAGTTTTCTTAATTTTAATAAAAGCGTTTTCACTGGCATCAAACCATACTATATTATTATTTTTATTAGTAAAATCAATAACTTAGAAATCTGAATCTAATATCATTTTACAAATATTTCCTCTGACATTTTCTCCTTTAATTAAAATATGTCCATATCTTCTATTATCTTTCATGCATTTTACCAATCAATTCAATGCATTGTTAGATTCACTACATTTTGGGTTATCTATCTGGGATACATCACCTTCAACAATACACTTTACCTTTGATCCCATTCGGGTCAAAATAGTTCTCATATCATGTCTGGTTATATTCTGTGCTTCTGAAATTATCACAACGGCATTACTGATATTATCACCTCTGAGGTAATTAACAGGTAGAAACTCTATCTTCATTGGATTAAGTAATGGCCAAACAGTATCTTTATTTATTAAAAATCCCTTTTTGATTGTGCGTTTTTTGTTCAATTCCATGAGAATTTTAAGGAATGGTCTTCAATGTAGCTCCATCTTTGTATCCAAATCACCCGGTAAGAAACCCATATCCTCCCCAATCATAGATGGATATTTGACAATATACATTTTATCGTATAGTTTCTGTTCAAATACCAATTTCAACCCAGCCGCAATTGCCAATGTCGATTTGCCTAACCCTGCTGGACTTTGGATAGTCACTAAATTAATATCATTATTTAATAAAAGTTCCATTGTGGCATTTTGATAAGCTGATTTTGGATGTATTCCCCATGTCTCATTATCATGACTAAGGCGTTTTACCTTATTATCTGTGTATGTGTGTAATTTGCCATTTTTAAAGAAAAAACAATTGTTTACATAGTCATTATCGTCATCTCCACCCCAAACATCTATAAATCCTGTATATTGTTCTGATTCAGATTTAAATGGGTTGGTTACTAGAAATGGCTGACTTTCTACCCCTCTTATATATGATTTCAATTGCAACATTTTATCATTGGTAATTAAAATGCCATTAGTGTCATGTTTTTCTGAATGTGTTTTTACATTATCCAATATTACATCATCTGTTTTGAATAATTTATTTACATCTCCGGTGAAGCTGATGTGTTCTTTATTTTTAATGATGTTATCAAGTGCCATCATAGCGATGTTTCTTTTCTTGCTTTTTAACAACCCATCAATTTCATTCAAGACTTCTATTGATATGTAGATGTGATTTTCTTCTCCATTTTTTAAAATTTCTATTGTGTCGTCTTGTTCCAGTAGAGCACAGGTATCAATATGATAGAATTTCTTCAAATTTTTATTCCTTTTCTGTTGTGGTTACTTCCTTTATTTCTGTACATTCTTTTTCTGATGATTTTGCTAAATATTTCATAATACTCGCATGATCTGTCACTAAAATATTATTGTTTCCTCCTCCCTTTTTATTGTACATTAGCTGTTTTATTTCCAAATCCTTTTCTTTGATGTCCAATTCTCTATCTTTCTGCTTAGATCCAATTTTTTTCAGCTTATTATCAAAATTAGACTGATCATTTGATGATAGAAAGCTTGATGATTGAATGATAGTGGTTATGAGCTGTGATGCTACCTCTAAATAGCGAGGCGACATTTCATCATTTTCTATTTCACTATGAATTAAATCTAGGAATATTGATGCCTTTTCGATAGCGGCAGACACTACTAAGGTGGGATTTGGTATCTTTTCAATCTCATTTAAAATATCTTTAAATGTTTTTATTTCTATTCTTGCTTCTTCAGTTATATTGAATTCTTCGGCCAGATTGTTTGACATATACATTTTCCTTTCTTTAACTTATATTCTTTATTATATTTATACTTGTTCTTCAAAATATATAAATATAAATAACATAAATATTACAAGAGGACAGAATGGCATTAAAAATATCATATAAACTAAAACACAACGGAGTATTACTAAGATCGGGGCATTTTTACTCCTTCGATTATACGGCATATGAAAATGATCCTAGTCCTATGATCATTTTTATTAGTGCAATTCAAGGCATACATCCAAGAACTGGACATCAGTGAAGATTAATTCAAGGCATAAACATGAATTACATCCCTAGAGGTGATCGAAAAAATTTCTTAGAAATATGGAATAAACACTTCGATAAGACCAAGGACGTTAAATTCACATGAAATGTTGTTAAAAGTAAATTTCCATACTTAAAGTTGTCAATTCGTAGATTTATGTTAAAGCCAAAATACTATATTCGAAAGTTGAAATACATAGAACCTGAGAATTTACAAAAAGAAATGGTAAGAAGTTTACATAAAGATTTTTCTTCAACACTTAAAAGAAAGTTAGGATCAAAACTTAAAAAGTTTTTTGTGGGCAGTCGTAATAAAAAATAAAGGAAATAAAATATGGGTAATTGATTTTCAAAACTTCTAGGCAGTAATGAGCCTGAAATTTTAACAGAAGACATTAAAGCCTTTAATAACAAAGGCAACAATAGACAGTCTGATAAACAGAGGCAAGCTGAATCAGGAGAAGGCATTGATATAATGGGAATGGATATGGGGGTAACTGGATTATCTTCATTCAATACCTTTTATAACAAATTTTTCGACGAACAAAACAAAACTAATGATGACAGAATTAGAAAATACAGATCAATGGCTAGTATGCCTGAAATTGGTGATGTGTTAGAAGATGCTGTTAATGAATCTACTCAAGAAAATGGCGATGGAAATATATTTGAATTACATATCACTAATGAAAAAATGTCTAAAAATGAAAACATAATCAAAACCTTGAAAGAAGAGTTTCATAGTCTATTTTTTCAAAGGTTGGACATGAACCAGCAAGGATGGGAATTGTTTTATAATTTCATGCGAGATGGAAAAGTGTATTATGAAAGAATCATCAATATCAATAAACACAAAGAAGGCATAAAGCATATTAAATTTCTGTCTCCATTTTCAATGGATTATTACTTTAATTATGATACATATAGAATAGAGGGATATATTCAATATATGAAACCAAGTCATAAAAAACCAGCCACATTTGAAGATGCAAAAAGAGATAATGAAATTGTTGCTTTTATACCGGAACAAATTGGATATATTCCTTATAGATTTGGAAATAATAGAAATGATGTTTATGGTTATCTTGAAAATTGCAAGGTTGCGTTTAATCAGTTGAAATTATTAGAAACATCTGTTATTGTATATAGATTAGTAAGAGCACCTGAACGATTTGTATTTAAAATTGATGTTGGTAATATGCCAAAAGACAAGGCACTTGCATATGTTAATAAAATCAAGCGTCAGATGAATAGAAAACAGACATATGATCCCGAGACTGGAGTCCTTGAAGGGACAACGAATGTTAATTGTATCAGACAAAATACAGAAATAAAGCTATTAGATGGCAGATGTTTGCCGTTGACTGATATTATAGATGAATTCAATCAAGGTAAAGAAAATTGAGTATATTCTATCAATCAAAAAACATTCAAAATGGAACCAAACAAGATTACTAATGCTGCAATAACAAGAAAGAATGAGGAATTAGTTAGAATTCATTTAGATGACGGTTCATATTTTGATACAACACATGATCATAAGTGGATAATGAGAGATGGATCTGAGAGAAGAGCAGATGAACTGAATGTATATGATTCATTAATGCCATTGAATGAAGATTTGCCTGATGTTGTCAATCATAAGGTTGCCAAAATAGAATATCTAACTGAAAGAGATGATACTGGATGTATTACAGTTGAAAATAATCATAACTTTGCCATTACTTTTAATTTGAGTGATGGGTCTAAAAGTCAGGTGTATGTGAAAAATAGCATTTTGGATAATTTATTTATACCTCAATCTGACAACAGGGGTAGTGATGTGACCACAATCGGTGGAAATTCCGCTGGATTCACTGAATTAGATGATGTGGAATATTTTGCTAAAAAACTGTATAGATCATTGAAATATCCAATGTCAAGAATTGATAATCAAATGGATTCACGAAGTGGTGATAATTTATTCGGTGGAGCATCATTTTCTGAAATCACAAGAGATGAAATCAAATGAAGTAGATTCTTAGAAAGACAACAAAATAAATTCTGTTTGGAGTTTTTAGATCTTTTCCTCTTACATTTAGAATTCAAGGGATTGAAAAAACAATATGGTCTAACCAGGGATGATTTAAATATATTGATGTCTCCGCCAAGCAACTATAAAGATCAGCAGAATCAACAACTCTTGGAAACCAGATTCAATAACTATACCGCTTTAAGTAATGAATCAGAATTCTCCAAATCATATCTAATGAAAAAATATTTAGATATGGATGAGGAAGCAATAAAAGAAAATTCTGAATCAATGAAAGCAGATAAAAAGTTATTTCCAAAAGATGAAGACAACTTCTAAAATGATAGTAACACAACTACAAGACAAAGTAAAATTAACAGATGAAAATGGTAATATTGCCACTATTAATGACAGTGGTAATTTAAAAACTACTAACGCAGAAAGTGGACTTGCTATAGCCAAAGGAGATGTGATAGGGAGTAAATTTATTCACAAATTTGGTAAAGCACCTTTATTCGATGTTTCAGATGGATTTGTAACTATATGAGATGGAGCTGAAAAGGGCGAGTTATATACAGGTATGCAGTATATTTATTCGATTACTGATGATATTGATACCATTTCATCTGACACTGCTGGAAATAATCAATTAATACAAATACAGGGGTTAGATATAAATTATGATATCGTAACACAAGAAAAGTCATTGAATGGACAATCCCCGGTTACATTAGACACACCACTAATCAGAGTTTTTCGTATGAAGAATATAGGCACAGTGGATATTGCTGGGCATGCATTTGTCTCTGTTTCCGGTACTCTGACTACCGGATCACCGACTCCCGCTAATTTAAGGTCGGTTATCCATGATAGTAACAACCAAACCTTAATGGCAGTCTTTACAATTCCGTCCGGTTATACAGGTTACATGAGAGATTGGTATGCAAGTTCTGCTGGCGCAAAGAGAACAAGTGTCCATGAGATGAAGTTATTTGTAAGGCCTTTTGGTCAAGTATTTCAACTAAAACATGACGCTAGTATCTCTATTGTAGGAACAAGTTATATACACCATAAGTATGAAGAGCCTGAAGTATTTGCAGAGAAAACCGATATTGAAATGAGAGTTAACACTGACGAAGCTGATGCTAGTATATCAGGTGGTTTTGATATAGTATTGGTTTTAAATGTATAGGGGATATATTAATATATGCAATTTATAAAAAATAAAAATATGCCTTTATCACTTCAATTAGTGAAAAATGATTTGACATATGAAGAATTGGCTATAGTATCATATACCATATATCAATCTGATACAACAACCCTTGAATTATCTGGATCTGTATCGTACAATACATTACTCAATAGTTATACAACTAATATAAGCCCGTCAGCAGATTGAGTTAGTCAGGAACCTGGTAATTATATACTTGTGTGAGCCATTTCTGATACTGATTTTTTCACTTCCACTATGATCGAATACCTATCTATCATAAATGACAACGAACTAAAATTAGACGCCCTTATCAACACCACAGTTGGATTGATTGAAGACGTATCTGTAGTGCAGGACACCATTGATGATATAGAAACAAAAACAATATCATTGTCCGGTGACATAGTAAATACATCACTTGACATAAAACGTGTGCTCGGTCTAGTACATGACAATGTATCCCTGGATCAAACTACATATGATAGATTTTATAATATGAAAACTGCTAGAATGAGAATTTATAATAATCCCGATTCGATTGGCACTGATAATGATGTGATAGGTGAATATAAGATTGAATCTAATAGTGATAGAAGAGGAACATTTATTAACTGAAAACAAACAAGGATAAGTTAATATGTCAATTTCGTTGGCAACTATGGGTAAGTTTGTTGGTCCTGTCCCAATTACATGGGATACACTTGGAGGTGGTGGTGGGGGTGAAGTGAAATATATAGACAAAAAGTTGCCCATTGTTCGAGTAAAAAAGGTAAATAAAAAAGAAGAAAATATAAATATAAATATAAGTATCAATAAAATAAAGGAAGAATAGAATGAAATTTAAAGACTATATCAATGAAGGTGAAGTGGTTAATAGAGAAAATCTAACTAAAAAAATTTTCAAAGAACACCAAACAGAGACGGACAAAGATACAAAAGAAGTTTTAATGGCTGTTATTAAAGGCATTGAATCTATGAAAAAGACTAAAGTATCCTGGGATGATATCACCAAAATGATGAATTCAAGAAAATCCCTTTTGAAAATACTAAAAAAATATGGGAATGATCCTATAGATTTTAAATGGATTATGGATTTATAGGAGAAAATAGTTTGATTAAATTTAACACCAATAAAGAAAAAACTCTAAAATTTGATATAACAGTAGAAGGAATCAATCCAGCACAATTAATTTATACACTAAGATTAACAGAAAATGGTATAGATTATGGGTTTCCGGGCAAAATCAAAAATGGTGAAGTGGTTGTTACTATCCCTCCATTGAATTCTATTATGAATCAAGAAAGGATCAGTGAGTTGAAGAAAGTAAAATTGGAAGTTCATAGTGAAAATTTCTATATGCAACCGTTTGAAGATTCTGTTCTGATTGAAAAAGAGCCCACATTAGACATTCAAATCAAAGAAGAATCTAACACTATTCAAGAATCACTTATCGTAACGGTTAAAGATGGCATCGTTGAGAAAAGGGTATGTGATAAGAAAGATGGCACTGGTGATGAAGATG
>Ga0307987_1001001_pt1 | contig 16092 bp, 13 predicted proteins | sample EllFjometagen181_FD_203157 | JGI IMG/M metagenome (GOLD analysis project Ga0307987, IMG submission 203157) | Marine microbial communities from Ellis Fjord, Antarctic Ocean - #181 | ecosystem: Environmental > Aquatic > Marine > Unclassified | place: Southern Ocean | collected 2014-10-08
CTCGCGCACCGCGGCCAGCTGTGCCTGGCGGCTGCTCTGTTCGGGCAGGGCCAGCTCGGTGCTCTCCAGGGCGTCGTGCTGCATCAGCGCGTCCACCAGGTCGGCGATGGGACCCTCGGGCTCGCCCGCGAAGGCGCTGTCGAGCTGTTCCATCACGCCGGCGTCGTCGGTGCCCACGGGGAGCTCGTGGACCAGCAGCAGCGCCGCTCCGGCGTCTTCCGGCACGATCACGCGGAGCTCGTCCAGCTTGCCTTCCTCTTGGATCAGCGCCAGGCAGCGCGCGTCGAAGTACTCGATGCTGCGGACCTGCAAGCCGCCGCTACGCTCTCCGCTGCGGGACGCCATGGAGCGCTGTCGTAGGGTGCCGGTCAGGCTGACGGCGGCCGCGTCGTTGGGCAGGAAGACCAGGGCCAGCAGCTCGGAGGGCAGCGGGAGCAGGGAGAGTTCCACCTCGGTGATGATGCCCAGGGTGCCCTCGGCCCCGATGAAGAGGTCGATGGGGTCCATGGGATCGCTCACCATGTAGGCCGCCGAGGTCTTGCGAAGCTGGGGGGAGAGGGCGCTGGGGATGGGCACGTCGATGCGCTGGGCGCCCACGAGCCGCAGGGTGTCGCCCGGACGCATGCTGTGCATTCCCCGCCGGATCTCGAGCACCTCGCCGTTGCGGAGCACCACGCGAATGCGCTGGACCCAGTCACGGGTGGTGCCGTAGGCGAAGGTGGCGGCGCCCGCGGCGTTGGTGGCGACGTTGCCGCCGATGCTGGCGCCGTCGTGGGTGGGGGCTGGCGGGTAGTACAGACTTTGTTCGGCCAGGGCGGAGTGGAGCTCGGCCAGCACCAGGCCGGCGCCCATCGTGGCCCGGGCGGCCGACCTGTCGATGTGCAGGCCCTTGATGCGCGCCAGGGAGATCACCACCTCACCCGACGGCGTGGCACCGCCGGTGAGGCTGGTCAAGGCACCCTGTGGCAGCACGGGGACCTGGGGATGGGCCCGCAGCCAAGCGCTGAGCTCGGCTTCGTTGCGGGGCTCCACCAGTCCCGTCGCTCCGCTGCCCTGCATGGCCGCGGCGTCCATGGCTACGGCCTCGAGGCGCTCGGGATCACGGATCGTGATCGGGGCGGGGGTGGAGTCGGGTCGCTGTAGATCGAGGCTGAGGGTAGCCATGGGATCTCCCTGTGATGGTGGGGATCGTAACCACATGGCGGCGGGGGAATGTACCGGCTCGGTGAGCGGAGCCACCGTGCCGTCAACCCTGGGGTTCAGGTGCTGCCCAGACCCCGTCTTCGGAGGTTCCCATGCGCGTGCTCTCTGACGATGAGCTGCTGGCCCTGACCATGGACGGGAGCTGTACCCTCGAGTAGCGGTCGTTAGGGCGTGGCCCCGAGCTGGGTCTCGATGGCCTGGGCCACCAGTGCGCCCACGGTGGCGTGGCCTTCGGGGCTGAAGTGCAAGCAGTCCAGGAACCAAGACTGCGGAGGGACACCGTGTTGGTCCAGCACCACGGCGTCGAGGTCCACCAAGCCGGCACCGTTGTCCCTAGCTGCGGCACGCACTGCCTCGACCATGGCGGCGGTGGCTCGCATGGGGGAGGGGTCGGTCTCGAGCGCATGGCGAAGGTCTTCGGAGGCCCCCGGTGCTCCGTCGCCGAAGCGCGCCCGCCCCCGGGCATGCAAGAGCTCCGCACAGTCTGGATAGACCGAGATGGCCTGCTCGAGGCGTGGGTGCTCGTGGCGGGGAAGGGGCCGGATGCCGTAGGCGTCGAGGTCGATGATTCCGCGCGCCTCGGGGCAGCCCCGACCGATGGGTGGGCACATCAACCAGTTCGAGATGGGCGTGAGCAGCACGAGCCCCACACCGTGCTCGCCTGCCTGGCCCGCGATGGCCGAGAGGTTGCGCTCGAGGGCCTCGGCGGCGAGCAGGCGCTGGGACGGGCTCATCACCTGCTCGGTGGAGCCAGGCTGGGGGCGACGTCGCGCGGCATCTCCGACGGTCGCCTGGGGGAGCAACAGGTCCCGCAGCAGCAGGTAGGCTCGGCTGTGCCACAGCAGCAGCCGCAAGCGGACCTGCAGTGCGCCGCCATAGCTGCCATAGCGTTGCTCTTGCAGGGTGTTCCCCAGATCGTTGTGGCCGGTGTAGATCACCAGCATGCGGGGCTCGAAGGCAAGCGCTTCGATAGCGAGCTGACGGATGTCGTGGCTGTCCAGGCCGGGGTTGCCCAGGTTGAGCGCCTCGATGGGGGTGCCGCGTTCCTCCATCAGCCGTGCAGCCGCTGCAGGGATCTCGAGCTCGGTGGCGATACGGCTTCCACCGTGCATGGTGGAGCCGCCCATGAACACAACCCGCGGCACGGACGGGTCGGCGTGAGCGGAGAAGACCGTAGGCTCTGATCGGTCCTGGTAGCGGGTGGTCACCCATGCGTCGGCGATCTCGAAGCTCGGCCGGCGACTGTCCCAGCGCTGCCACAGACCGGGGGGTTCCGGGGGGGCCCCCAGCCCGAGCCTGGCGAACAGCTCGAACAGGAGCAGCAGCACCGAGCTCATCCCCACGCCCAGCGCGGCCTTGGTCATCAGGCGTGAGCCGGAGGCGCGACGGGACATGGAGGCTCTCCAGGGGGCTGGGCAGCCTAGCGGTGCGGTTCACCCAGCGCCAGTGCCGTCGAGGCGAGGGCCGGAAGCAATAAAGTGACCGTGCACCGCACGGTCGCTACGCAAAAGTGGGAGCTGAGGGGCGAGGTGATCTCGGTACGGGGTGGCGCTGCAGAGCTGGGCGCTTGGGGTCCCGGCCTCGAGCTCGAGGCCACCAGCTATCCGAGCTGGGCCACCACCACGGCGGTGGAGCTGCCGGTGGGTGCCTGCTTCGGCTGGAAGCTCGCTGCGGGCATGTCCGGCGCTGCTTCTGTGCGCTGGGAGGGTGGCGACGATCGCTGGGCCTGCGCCTGCACGGCGCCGCTGGCGCCGAGGGACGATGTGGATCTGAGCGCCACCTGGAGCTGGTAGCACGCTCGCGGTGGCCCAGGGCGCGATATGCTGCGGCTCGGACAGGAGGTCCGATGGCTCGCAAGAAGACACGCTATCAGTGGACGACCGAAGAAGGCGAGGTCTACGAGCCGGTCGAGAGACGGGACCGCAACGAGCTCCGGGCGCAGAACCAGGCCCTCGAGGAGCTGGCCCTTCGTCTGGCATCCATGACTGTGGGGGAGCGCCAGCGCCTGCCTCTGGATGAGTACGTGCTCGACGAGATAGAGCTGCTGGCCCGGCTAGGTCCCAAGTCCGCCCGTCGACGGCAACTGCTGCGGGTGCAGGCCCACCTGCGCGCAGCAGACCTCGATGCCCTCGAGGCCGCCCTTGCGGGCGCCGGTCAGGACGACGCCAAGCTCAACGCGCTGGAGCGCTGGCGCAGCAAGCTCATCGATGGTGGGGACGACGCGCTGACTGCATTTGTGGATGCTCATCCATCGGCGGATCGCCAGCGCATCCGCGCCTTGATCCGTCAAGCCCGGAAGCAGGGCCCCGCGGCCAAGAAGGCCGCACGCAGCTTGTTTCAGGTGCTCAAGGCCGCCACCAACGGCGCCGACGAAGACGCCTAGGCGGGGCTCTCGGGGCCTCTATACGCCGGTAGCAGCACTGCGCCCACACCTGCGATTCGTGGGTTACGACGGAAACAACCACAGGCCGCGGTGCCCCCTGGTCGCTGAAACTCCGCCGCCGTCCACAGGAGCGCGACACCATGCTCTGGCCCCTCGAGAAGAAAGCCTACCGGTTCTACCACCGAGTGATGAAGACCGTCTCGGCGGTCATGCCCTTCCCCCAGCCTGTGCTGCTCACCGGCCCGGGCAGCATCGACAAGCTGGCCGAGAACATCGCCATCCGGGGGTTGAAGCATGTGCTACTGGTCACCGATGGTGTGCTGGTGCAGCTCGGCTTGGTGGACGGCCTGGAGCGCTCGCTCACCCAGCACGGCATCCGCTTCACGGTATTTGCAGATGTGCAGCCCAACCCTACCATCGAGAACGTCGAGGCGGGCCGCGAGCTGTATCGCGAGCGCGACTGCGACGGGATCGTGGCCTTCGGTGGCGGCTCGCCCATGGACTGCGCCAAGATCATCGGAGCAAGGGTGGGCAACCCCTTCATGTCCGTGCGCATGATGAAGGGCCTGTTCAAGGTGTTTCTGCCCATCCCGCCGCTGTTCTGCATCCCCACCACCGCGGGCACCGGCTCGGAGACCACCATCGCGGCGGTGATCACCGACGCGCAGTCCCATGCGAAGTTCGCCATCAGCGATCTCAAGCTCATGCCCAAGATCGCCGTGCTCGACCCCACACTGATGGTGGGACTGCCACCGCACATGACCTCGAGCACGGGCATGGATGCACTGACCCACGCGGTAGAGGCCTACATCGGCCTCAACGGCAACCCTTACACCGACCAAAAGGCCCTTGACGCCACCCGCCTCGTGCTCGCCAATCTCGAGCGGGCGTATGCCGACGGCAGCGATCTCGAAGCCCGCACAGAGATGGCCTTGGCATCGTTCTACGGCGGCGCGGCGTTCACCCGGGTGTATGTGGGCTACGTCCACGCCATCGCCCACAACATGGGTGGACTGTACGGCGTGCCCCACGGGCTGGCAAACGCAATCATCCTGCCCTGGGTGCTCGAGTTCTGCCGGGAAGCCGCACAAGAGAAGCTCGCAGCGCTGGCCCTGATCGGTGGGCTCGGAAGCCCCGTGCAGGGTGAAGAAGCGCTGTCCCACATCTTCATCGACAAGGTGAAGAGCATGAACCGCAACATGGGCATCCCGGACCATATCGCAGAGCTTCGGGAAGAAGACATCCCCCTGATCGCCCGCCGCGCCTTGGACGAGGCCCATCCAGACTACCCGGTGCCCAGAATCATGACCCGCGGCGAGTGCGAGACCCTGATACGGCGGCTATTGCCTGGCTAGTCCTTCCCCAGCCCAAGCTCGGAGGTCGCCCTTGGAAGACGCTGCGCTGCTCGAGGCCCTTCGTGCGGGCGATCCGCAGGCCTGGCGTCGGTCCATGCAGGCCAACCTGCCGGCGCTCATCGGCTACGCCCAACGCATGACCGGCGACCGCGCCTCGGCCGAGGAAGCCGTGCAGGAAGCCTTGGTCACGGTGTACCGCAGCTTGGACCGCTTCGAGGGGCAGTGTTCCTTCCGCACCTGGATGTTCAGAGCGGTGCGCTTCCGCGCCCTGGATTTCCTGCGTGGCCGGGATCGCTACGTGTCCATGGACCTGGACGATCCCATGGCTGGGGCCTTCGACGACAAGGGCCACTGGGTCGCTCCGCCGGTGGACTGGGGTGTGGACCTCGACAACCAGATCGACGCACAGCGCGCGCTGGCTCAGGTGCGTCGGCAGGTGGACAAGCTGCCCCACGATCTGCGTGAGGTGTTCCTGATGCGAGAGGTCCATGGCTTGAGTGGCGCCGAGGTCTGCGCCGCCTTGGAGATCACGCCCGAAAACGCCCGCACCCGGCTGCATCGGGCCCGCAAGCAGCTGCGTTCCATGGTGCATCGCGCCATCACGGAGGGGGTGTAGTCATGCCGTTTTCCCGTTGCCAAGACGTGATCGAGCGCGTGTCCGTGGTCATCGACGGCGAGGCTTCGTCCTGGGATCGCATGCGCTTCCACATGCACTTGGCCATGTGCCCGCCCTGCAAGCGCTACTACCGGCAGATCGTCCAGACCCGTGCCTTGGGCACCGAGCCACAGCCCGACGATCTTCCTGAAGACTTCGAGCAGGTCATGGCCTTCGTGCTGGACGTGGTTCAGTCGGCAGACGCTGCCGGAGCGGCGGACTCCGCAGACTAATCCTGGCTGCGCCGACGTACGGCCAAGCCCAGCAGACCCAGCAGCCACAGTGCGCTTGCGCCTGCGCCCGCGGTGCCGCCGTTGCTGCAGTTGCAGCCGCCGCCGCCCTTGAAGAAGCTGTCGTCATCGTCGAGGGGGCTGCTGTCCGCAGGAAGCCCGGTGTCGTCGCTGGGTTCGCCCGTCTCCGGACCGACCTCCCCGGTGTCTCCCGTGTCGCCGGTGTCAACCACGGGGTTGCAGTCGTCGTCGTACTCCCCGTTGCCCGGCCAGACATCGGCGTCGGTGTCGTCGCAGTCGTCTTCCACGCCGAAGCCGTCGCCATCCTGGTCATCGTCGTTGCCGTCGCAGTCCTGGTCCACGCCGTCGTACCAGATCTCGGTGGCGTCGGGGTTCACACCCACGTCGCTGTCGTCGCAGTCCGAGCCTCCGAAGGCGCTGTCCTCGAAGCCGTCGCCGTCGGCGTCGTAGTCCGAGCCTTCGCTGCAGTCCTGGTCCACGCCGTCGTACCAGATCTCGGTGGCGTCGGGGTTGATGCCAGCGTCGCCGTCGTCGCAGTCGTCGTCCACGTCGAAGCCGTCGCCGTCCTGGTCCAGGTCGTTGCCGTCGCAGTCGTTGTCCACGCCGTCGTACCAGACCTCTTCGGCCCCGGGGTTGACGTCGGAGTTGGCGTCGTCGCAGTCGTCGCCGCCGTAGGCCGAGCTGTCGTAGCCGTCGCCGTCGAGGTCGTACTCGCCGGCGTCGTCGCAGTCGTTGATGACACCGTCGTAGGGGTCGTCGGGGGCCCCGGGGTAGGTGGCGTCGTCGCTGTCGTCGCAGTCCGACCCGCCGTAGCTGGCTGACTCGTAGCCGTCGCCGTCCCGGTCGTAGTCCGAGGCGCCGTCACAGTCGCTGTCCACACCGTCGTACCAGGTCTCCACGCCGTCGGGGTTGACGTCCTCGTCGGTATCGTCGCAGTCGTCGCCTCCATGGACGTCGCTGTCGAAGCCGTCGGCGTCGGCGTCGTAGTCGTTGGCGCCGTCGCAGTCGGAGTCCACGCCGTCGTACCAGGTCTCGGAGGCGCCGGGGTTGATGCTGGCGTCGGCGTCGTCGCAGTCCGACCCGCCGTGGGCGTCGCTGCTGTAGCCGTCGGCGTCGGCGTCGTAGTCGTTGGCACCGTCGCAGTCGGAGTCCACGCCGTCGTACCAGGTCTCGGAGGCGCCGGGGTGGATGGCGCTGTCGGTGTCGTCGCAGTCGTCGCCGCCGTACGCGTCGCTGTCGTGGCCGTCGGCATCGGCGTCGTAGTCTGAGGCGCCGTCGCAGTCGGAGTCCACACCGTCGTACCAGGCGTCGGTGGCCCCAGGGAAAACGGCTGCGTCGCTGTCATCGCAGTCGGCCCCGCCGTGGGCGTCACTGTCGTAGCCGTCGGCGTCGGCGTCGTAGTCCGATGCGCCGTCGCAGTCGGCGTCCACGCCGTCGTACCAGGTCTCGCTGGCGCCGGGGTTGACGGACGCGTCGGAGTCGTCGCAGTCCTGGCCTCCGTGAGCGTCGCTGGTGAAGCCGTCGCTGTCGGCGTCGTAGTCGTTGCCACCGTCGCAGTCGGAGTCCACGCCGTCGTACCAGGTCTCGCTGGCGTCGGGGTTGATGCTGGCGTCGCTGTCGTCGCAGTCGCCGCCACCGTGGGCATCGCTGTCGTGGCCGTCGCCGTCCGCATCGTAGTCCGATGCGCCGTCGCAGTCTGAGTCCACACCGTCGTACCAGGCGTCAGTGGCGCCGGGGAAGACCGCCGCGTCGGTGTCGTCGCAGTCCGCTCCGCCGTGGGTGTCGCTGTCGTGGCCGTCGCCGTCCTGATCGTAGTCGCTGGCGCCGTCGCAGTCGGCGTCCACGCCGTCGTACCAGGTCTCGCTGGCGCCGGGGTTCACGGCGGCATCGGTGTCGTCGCAGTCGGCGCCTCCATGGGCGTCGCTCATCCAGCCGTCGCCATCCTGGTCGTAGTCGCTGGCGCCGTCGCAGTCCTGGTCCACGCCGTCGTACCAGACCTCCGTGGCTGTGGTGTTGACGCCGGCATCGCTGTCGTCGCAGTCGGTGCCGCCATAGGCATCGCTGTCGTGGCCGTCGCCGTCGGCGTCGTAGTCGGAGTCTCCGGCACAGTCGCTGTCCACGCCGTCGTAGTAGCGGTCGTAGGCCCCGGAGTAGATGCTCGCGTCGCCGTCGTCGCAGTCGTCGCCGCCGTAGCCGTCACTGTCGTGACCGTCGCCGTCGGCGTCGTAGTCGCTGGCTCCGTCGCAGTCCTGGTCCACGCCGTCGTAGTAGATCTCCGTGGCGTCGGGGCTGACAGCGGCATCACCGTCGTCGCAGTCGGCGCCGCCGTAGGCGTCGCTGCCCCAGCCATCACCGTCGGCATCGTAGTCGCTGGCGCCGTCGCAGTCGGAGTCCACGCCGTCGTACCAGGCGTCGCTGGCGCCGGGGTGGATGGTGGCGTCGCTGTCGTCGCAGTCGGTGCCCCCGTAGGCGTCGCTGTCGTGGCCGTCGCCGTCGGCGTCGTAGTCCGACGCGCCGTCACAGTCGCTGTCCACGCCGTCGTAGAAGGCGTCGGTGGCCGTGGGATGGATGGCTCCAGCGCTGTCATCGCAGTCGGTGCCGCCATGGGCGTCGCTGTCGTAGCCATCTTCGTCGGCGTCGTAGTCGCTGGCTCCGTCGCAGTCCTGGTCCACGCCGTCGTAGTAGATCTCGGTGGCGGCGGGGTGGATGGTGGTTTCGTCGTCGGCGCAGTCGCCGTCATCGGGGGTGTAGCCGTCGCCGTCGTAGTCGTAGCAGGGGATGTCCCCGCCGCCGGAGACCGTCAGCGAGAAGGGGGAGGTCTCGAAGTCGGCGTCGCCGTACAAGACGCCGTCGTAGCCGAAGCCGGTGGCGTCGGTAGCCGAGGTGGAGCCGGCGCTGTCGTCCATGGGGTAGTGGGCGAACAGATCGGTCTCGGTGCCGGTCAGGGCGTAGTCCTTGAGACACTGGATCTCGCTGGCGCTCTTGGCCTCGGACCAGATGCGCACCTCGTCCAGCCAGCCGTCCAGGGGGTCCGACGAGAAGGTGCCCGCCGAGTCCATGTCGATGCCCAGCACCCATGTGTCGGTGCCGAAGCCCGGGGTCTCGCCGTGCAGCAGGCTCTGCACCTGCACGCCGTCGATGTACAGCAGGCTGGTGCCGCCGCTGACGACTGCTGCCACGTGGTAGCTGTCCCCCGAACCAGGAGAGTCGAGCCAACACAGGGTGTAGTAGTCGGCGCAGGTGTCACCTTCCCACACGGTCTGGTCCTCGACCTCGACCTGCCAATAGCCCTGGACGTAGCCTGTGTAGAAGGAGTTGTAGGCCGTGGAGGTGTCCACGACTTCCCAGATGGTGTCCCAGCTGTCGACGCTGTCGAACTGCACCCAGCCCTCGACGGTGAAGTCGGTGCCGGGGTCGAGGGTTCCGAGCTGGACCCAGTCCAGGGCGCCGTCGAGGCGCACCGCGTTGCCCGAGGCCAGGGCTGTACTCGGGGCCAGCAGGGCGGCGATCAGGGAGAGGTGGACCAAGCGCATGACGGACTCCTTCGCGACGATGCTCTCAGGGTAGCACCGAAGCGGAAGGCTTCAGTATTGCAGTCGACTCTCAGAGCGCGAAGACGTCACGGAAGCTGGCGATGATGGCTTCGGGACCCCGGTGCTCGAGGATGGTGTACCGATCGGGCTTCACACCGGCGCTGGCTACAATGGCCTTCTCCACCCGTTCTGCAGTGAGCCCGAAGGCCTCGAGACCCGCTGCGTCCACCGGCAGCCCGATGCGGCCGAAGCTGTTGCGCATGGGCTCGAGCCACTGGTCGTGGGCGTGGGCGGAGATCAGGGTGCCCACCGCCACCAGGATGCCGTGGGTGGCGCGGTGTTCGAAGCCCAAGACGTTCTGGTACGCGTGATAGAACTTGTGCTCGAAGCCCGAGGCGGGCCGGGACGAACCTACCCGCGCCATGGCTTCGCCCGACGACACCAGGCCCGATGCCAGGGTGAGCACCAGGTCGTCGTCATCCAGGGCGGCGCCTTGCTCCAAGCGGAACAGGGCCACCTCGCCGGCGCTGCGGGCGTGCAGCAGGGCCAGGTAGTCCAGGTGGTCCTTGCCGTTGGCGGCGGCCAGTTCCCAGTCCAGGGTGGAGGTGAGGTTGGACACGCCATCGCCGATGCCGGAGAGCATCATTCGCTCGAAGAAGCCCCGGGCCGCCTCACTGCGGGGCTTGATGCGCCCCAGATCGATGAGCACGCCCAGGGGGGTGTTGGCGCGCACGGTGACGTTGGCCGAGGGCTCGCCCTTGGGGGGGCGGATCACGGCGAAGGGCGAGGCGATGCCGTCGTTGGCCAGGGAGGTGGGCACGGTGACGCAGGGCACGTGCAGCTGGAAAGCGATGAGCTTGGCCATGTCGATGACCGTGCCACCGCCCACACCGAAGACCACCGAGGGAACCTTGGGGCCGTATAGGCGGCGTTCCCAGGGCCACTGTTCGTCGGACCACAGCCGGGGGCTGCGGCTCATCTCGCCGATCACCCTGTAGCCCTCGGCGTACTCGTTGCTGGCCACGAAAGCCTTGCGGGGCTTGAGCCCGGCGGCCTCGAAGCCGTCGTACAGCTCCCTGCCGGCGATGTCCCAGGTGATGGGGTCGCTGAGCACCAGGGGCCGGCGCAGGCGGCTGAGGTCCACGAACTCTCCCATGGCGTCGATGAGAGAGGGGATGCGGTGCTCGATGGAGACGAACTGGGGGATGACCAGCGCGTTGGGACGCTTGGGCTCGAAGCCCGTGTAGGCGCCAGAGATGCGGTTCACACCCTGGTCTAGCAGCTTGGCGAGCAGGTCGTTCATGGGGGCTCCGGCCGTGCGGGATCCTGCAGACTGCTAACCGGCCAACCCCAGCAGCCCATCCAGCTCCACCGATGCCTTTCGCGCGGTGTCGAGGCTCTCGCCCTGCTCTTCGCGGTAGTCCTTGACGATGTCCTCGGTGCCCGAGGGGCGCTTGAGCACCCACACGCCGCCTTCGAGGACCACCTTCACGCCGTCGCCCACCACGGTGCGCTCGATGGCGCGGCCCGCGACTCGCTGCCCGGACAGGCGGCGCTCCACCTCGGCGGGATCGGCAGCCAAAGCCTGGAGCTTGGCCTTGTGGGCGGGCTCGGCGGGCATGTCCACCCGCTCGTACTGGTGGGATCCGAAGCGCTCCGCCAGCGCGGCGTACTGGCCGCTCAAGTCCAGCCCGCTGCGGGTGATGGACTCCATCATCAGCAGCACCGCGGCGATGCCGTCCTTCTCGGTGACCCAGGGAGAGCCGTCCATGCGGGGCAGGGACAGGCCGGCGCTTTCTTCGCCCGCCAGCACGTACTTGCCGACCCGCAGGCCCGCGACGTACCACTTGAAGCCCACGTTCACTTCGTAGCTGGGGCGGCTGTGGCTGGCGGCGATGAGGTCCAGCATATGGGTGGTGCCGATGGTGCGGCCGATGCCCATGGCGGCAGGCAGGTTCCGGTGACGGCAGAGGTAGTCGAACAGCACGCACAGCACGTGGTTGGGGTTCAGACTGCCACCGCTGTCCTCGCCGCCGAAGCGGTCCGCGTCGTTGTCGTTGGCGCCGATGAAGGGGGCCCCGGCTTGTTGGCGCATGCCCTCGACGGCCTTCATGACCCAGGCGCTGGACGGGTCGCCCCGCAGTGCGCCGTCCCAGTCCCGGGTGCGGTTGCGGCCGCTGGGATCGGGCTCATCGTTGAACACCGCGATGTCGGTGCCGTGGGTGGCGTTGATGGCGTCGTAGTAGCCGTGGGCTGCGCCGCCCAGCGAGGTGGCGGCGAAGCGCTGTCCTTTCAGCACGTCGAAGTCGATGACCGACGCGAGATCGGACACGTAGGGGCCCACCAGGTCCCGGTAGATCACCAGGCCCGCGGCCTCGGCGGCCTCGAAGGACAGCCGGCGCACGGTGTCGCCGCCGCCGAGCAGCACATTGGCCCGGGTGTCGATGGGCCCCGTGCGGGTGTTGGGCCCGCCGTCCAGGCCGTTGCTCTTGTAGCCGGCCTGCTCGGGAGGGTTGTGGGACGCGGTGATGATGGCGCCCTCGAGGTTCTCGCCCCGGGCGTTGCCGGCCCGGATGGTGTGGGAGACCACGGGGGTAGGCGTGGCGCGATGGCCGGTGTGCAGGATGACCGGCACGCCGTTGCCCGCGAAGACCTCAACAGCCGTACGCAGGGCGAAGTCCGAGCCGTGGCGCACGTCCTTGCCGATGACGATGGCGCCGGCGGGGCGTCCCCCCAGGTTGATTGCTGGGTCGTCACTGTCGGCGGGGCCGAAGGTGCCTCGTGCCGCGCGGATGTCCACCAGGGCCTGGGTCATGGCGGCCACATGGGCCTCGGAGAAGCCGGTACCCGTGACGCCACGGTGGCCCGAGGTGCCGTTCTTGACGGGCTTCAGCTCACCATCAGGCTGGTGATAGGCGCGCTCGAGCTCCGAGCGGGGGGTGAGGTCCGAGGGGTCGGGCAGGGTGCCTGCGAGAGGATGGTGAGACATGGCGGCTAGGGCTCCAACAGTTCTGCGAGGGTCTCGAGGTCTTCGATGTCGATGACCTGGGTGGCGATGGCCCAGTTGAAACCGGCCCTGGACATGGCGCCCAGATCACGATCCCGGCGCTCGGCGCGCTGGTGCTCGGGGCGGTGGGGGCCCAGGCGACGACGTCGGGCGTAGGTGGCGGCGGCCTCGAGGACGGGGTCCACCTCGCGGGTCTCCACGAGATCTTCGACCACCATTTCGGCGATCTCCTTGCTGATGCCCTTCTGGCCCAGCTCGGTGCGGATCTTCCACGGGGGCTTGCCCCGGGCGAACAGGCTGCGGGCCTTCGAGCGGGCCCAGGCCTCGTCGTCCACCAGCTTGGCGCCCTGGAACTTGGTGACCACCGCGTCGATCCACTGCGCGGCCTGTGAACGCTCGATGGGGTGATGCTCTGATACCCGGTCCACCTTGCGCCACAGGGCGCGGCGGAGGGCTTTGCTGGTGCCCCCGTAGCGCTCCACGTACCACTGTCCGGTGGCGTCGAGGCTGGCTTGGGTGAGCGGGGGAGGGGGCCTGGTGTTTTTCTTCTTCATGGTGGCGCAAGCATGCCCACCAGAGCCCCTTTGGCAAGCGCGGGAGCTGGGAATTCTACGGGAACTCGGGCTGGGTCACGATGGACCGTTCAGTCCTTCTTCCCTGGCGAGCGGTACTCCATGATCAGGCGGCCGCCCAGCCCGTTGTAGAAGTCGTTGGTGGCGCTGGCGACATTGGCTGCGTACCAGCCCTGCACGCCGATGTGGGCGCCGGGCAGGGTGACCCCCAGGTCCACCACGGGGATCACGGCGATGGTGCCCAGTTCGTACACCGGGACCTCGGTGTTGGAGAAGCCGTTGTTGGTGATCTGGGGGGCCAGGGTGAAGCCGAAGGCCGAGTCGAAGGCCTGGTGCCGGATCTGCAGGGCGTTGGTCCAGCGCACCTGCCAGGGGTGGCAGACCCCGGTCTCTTGGAGGGTGTACAGCTCCGCGCCGTCGCCGAATACGTAGTAGTCCTGCCACTCACCGGGTCCCGAGTACTCGTAGCGGGCGTAGGGAAGCTGGGTCCACAGCAGCTCGAGGGTCCCGCCGAAGCCCACCGCGCCGAACATATAGCCGGCGGTGAGGTGAGGACCGATGGTCATCAGGGAAGCGTTGTCGGCCATGGGCAGCACGCCCAGCGAGCTGCGACCGGCCCAGTTGGAGTGGGCGTAGTCGAAGCTGGCGCCCAGCTCCAGAAACTCCGTGACGCCGTAGCGCATGTGCCCACCTACGCTGATGGGGGACATGTACAGCCCCGGGTCGTTCTCCATGGGGAACCAGCCCGTGAGGTCCTCGTCGTCGAAGAGCAACTCCTGGGTCCAGTACGTGGAGATCGTACCGGCCACCGCCACCTGGCCCTCCTCGATGGGAGCGCCCACCGCGGTGGTGGGTGAGGCGGCCGGGGGCATCAGGGTCTGACGGTAGCGGGTCAAGGGCGTACAGGCGGTGGCCAGCGTAGCCGCGGCCAGCAGCAGAATGGTTCGATGCATGGTCTCCTCCAGGCCTGACGACCCGTAGCGAGTATGACACCACCCCGCGCCTGTCGCGTTACCAGCGGCAGCCGCATGTATAGCCCCGGAGCCGCCCATGTCGTCCTCCCATCCCCGCGTCTTGGCCTACACCGACGGTGGCTGCCGCGGCAATCCCGGCCCGGGAGCCTGGGCCTTCCTGTTGGTGGATCTGACCAGCGGCGCAGCCCTCGAGCGCGCCGGCGGTGAGCCCCATACCACCAACAATCGTATGGAGTACCTGGCCGCCATCAGCGTGCTCGAGTCCCTGAAGGTGCCCACCGAAGTGGAGATTCGCACCGACAGCAAGCTGCTGGTCAACACCGTCACCACCTGGATGAAGGGCTGGAAGGCCAAGGGCTGGAAGAAGAAGGGCGGGCCCATCAAGAACCTGGACCTGGTGCAGCGCCTTGACGTCCTGGTGCAGGATCACACCGTGCGCTGGACCTGGGTGAAGGGCCACGCCGGCAACCCCGGCAACGAGCGGGTGGACGAGCTGGCCAACCTGGCCATGGACAGCCTGCAGGCAGGGGCCAGCCCGGCGCTGGAGCAGCGGCACGCGAAGAGCCCGGTTCCCGTCACCTGAACCCGCGGGCGCCACCCACAGCTTGTTTCGCGGCTCGCGGCCCAGCTTCACCGCGGGCCCTTGCGTGGCCTCCCGGGGCCCGGTAGAAGCTGCCTCCCCAGCCCCCCCCCGAGGTCGCCATGGTCCAGCTCCTCCACATCGATCCCGACGAGCTGGTGCTCGACAGCTTCCGCCTGGGCAAGGCCGTGTTCGAGTCGGGCTTCCGTCCCAAGCACATGATCTCGGTCTGGCGCGGCGGGACCCCCATCGGCCTGGGCGTGGACGCCTACTTCCGGTTCCAGGGCCAGCAGGTGCACCACACCTCCATCGCCACCCAGAGCTACTCGGGCATCGGCACCCACGGCAGCGTGGTGGTCAAGGGCCTCGAGCACCTCACCCGCTCGGTGTGCCCCGAAGACGGGCTGTTGATCATCGACGATGTCTACGAGACCGGAGAGACCATCCGCAGCATCGTCGAGACCCTGCGGGCCAAGGCCCGGCGCAACACCCCCACCGACATCCGCGTGGCCACGGTCCACCGCAAGAAGGAGAAGCACACCTTCATGGGGCTGCCGCTCACCTACCTGCACGACATCGCTGGCGACGTGTGGATCGACTACCCCCACGAGCTGGCCGACCTGGTGGACCCCGACGATCCCGACGACACCTTGCTGCGTCAGAAGTCCCCCGAGGTCTGGGACATTCTGCACGGCAATGACGACTACCAGCCCCCCGCGGTGCAGGGCAACTGCCGCTACCTGCCCGCCCGCGAGCTGCTGATGGACGCCTTCAGGCTCGGCGTGCGCATGGCCAAGTCCGGCTACCGCCCGGACTTCCTGGTGGCCCTGTGGCCCGGCGGCGTCTGGGCCGGCCTGGGTATCCACGAGGTCTACAAGTACTTCGCCAAGAAGGAAGGCTGGGACTGGGCTGGTCCCGACCACGTGCCCGTGAACACCACCCGCACTCACCTGTCCTACCGCACCCACGTCATCGGCCTGGACTACCTGGCCGAGCACGTTCAGCGCGAACACTCAGTGCTGCTGGTGGACACGGTCTACCGAAGCGGTCGCACCCACTCGGACCTGGCCACCAGCCTCAAGGACCTGATGCGCCGCAACCTGTCCCTGTCGCGCCTGAAGGTCGCGTCGCTGTACTTCACGCCCTCCGAAGAGCGCACCTGGACCCAGCAGCCCCTGCGGGAACAGCCCGACTTCTACCTGCGCCAGGTCCCCGAGCAGCTCATCTACCCTCACGCCCCCTACCGCTTCGTGCGGCCACGGGTGCAGCTACAGGAGCACGCCCCGGCACTGGCCGAGGTGCTGTTCGGCTGATGTTGTTGTAGGCTGTCTCTGATGGAGGGTGCGGCCTTGAGCGGTGTGGATGAAAAAGTGGTGAAGTGACCCGTGCGGCCATGGGCAACCACCGCCGGTATGGTCTGTGTTGGGCTGTGTGGTGTGACGGTCCTGGTGCTCGCGCCATGGGTCCTCGGTGCGCCACTCGATGCGACCTGGCAGCGCTGGTTGGCCTTTGGTGCGGGCTGTGGCCTGGGGTTTGTGTGGACGCGCACGCTCCTGGCTGGTGCCTTCGAGACCGACCG
>Ga0307987_1001002_pt1 | contig 16090 bp, 10 predicted proteins | sample EllFjometagen181_FD_203157 | JGI IMG/M metagenome (GOLD analysis project Ga0307987, IMG submission 203157) | Marine microbial communities from Ellis Fjord, Antarctic Ocean - #181 | ecosystem: Environmental > Aquatic > Marine > Unclassified | place: Southern Ocean | collected 2014-10-08
CCAGAACCCCCATGCCAAGGGTGGGGAAATGGGTGTAATGAAGGGCGGACTTGCACACATTGATGATGGTCTGGTAATGGTGCCCGGCCTTGTCCACATATACGCCGAACAGTTTGGAAAACTGTGAAGAGGCAATAACAATGGCAGCGGCATTAGTAAAGCCGTTCACCACCGGGTGGGAAAGAAGATTCACCACAAGTCCCAGACGGAAGACACCCAGAAACAGCTGGAATGAGCCCACCGTAAATGCCAGAATAATGGAATAGGCAATAAATTGAGGACCTCCCGCCGTGGCAAGGGGTTCAAGGGATGCCGCTGACATCAGCGAGACCACGGCAACGGGGCCTGTGGCCAACTGGCGGCTGGAGCCGAACAGGGCTGCCACCATGGGGGGTAAGAATGCGGCATAAAGGCCATAATATGCAGGAAGTCCTGCCAGTTGGGCATAGGCCATGGATTGGGGAATAAGGACCATGGCAACGGTGATACCCGCCATCACATCCAACTTCATTTTGTCCCCATCATAGTCCTTGAACCACAGCAGAAACGGAAAAATTTTTGTCAACATGAATCAATCATCTCCCTTTGTTAAAATTGATTTTTGAGATTAAAAAAATATTTTTTGACAGTATATTACATGTGGTCTGTCAACCACTTCTATTTGATAATAATGGCAACAAAGATTGAAAATGCTACTATGCCACCGGGGGCTCTGTTGTCGGCACTTTGGTGCCACATTTTCTTATAAATCCTACATGGCAAAAAAAATTGCCACAACAAAGATTGAAACGCCACTCATCGTAGTCTCTTAAACGGAGTTTCATATAAAAAAAAATCTGATCCCCCGGTTTGTCCATTGTGGCGTCAATGGAAATTGCGTCGATGGAATCCGATTTGATCAGAATTTAAAGTGATACAGCTAAAAATTAATATATGAGGGGACTTTTTTTGTCAATGGGAACCGCTGAAAAGTGGGTAATTCTTATTTTGACGATTCAAGGGGGATGGAAAATGGCGGCAGCCTTATATTCTCTGAGTTTGATGGGTTTGACAGGCTGTGTAAGTACCCACACATATGTTTTTCAGTATTCAATGAATATATATGGTTGATATCTCTGGATTTTACCTTGAAGAATATATGCTTTATAGTGCCGGTCAATTGAAAAGATATCATTTTTAAGTCATAAGATTCTGATCTTAATAGACTTCAAGTCCCATATTAGTATCAAGTCATGTGACTGGAGCTATAACAGGGGAATCGGGAAGTGAGGGAGGGCAGATTTCTCCGGCAAAGGTGACTCCTTTGCCGAAGAAATTCATGGGGCCGGGTTAGTCTGTGTATTGAACCCTGAGTACTTTTTTGTCCAGTTTGCCAACACCAGTTTTGGCAATTTCATCCACAAAGAGTACTTTGTCAGGCACGCCATATTTGGGGATTACTCCCTTGGTATAGGCGTCCATGAACATTTTTTTCATCTCCTCTTCCAGGCCATCAGATGGGGTATCGGCGTTGAGTACAACCAACACAATGGGCCGTTCCCCCCATTTTTCATCGGGTACGCCAATGGCGGCTGCTTCACTCACTGCCGGGTGCTGGCTGATGATATCTTCCAGGGTCAGGGATGAGACCCATTCCCCGCCGGTTTTGATCACATCCTTGAGGCGGTCGGTAATCTTGAGATATCCTTCGGTGTCAATGTGGCCCACATCGCCGGTGTGTAACCAACCCTCCTCCCACAGCTCTTCACTTTTGCTCTGGTTGTGGAGATATCCCTGGGTGAGCCATGGGGTTCTTGTCACCACTTCACCGGTCTGAACACCGTCGTGGGCCACGGGGTTGCCCATGGGATCTATGATTTCAATGTCTACCAGTGGGATTGGGATACCGGTCTTGCAACGGATGTCAATCAAGGCATCTTCGTCCCACTCTTTCATGTGGGGTTTAATATGGGCCACGGTGAGAAGGGGGCAGGTTTCTGACATGCCATAGGCGGAATAGAGATTGATCTTATGTTTCAGTGCGGCGGTACACAGCCCCTTGGGCAGGGCAGAACCGCCAATGACCACTTTCCATTGGGAAAGATCCACCTTGTCCGCCACCGGTGAGTTTACCAGCATATGAATGATGGTGGGGACGCAATGGGAAAAGGTGACCTTTTCTTTCACCACCAGCTTTAAAATCATTTCCGGCTCATACCTGCCGGGATAGACCTGTCTGTTGCCAAGCATGGTGAACAGATAGGGCATACCCCAGGCATGGACATGGAACATGGGGGTGAGTGGCATATAGACATCCTTTGATGTCATCACCGCCTGGGAGTCAATGGCGCATAATCCAGTCATCAGTCCAAAGGTGTGCAGTACCAGTTGGCGATGGCTGAAATAAACCCCTTTGGGATTGCCGGTGGTGCCGGAGGTATAAAAGGTAGTGGCCATGGCATTTTCATCAAAATCTGGAAAATCATAGCCTTCTTTGGCGCTGGTGATCATGTTTTCGTAGGTGTCATCAAACTCAATGGTTGTTTCCGGGGTCTTGTCCGTCTCCTGGATGAGAATAATTTTTTTGACGGTTTCAATCTTGTCTTTGATGGGTTCCAAAAGAGGCAGGAGTTCGGAGTTGACCAGAATGATATCGTCTTCTGCGTGGTTGATGGTGTAGAGAATTTGTTCGGGAGAAAGGCGGATGTGCACGGTGTGAAGAACGGCACCCATCATGGGAATGGCAAAATAACACTCCAGATACCGATGGCTGTCAAAGTCCATGACGGCCACGGTGTCTCCCTGTTTTACTCCCAATGCGGTAAGCGCATTGGCCAGTTGACCCACCCGGCGATGTAAATCCCGGTAGGTGTATCTCATCTCATCCCGGTAGATGATCTCCTGATTGGGGGAGCGAATCAGGGAATTTTTAAAGATATTTTTGATGAGAAGGGGATAGGCATAGGCCGATGGGGTGGTTTCAATGAGTTTTACGCCCATGGTGTTACTCCTTTATAAAGTGTTGTGTACCCAGGGATGATTGTTTGAAATCATCCATTATAACTGCCACGGGCAGACCGTATTCTGGACTCGGCCTGCCGACAACGAAGACTGAAATTCCCGCTTGGTTTGCCGGGACTTTAATATAAAAAAGCAGGACTCATGGGAATTATTCCCCTGGTCCAGAGATGCCATTGACAGGATGGAAAAAAGCTCGAGGTTTCCAGGCGTTGGACACCTCTGAGTCGGTTCTGTCCGGATTTCGGTACTTATAGCTCCGGTCACATAATTTAATACTAATATGGGACTTTAAGTCTATTAAAATCAGAATCTTATGACTTAAAAATGATATCTTTTCAATTGACCGGCACTATAATCATTCCATGATTAAGTTTTTGCAGGCTCATTTTACTAGAATGGGGTCAAGCTTGTGTTGATGCATTATCGGCCAGGGAGGGTATGAATTTAAAATTTCACCAATAATGTCAATAAGGTAAGCCTGGACCCACCTGAATATTAGGACTGTAAAAAAACTTGATCAGCGAGAATCAGGAAATCAAAAAAAACAATCGCTGTGATAGTATGGAGGTATCTATGTCTTGTCAAGAGAATAATGTTTACTTTTGTGAGCAGAGCAATACTTTATATATTTCCCCTATCTCTGGCCATGTTCATGTCGGTTTCAAAAACATTTTCCAGAGGAACCTGCGGGTCTATTTCAGCTTTTTATTGAAAGCGATTTAGAATTTTTAATTCTACGCCGGATTCTGATCTAAAATTAAAATTGTGGCAGCATCTTGTTTGACATGTATCCTATATATTATTAAAGTAAAGGGTGTTATTGATTATATTAATACATCACAGATCCATGTTCCACTCACCGTTAATAAGACAATTGAAGGAGAATCACAGATGATCAGCAAAACAATGGAAGATGCGTTAAATGAACAGGTGAATAAAGAGATGTTCTCCGCCTACCTTTACATGTCCATGTCCATCCATGCTGGAGATATGGGGCTTAAGGGATTTTCCAACTGGTTTATGGTGCAGTATCATGAAGAGATGTCCCATGGCATGAAGATGTATGATTATCTTAACAGCCGTGGGGGCCGGGTGATCCTGAAAGCCATTGATGCACCTGCGTCCACATTTGAGTCAGTCATGGACATGTTTGAAAAAACCCTTGCCCATGAGGAGTTTATTACCGCTTCCATCAACGATTTGATGGACATTGCCATAGAAGAAAAAGATCACGCCACCCGAATTTTTCTTCAATGGTTTGTGACGGAACAGGTGGAAGAAGAGGAAAATGATCATGAGATTATTGATCAGCTGAAACTCATTGGTTCCAGCCCCCAGGGGCTTATGATGTTGGACAAGGAGTTGGCCCAACGCACGGCCACGGTTCGTTTGGATTTCAGCCTGAATGGGCCTGGGGACGGGGACGATTGATTTTGTAGGGGTTCTGCTGTGGACATTTTCATACACAAAAAACCAAGGGGCTTGATTACACCTCGCACATCCCAGGTGGTGGACATCAGGCCCCAATTTAAAATTATGGAGGAAAATTATGAAAAACAGGACGTCCAATGATGCAGAAAAAATAACGGTAAAAAGCCTGGATTTTGAAAAATTTATCCTCACCATTGAAGTGGTGCCCCCCGGGGGAAATGATCCTGAATCCCTGCTGAAATCTCTGGAATCTCTTGGGGACCTGCCTGTGGATGGTTTCAGTGTGGCCACCAATCCCGTAGCCAAACCCCGCATGTGTGCCATGGCTTTGTGTGCCCTGATTCAGCAGCGCACCGGTCTGCCTGCTGTTTTCCATTGCACCACCCGGGATCACAATCGCATCAGCCTCCAGTCCCTGATGTGGGGAGCCAAGGCTCTGGGGCTCTCTTCTGTTCTGGTTGCCACCGGGGACTTTGTGGCCATGGCGGATCGAAAAATTGTTTCTGATGTAAAGGATGTTAATGTGTTTGAGCTGGTGAACATGGCCCGGGATTCCGGGCTTCACACCGGGGCTGTGCTGGATTTTCGTCCCGAGGTGAACGGCCTGGACCGGGAGGTGAAACGCCTGGAGAAAAAAGTGGCCGCAGGCGCACAGTATGCGGTGACCCAGCCCATCTATGACCGAGACACAGCAAAGGAGATTGCCCAGGCTGTGGCCCATTTGAATATTCCTGTTATCATGGGCATTTTGCCCCTGAGAACCCCCAAACATGCGGATTTTCTCCATGACCGTGTGGCAGGGATTGCTGTGCCGGAACCCCTTAGAAAACGGATGCACAGTGCGTCCGATTCTGTGGCGGAAGGGGTTTTGAATGCCCGAGAGATGGTGGCGGTGGCCCGGGAATTTTTCCAGGGGGCCTGTGTTATGCCTCCCTTTGATCATTATGAAATTTTGCCGGATGTTCTTGGAAGTGCTCTATAACTTGACATGCCGGTTTTGTAACTGAAATTTAGAGCATACTTCATTTGTCCGTTTACACTTGTTGTGCAATAACTATATTTTTCAGGAATTATCCCCAGAAGACTGAAAAGTATTCTTGGGGTGATTTAAAAGCTGTTGGAATCTACAGCATTACCGGACATGACAGATTATGAATGATATTTTGGATTTGCTATGAAATTTAATTTTGAGAATTTTGGCCATGTGAATAAAGGCTCATTGGAATTAGCAGACTTAACATTGATTTGTGGCCCCAATAATGTTGGTAAAACCTATGTGAGTTATGCCATTTATGGCTTTTTGCGCCATTTTAAAAGACTTGTTGATTTATCGCTTACATCAGAGCAAATTAATATATTAAAAAATGAAGGTTCCCTAATAATTGATTTACAGCAATATAACGACTGCTTATCCGATTACATGGGAAGTGCGTCTATAAAATATAGCCAAACGCTTTCTGATTATTTTAATGCACCGGTTGATTTTTTTGATAAAGCGAAAATTAATTTTTCCCATGATGATTTTTCCATTGATCTAACTCGTGAGTTTAAACAAACCACCAAATTTGGCCAAAGTGAAACCCTGCTTTTTGATAAAGCCCCTGATGAAACGATGTTATCGATAGCCTTACAAGTCACAGGGAAAAGTAAGCTGCCCAATCGAATTTTGGAAGATGTATTAGGGAATGTCATTTCCGAGTGCTTATTTATTGGAACTTTACCCAAACCCTTTGTTGTTACCTCTGAGCGTACTGGAATTGCATTGTTCTATAAAGAGTTAGATATAAATAAAAATTCTATTCTGGATCATTTGTATGACGTAGATAAGGCTGACCCCATTGGCTTACTGAACAGTATGCGTTCCCGTTATGCTCAGCCGATCCAAGACAATATTGATGTTGTGCGGGATTATGATAATTTGTGTAAACGGAAGAGTTTTATTCGTGAGAATAGTAAAACTTACAAACCCGTTTTAGATGCCTTATACGATCTTTTAGGCGGTAAATTTAAAGCTGTTGATAAGCAGGTTCTTTATGTTCCTAAAAAAGAGCAAAACCGAGAGAATGTAGTTGTGCCGGTATACTTAGCATCATCTGCCATTAAATCTTTGTTTTTGATTGATCTATACATTAATTGCCTGGCCCCAAGAGAAGGATTACTCATCATAGATGAACCGGAACTTAACTTGCATCCGGACAATCAACGTAAAATGGCATCTTTGCTTGCCAGATTGGTGAATTCCGGCATTAAAATTATGGTCACGACTCACAGCGACTATTTGGTCCGTGAGTTCAACAATCGCATCATGCTGAATAATGAACTCCACAATAAAGCAACATTAATGGAGAATGAAAACATAGTCAGTGAAGATATTTTGCGTCCTGAACAGGTAAAGGCTTTCAGCTTTAAAAAGGATCACTCCATTAAAGAAGTCATGGTCGACCGCCACGGAATTAACATGGAAATATTTGACGATCTGATCGCTGATGCAAATGAATTGGCGGATTCAATTTATTACAGCATAAAGGATTGATTATGCTGACAGCAATTAAGGAAATCATCAATCCTGCTGTTGTCTTGGATATTGCAACTGCTGACAAAACACTGACTCTGAAAGAGGATGGTGTAGACAGCAAAATTAGAAAATTGCATATTCAAAATGTTCCAGAAAAAGCCTTTGCTTTTACTTTGGATCATCAACCCCATGGACGGGATAATCGTCTGTTTAAACAATTATCTTGTTATGTCGATATCAGTAATAAGGAAGGGATAAATAAGGGGTGTGATCTTGTTCTACTGATCCCCCGGGAAAGCCGTTTTATTGTATTGGCTTTTGATTTAAAATCCAAAAAACCCAATAAAAGAGACACTGAAAAACAACTGCTCAATTCAGAAATATATGTCCGTTATTTAATGGCAATAGCTCAATGTCATTATGGTGTTGATATCGATTGTGTTGAATACAAACGGGCCATCGTCACAACGGGTGAAAGAAAAGGCATGAACAAAAGAGCCACTTACCGACCGAATGAAAAACGGTCAGACAAAGCGTCATTTCACATTGAATCTGTGCGGGTAAACCGCAAACAAGAAGCCAATGTGTATCTCAATGCCCTGTTAAAGTAAACATCCCCAATACTTTACAAATATGGCTACCCACTTAAGGCAGGATATCCTCAAGGCTTTTTGTGTGGATAATTAGCTTTCAGCCCCTAAAATCAAGACTGTTAAGCCGCTTGATTTTAAAGGTTGTCCCGCCTTAAGTGGGTAGCCGAAAATGTTTTCCATGCTGCCTCCTGGTTAAAGTGTCATCAAAACTGTCAGATAGGGCTTAATACTCTTTTTAGAATCGCGTCAACAATTTAAAAAACAACTCTATTTCAACACTTTTAAGGAGTTCAACACGGGTATACCCTATTTGACGACAATGAAAATAAAAAAGGCAATGCCATTAATGACACTGCCTTTGAATTGTGTTATGAATATATATTACCCGGCTTTATGAGCAAGGTGCGGACTCCATCCGCATTGGGTAAAGAAAATTATAATTTGTGATGTCGTTTTCTGTTGACGGCTTTGACAATAACAGAGTCATCGGCTAAATAACGCTGTCAGTTTGATGTTAAGACTCTTTTATCAACTTCCGCCTAATCCCAACAAGCCCAAGGAGGCCTGAACCGAGAAGCCAAATTGCGGCTGGGACTGGGGTTGCTGTAATGGTGACATAATTTGTAGTAGATGATATTATTGCGAGATCGTTATTGTCCACGTATCCTATCTTTTCAGTGACTATATATGAAGGTGATCTGCCCATATATTGCGCGTCTATCACCTCACTTAATACATCTCCTAATACCCCTCCCCCCTCTAAGTCATAACTAAAGCGTATAAGTGAACTCTGATCTAAAGTGAATAATGGTACTACTGAGGAGGCGCTCTCCCAATAATTCATTTTGAATTCGGATACTTCTTCATAAATAAGTTGTTTTCCAGGTATCTACCTACATCAGCTCGGCAATGAATCCCAGTGGATACTTATTTATCCAGACACCGGCACTCCATGGAGGGTGTTTCTTTGGGGGTCAATTTTCGGTTAGAAAAATAAGGATGAAACAAATGGGTATTTATCCGTTGACGGTCTTTCAAGCTGTAAGCCTATATTTTCATCCATTATAGTTGCAGCCAATGAACACAGGGATATTTACCAGAATTTGAGCCTTTTTTTATTGAGTAAAAAATTTGCCCCCCCGCACTATCCCCCACAAATTAAGTGCAAATGGGGGGTATTACCTGCATCCCAGTGAAAGTCACTGGCATAATGGAGTGTCACCTTCCCTCAATGGAATGTCTCCAGCATAACCACTACCAGGAATGGAGGCAGTGGCCCATACCAGTGGAGCTGCTGCCCCCATTAGAGCTCACCCAATGACCACTTGATGATTGTTCCTGGCAGTTCCAATGACCACCTGGACGTGTTGACATAAGACCTTCTTGCCCTGGCTGCTGCCATCTCCATGGGTCGGTGGTGGTGTTGCCCTTGGCTTATGAACTGGCGGTGATGGCTGGTTACATGAACAAAGGCTAAGGGGGCACGAGGGAAACCATGCCGGGAGATGGTGGGCCTCCCTTTGATCACTATGAAATTCTGCCGGATGTTCTTGGAAGTGAACTATGATTTAACTGGAAACAACGCGATTCCGACCGTTTTCTTTGGCTTTGTAAAGCGATTTGTCTGCGGTTTTGATCAAAGCAACAGGGGAGCTGTTCGGGTCAACAGCAATAGTGGCGACACCCAGGCTGATACTGACATGATCTGCTACAGTGGATGCCGTATGTTCGATATTCAAGTGGGCCACTGCAAGCCGTATTTTTCCAGCCATTTGTACAGCGCCACTGTTGTCGGTATCCGGAAGGATTGCAGCAAACTCTTCACCCCCATAACGGGCGACAAAATCAGAGGCCCTCTGCATACATCTGGACAGGGCTTTTGCCACTCGCCGTAGGCAGTCATCCCCCTCGGCATGTCCGTAACTATCATTGAATTTTTTAAAAAAATCAATATCCATTAATATTAATGACAACGGAGATTTTTTCCTTGCGGACCTGCGAAGTTCTCTTTTAAGGGTGTCATCAAATTTTCTACGGTTTGGAATTTCTGTAAGCCCATCGATTGAAGCCATGCGTTCAAGAAGGTCTGATTTTTGTTTTAGCTGAATGTGGGTCCTGACCCTTGCTTTAACAATCACCGGCTTAACCGGTTTGGTGATATAATCAACAGCCCCCAATTCAAAACCACGACACTCATCATCTGATGCATCAAGGGCAGATATGAATATTACCGGGATGTGCATGCTGCGGCTATCATTTTTGAGTCTTTGGCACACCTCATACCCATCCATTTCCGGCATCATGATGTCCAGGAGAATAAGGTCCGGGGGGGTGGGACCCTGGACTACAGCCAGGGCCTGTTCTCCGGTTTTGGCAGCTATGATTTTATAATCATTGCGTAAAACCTCGGCCAGCACTTTAATGTTATACCGCTCATCGTCTACGATGAGTATGCGACCGGATTTATCCATTGTTTTTCTCTCCATTTTCCCTGGAGGTGGCCTGTTTCTTGTCAACGGGCAGGGATGAGTGATAAGTATTCAGGGCTTCTTTAAGTTCAGAAAGCGTTTCAAGTGCTTCTTCAAAATCCATGTTTTCCGCTTGTTCAGCAAGCCTTAACCCTTGTGTTTTATGGATACTGTCATGGGCATGAAGCAGCCGGTTTAACGCCTCGGTTTTCTCGTCTATGTCTGGATCCATTTCTTCGGCCATCCTCTGGATAACTTCCAGCAGGCTTGTCAATTTTTCCATATCAATGGGCTGTGCGTTGCTGACGTTGGGGGCTGCCTGTGGGGGCGGCATTATCTTTTTTTCCAGATCATCCACAATTTCAGTTAAATCTCGGGTCAGCCTTACCATCATGGGGCCTAAATTGTGGACTTCCTTTTCTTTTAGCGCGGTTTCAACCTGTTGTACACTCTCCTGGAGAGCCAGTGCCCCAATTCCCCCAGCAACACCCTTCAGGGTGTGGGCGGTCCTGTGTGCCAGGGTGATGTCATTTTGTTCAATGGACGTTATAATGACCTGGTCATCATTTCCGTGATCTTTAACAAAATGTTTTAGAAGGGTGGTGTAAAGTTCTTGATTGCCGTTGGTTCTGTGTAATCCGGTCTGGATATCTATTCCGTTCAAGTGCGTGGGAAAGGGTGTTCCCTTTTTTGATGTTTCTTCCGGATTTTGTTCCACCGGTGGCAGTTCTTTTTTAAATGCCGGTATCCATTTAACAAGCGTTTCAAACAATATCCTGGGTTCAATGGGTTTGGCCACATGGTCAATCATGCCAGCAGCAAGGCATCGTTCACGATCACTTGCCATGGCATTGGCTGTCATTGCAATGATGGGGGGATGTTCTTGGCTTTTTCCCTGAATGATCCGTGTGGCTTCAAATCCATCCATTTCAGGCATTTGAAGATCCATCAAAATGGCATCAAAGGATGTGTCTTGGGCCAGTTCAACGGCCTTTCTGCCATTTTCGGCGATAGTTACCTGAAGCCCTGCCTTGGTAAGGAGGTCTTTGGCCAGGATTTGATTGATGAGATTGTCTTCGGCAAGGAGTATTCGGGCACCCTGGATGGTTTTTAGGGGTTTGATTTTCCAGCGATCAAAGGAAGGCTCTGTCCTTTGAAGCTGGCCTTTCTCGTTGAGGGTATTCATGATGGTATCCAGCAGTTCAGAAGGGATTACCGGTTTTGTGAGAAAACCATCCAATTGCGTTTCTTGGGTGTCTCCCATCACTTCCTCCCTGCTAAGGGCTGTCACCATGATGATGGTGGGGATATCTGCGGTGTGGGAGGAGTCTTTTATTAGTTTTGAGGCTTCGACACCGTTCATCTCCGGCATCATGTAATCCATGAGAATCAACCGAAAAGGATCGTCTTCAGGGGCTTCTTCCAATGCTTTAAAGGCCGCGGCACCGGAATCAACGCAGGTTACCCTGAAGGAAAAAGAGTCAAGGGTTGTCGCAAACATCTGGCGGGCGCTGGCCACATCGTCCACCACCAGCACCTTGAGTTTTTCCAGACTGGCAGGAAAGCGCGGTTCCACCTTTGTCTGATCCCGACCCAGGACAACGGTAAAGTAAAAAGAACTCCCTTTGTCGGACTCACTCTCAACCCAGATCCGGCCCTTCATCAACTGAACCAGATGTTTGGAAATGGTCAGTCCCAGTCCGGTGCCGCCGAACCTGCGGGTTGTGGAATGATCTGCCTGGGTAAAGGATTGAAAGAGTTTTGACAGCTGATCAGAAGTCATTCCAATGCCTGTATCCTTTATCCTCACCTCAAGTTCCACCGCATTTTCGTCTGTTTTACTGGAACGGATGCTGACCACTATTTCACCGGATTTGGTGAATTTTAAAGCATTCCCTGTAAGGTTCAGCAGTATTTGACCCAACCGCAGGGGGTCACCGATGAGATGAATCGGTGTCTCCGGAGAGATATCAAACAAAATTTCAAGGCCTTTTTCCTGGGCCTTGATGGAAACCATATTGCTTAAATTGTTTAACACCTCATCCAGGCTGAAGGGGATGGATTCCAGCGCCAGCTTTCCGGCTTCGATTTTTGAAAAATCCAAGATGTCGTTGATGATACCCAGTAGTAACTGTGCAGATTGGTGAATCATCTGGATGTAATCTCTTTGCTGGTCGTTCAACGGGGTTCCCAGGCAGAGGTGAGACATGCCGATGATGGCGTTCATGGGGGTTCGGATTTCATGGCTCATGTTGGCAAGAAATTGGCTCTTGGTATCACTGGCAGCCTTTGCGGTGTCTCGCTCAAGTTTTAACTGCTCTGCTTTTTTCTTTTCAGTGATATCATCTATGATACCTTCAAAAAACAATTCATCTGAGTCAGGATTTGAAATGACATGGGCTGAAATACTGACATCAATAATATGGCCGTCCCGATGACAATACTGGGTGATAAATCCGTTTTCTTTTTTATTCTTTAATAGAATGGAAATTAATGTGTCTCTATCTTCAGATTTGACATACAGTTTTTGGCTGATGTCCTGGATATTCGCCATCAGCTGCACCGGGGTATCATACCCCACCATATTGGCCAGGGCCTTATTGGCCGTTAAAAATTGACCTTCCAATGTGGCTTGAAATATACCCTGTGTTGAGTTTTCAAAAATACCCCGGTATTTTTTTTCTGACGCCTCCATGAATTCCTGACTTTTTATGTCGCTTATCCAGGATTTCATCATTTTACTTGCCACCCGGGCAAGGGGCTTTGCTATTGTCAGTGGACCTGTAATACCGAAACCACCGACCTTTTCTTCTTCAAAAATTATGGGGCAACTATACCCCTCTTTTACCAATGGGTTTTTTTTAGCTTCTTCGGGTGTGACAGCGTACTCATCTATAAGGCCATCCATAATTCTTTTTGCTCCGGCATGGAGATCGCCTATTCTGGACTGGTCTGTGGCCTGTAAAATGAAGCCTTTGTTATCATAGATGAGGACGGGTAAGCCTGTTTCATTAAAAATTTCATCCATAAACGCTTTGGTTATTTTTTGTCTTTTTTCCAAAAGTGACATGGAATCCCTTTAAATTGTGTTGTGGCAAGCCCATTTTGTCGGATATCCTGACCGGGGAGATTCCCCTGCCAGGATAACTGTTGGCAGTAAAAAATATTTATGGATAAAAAGAGTGGCATCCTTCATATAATGCCAAAAGTACTTTACAGTTTTTTGGGAAAAAGTCTCTGAAAATGGAAAATTCTCTCAGAAAATGTAAAGTACTTTTGAACGGTGCCAAAAGATTATCTGTTAGTGTACCGTCCTTGTCGGGAAAGGATCTTTTTCCGGACCCGGATGCTCAAAGGTGTCACTTCTACCAGCTCATCTTCATTGACAAAGTTCAATGCCTGCTCCAGGGTCAGGGGTTTTACCGGGGAACATGCGGTGCTGTCATCTTTACCCGAAGCTCTCATATTGGTGAGCTTCTTCTCTTTGCAGGGATTGACATCCAGATCGTTACTTTTGCTGTGCTCTCCCACCACCATGCCCTCATACACCGGGGTACCCGGGACAATCATGAGACGTCCCCGGGGTTCCAGGTTGTAAAGCGCGTAGGATACGCCTTTTCCCTGTCTGTCACTGACAAGGGAGCCCGTTCGTCGGGTGGGAAAATCCCCCCGGTAGAGTTCATATCCATCAAAGATGGAGTTCATGATGCCGGTGCCCTTGGTGTCGGTGAGAAATTCATCCCGGTATCCAATGAGTGCCCGGGAGGGGATGGAAAATTCTAAATTGGCCCGTCCCCGTTTGTTGGAAAGGTTCACCAGGCGTCCCTTGCGAATGGAGAGCTTCTCCGTGACCACCCCGGTGAAGGTCTCTTCACAATCCACGTAAAGCCGTTCCACAGGTTCTGTTTTCTGGCCTTTGTCATCGGTGCGATAGATCACCTTGGGTCTGCCCACACACAGCTCAAATCCTTCCCGTCGCATGGTTTCAACCAGGATGGCCATCTGGAATTCCCCCCGTCCCTGGACCGTAAAAGACGCCCTTTCTGTGGTTTCCTTAACGGAGATAGCCACATTGGACAGGGCCTCTTTCTCCAAACGTTCCCTGATCCGGCTGGACTGAACAAGCTTGCCTTCAAGTCCTGAAAAGGGAGAATCTGACGTGGAGAACATCATGGAAACCGTGGGTTCGTCAACGGTGATGCGGGGCAACGCCTTGGGAAATTCTTTGGTGCAGATGGTATCCCCGATTTCAAAGATATCCATTCCCGATACAACGGCAATATCACCGGCTTCCACGACATCCACAGGTCCAAGGGATGCACCATCATAGCTCTGGAGGCTGGAAACTTTTAACTTTATTGGTAAATCGTCCTTTCCGATAATTACCAACTCATCCCGGGAACTGACCCTGCCGTTGGCAATTTTGCCAATGGCCAGACGGCCGGTATAATCGGAGTGGCCCAGATCAGATACCAGCATCTGAAAGGGCTCTGCCGGATCAAATGTGGGGGCCGGGATTTCATCTAAAATGACCTTGAAAAGGGGCTGAAGATCCTGGGAATCATCCTCCAGTTCATTTTTGGCAATGCCGTCCCTTCCCACGGCATAGAGGAGGGGAAAGTCAATCTGATCATCCGTGGCATCCAGATCAATGAAGAGGTCGTAGATTTCATCCAACACCTCCATGGTTCTGGCATCGGCCCGGTCAATTTTGTTGATTACCACAATGATGCGAAGGCCTGCTTCCAGGGCTTTTTTCAGTACAAAACGGGTCTGGGGCAGGGGACCCTCCGAGGCATCTACCAGGAGGATGGCACCGTTCACCATGGAAAGAGCACGTTCCACCTCGGCACTGAAGTCGGCATGGCCTGGGGTGTCCAGGATATTAATTTTGGTGTCCCCCAGCATCACCGCACAGTTTTTGGCGGAGATGGTGATTCCCCGTTCCCGCTCCAGGTCCATGGAATCCATGATTCGCTCATCCACTTGTTTACCCACCCTGAAGACGCCGCTTTGTTTGAACATGGCATCCACCAGGGTGGTCTTGCCGTGGTCAACATGGGCAATGATGGCGATATTTCGAATACTTTTGTTTTCTTGTTTCTGGCTCATTGGTGCGTTTAATCCTTTTTTATGTGAAACTCCGTCCCAAAGACTGGAATCATGAGGGTTTCATTTTTTGTTTCGGCAAGGGATCTTGCCAGGGTCGTTTATATTAAAATGCCTACAGCAGAGCCTTTGGCGGCTGCCCTGAATGGAACATTGGGAATCAAAGGGGGCAAAAATATCCCCCGCCGTTTACGCTCAGATCAAGGCTGTTGCTGGGGCGGTATTCTGTTAATTTTCTGCCCATGGCAGTTATTCAAGTATCTTTGCGTCTGAATCTTTTAATTTGTGAGAAGAACCTCGTCATTTTCAAATGTTTTTTTTCGGATGGAACCAAACATATCGATGAGTTTTGGAATGGTCAGCGATTTTTTAGTTTCCCCTTGTACATCAATGATAATTTCACCCCTATCCATCATAATAAGGCGGTTTCCAAATTCAATGGCATGGCCCATATTGTGTGTGATCATGAGGGATGTCAGTTTTTTTTCAGCGATGAACCGTTGGGTCAGGTCCATTACCATGGCTGCATTCCTTGGGTCAAGGGCTGCGGTGTGTTCATCCAGCAATAAAATATCCGGATGGGACAACACGGTCATGAGAAGGGTCAATGCCTGGCGCTGCCCCCCGGACAGGGTGTTGACATTCTCTTTCATACGGGATTCCAGCCCCATGTCCAGCTGGGTGATTTCTTCTTGGAAAAATTGCCGCATCTTTTTGTTCAAGCTGATCACCGGCCATTTAAACCCCTTTTTACAGGTGATCATCATATTATCTTCCAAGGTCATGTTTGAGGCTGTGCCAGCCAAGGGGTCCTGGAAGATGCGGCCAATGTTTTTTGCCCGCAGGTACTCGGGTTGGGCGGTTATATCGTTTTCCCGGATCATGATGGTGCCGGAGTTGGGGGAAAGGGCTCCAGAGATGAGGTTGAACAGGGTGGTTTTTCCGGCCCCATTGCTGCCAATTACCGTGATGAA
>Ga0307987_1001003_pt1 | contig 16076 bp, 15 predicted proteins | sample EllFjometagen181_FD_203157 | JGI IMG/M metagenome (GOLD analysis project Ga0307987, IMG submission 203157) | Marine microbial communities from Ellis Fjord, Antarctic Ocean - #181 | ecosystem: Environmental > Aquatic > Marine > Unclassified | place: Southern Ocean | collected 2014-10-08
CTCTGAGTGCTAATATCTTCTGTTTGTAACAACATCACCCTAACCCACTTAATTGACCATTAATACTTGGTCTACACCATCACTTCTTTTATTGCAATTTTATTTTTTCCTTACTGCGGAATGTCAGGTCATGCTGGTGTTCTTCCACTTTATGTGAGTAAGCTACGTAAAGCTTTTTAATGGCAAAAATCCACAGAGCTATCATGCCTACATAGATAACCGTAAGGTATGGAGCAAGAGTATCATACGTTGCAAAAGGAAAAATCATGAATGATGTTGATTGGATTAGGGCGCCTATAGACTTTGCGCATCTTGATCCCACAACGTCGACAGCCGCCTTGCCTTTAGAGCGCAATTGATGATTTGTCGGGATAAAGGCCATCTCTTTTGTTATGTCAAAGAAAGAATACTTAAGCCCCTTTGTAATGGCGTTTTGTATTCCCCCCACAATTACGGCTATTAGAAGTAGGTTTACTCCATACGGAGCGACGTAAGAAGCAAAGTGGTACCCAAATAAACAAACCGAGAAGAATATAAGGCCTGTGATAAGCATCGCAACGGGCAGCACAAGTGCCCCAAATAGCCATCCGGATAGTCGTAATATGGATCCACTAACACAAAAGCCAATAAGAGCACATATTGCAATATACATTCCAATCTTGCTCATGAAATACGTATAGTCAATTGTGTTAGGATATATCTGAACAACTTTCATTCTCCAAAGACCCTCAAGAAGATTAATACAAGTACCATATGCAAGGATTAAAATGATGATGAGTCCTAGATATTTTGAAGAGAAAATTATCTTAAAACCATCCATAAGAGATAATTTGGGCTTTAACTTTTCTTCTTCTTTAGAGACGGTTATTCGAATATGATGACCTTTAGTTCTGCGATTATTATGTATAAAAAGAATTACAGACAGAATCGTTGCTAAACTTAGCGTGATCGCATAATTTTCTATAAAATATTTTTGCCCTATAGAGGCAATTAAACACCCAACCCCTCCGGCTAGAAGAGCGCCAAGATGTCCTATAAAAGCATATGCAGGGTACAGTCTTTTGGCCTCTTCTGTAGTAGTCGTATTATTTGCAAATTGCCAGAACAGCAAAAATATCATGGCTGACCCCCAAAGTTCGGATATTACATAGTATGTGACCAGTGTCCATTTGCCGTATATTTTTAAAAACCATCTGAAGGTATCTAATTTGAGCTCAAAAAAGAACAAATTAAGCTTGCCATTGATGAGGTGGGTGATGGTATCGGGATTTGGATTGAAGAATTCTTGATGAGGATAAAGAACAAATCCGAACAATAAGAAAAAGGCCAAAAAAAAGAAAGCTATGTAATAAAATATCTTTTCAAAGGCAAGGCGTTCCGAAAGATAGGCATAGAGGATCATAAGAGACAGCGCGGAAGGGGTTACCACGTACATTTTGATAAAGCATACGGCGGGCGCGCCAATGTTGGGTACAATAAGGCTGTCTTTTAAGGTTCGGAGAAGGTCGTAATTAAACAGGATAAAAAAAAACATCATGCCCATTGAAATACACTTCGAGATTTCTTCTCGCCGGATCGGCATTAGTGTAAATGCAATTTTTTTTAGCACAATTTTGGATTGAATCTTTTGAATATGTAGTATAGATCCTTAAGTAAATCTTGCAAGGATATTTATGAAAAAAAAACAGTCTAAGTCATTACCAGAACATATCGCTATCATTATGGATGGAAATCGCCGTTGGGCCGCAGATCGTGGTCTATCGACATTGGAGGGGCACCGTGCTGGAGTGGATAATACGGACAAAATAATTATTGCTGCAAGCGACCTAGGAATACAACATTTGACTTTTTATGTCTTTTCGTCTGAAAATTGGAACAGGTCGATCGAAGAGGTAAAGGGGCTTATGTCTTTGTTGGGTCGTTATATAAAAACAAAGAATAAAAAATTGCTTCAGAAAAATATAAGGGTGAAATTTTCAGGAAATTTTTCTAGGGTTTCACCTAAGCTTTTAAGTAGCATGGAAGATCTGATGGAGCAGTCTAAGGATAATTCTGGGATGAACTTGGTTCTTGCGCTCAGCTATGGAGGAAGACAAGAGATAGTCGATGCCACAAAAAAGATAGCGATGCAGTACAAAGAAGGAGCTTGTTCGTGTGACGAGATAAATGAGGTCTTTTTTAGAAAATTTCTATATGTTCCTGAAGTCCCTGATCCAGATTTGTTCATTAGGACAGGTGGGGTTTTAAGAACAAGCAATTTCCTGTTATGGCAGATGGCATATACGGAATTTTATTTTATTAAGAAATATTGGCCAGATTTTACCAAGAAAGACCTAGAAACGGCAATATTAGAATTTCAAAATAGAGAGAGACGTTATGGAAAATAGGAAGGGATTAGACATTAGGAATTTGATTGTAAGAACTCTGTCCGCAATATGCCTAATTCCTCTGGTAACGTATGCGATCTTGAGTAATACAGAACTATTCTATGCAGCACTTGGATTTGTCGTTGTGATTATGGTGGTGGAATGCTACGGCATGATAAAAAATTTAAGCTCTAAGTGGATCTGGAGCATAGTTGCGCTGATATACGTTTCGTTATTTGCCTTTTCATTTTGTTGGATTAGGAATCAGGAGGGTGGAAGGCTGTTATTGCTTTGGATAACAGTAACCGCATGGACTTCCGATACAGGAGCATTTATCTTTGGAAAAATGATTGGCGGCCCTAAATTTGCGCCGAAAGTTAGTCCTGCAAAGACTTGGGCCGGCCTTATTGGTGCAGTTATATTTGCCTGCGCCACAGGGGCAATTTTTTACAGACATTTGAATATTTCCAATGTTTACAATTTTATCGGGATAGCAAGCACTTTTGGCATAATAGGGCAACTGGGAGATTTGCTTGAATCCTGGATAAAAAGAAAGGCCCACATCAAAGATAGCGGAAAAATAATTCCAGGCCATGGAGGTATTTTGGATAGAGTAGATAGCTTAGTGCTTTGCTCTGTTGTTCTTATGATATTCCTTGCGTTGTTCAAGAAATAGCTGTTCTTTTTATGCAAAACCCACGCAGCTCGCTTGACAAAGTGGTTAAAATAAGATAGCTTTCTCTTGGGCCCTTTGATTACATCAATACTAAAGGTAATAACCTATGAAATCATCAAGCGACAAACCGAGCGCAAAACCAAGTCATTTGTCTCGAGAACAAGAGCTGCGATACGAACTAGCAGTTAACCCTCAAAACACTCAGTGTGTTCTTAATCTAGCAGATTATTTGGGGGCGACAAAAGGGTCTGAAGCAAAAGCTCTTTACAGAAAAATACTTAAAACGGATCCAAATAATATTCCAGCCCTTCAAGGTTTGGCAGATGCAATTGTTGGCGAGGGTAGTGAAGAAGAGGCATGTCAGTTATATAATAGAATACTTAAAATGGACCCACAAAACCTCGAAGCTTTGAATAGCTTAGCAGAAGTATTCGAGGATAAAGGTTGGGGGGGGGAAGAAGAGGGCATGGGATTTGTATCAAAAAGTACTTGAAATAAATCCCTTGGATGATGATGCCAGAGAGGGAGCAAGTGATTTAAGTCTTGAATACCACCAACATTGTAAGCAAATGTTGGACTTAGCAAGGCAAAAAGAATGGAGTCCCATAGAATACTCATGTCAGCAAGATATTGATATTGGGCCGTTTAATATGCAATTCCTTTCCATTGTAGGGCACGTTCTAATAACGCAAAATAAGTTTGATATAGCTGCTTGTGTATACGAGAAAATGCTTGCAATAAATCCAAATTATCTTGAAGCACTTACCGGATTAGGAAAGGCTTTAACGGAAACACGAGAGTTGGAAAAAGCCGAGAAGACATATCAGAAGGTGCTTTCAATAGACCCAAGCTCTGTTGATGCTCTGATCAGTTTGGGGGGTGTTTTAATGAGGGAGTCGAAATGGGAACTTGCTGAGAGTGTGTATAGAAAAGCTCTTAAGCGCAATCCAGAATCTGTTTTGGCCCTTATAGGCATAGCAAATGTTTTGGTTGAACAAAGACAATTACATGAAGCTGAACGTAAGTATCTTGAGGCCCTTAGATTTGATCCGGCCCGTGTTTTGGCCCTTAAGGGTTTAGTAAGCGTTTTAATGGAAAAACAGTTGTGGGGCAAAGCTGAGTTGATGTGTAGACGCATATGTATGGTAACTCCAGACTGCTCTGAAACTAGAGGCAAATTAGGTGTTGCTTTAGGCAAACAAGGCAAATGTTTAGAAAATGGAGAACTTTCTCTCCCCGGAATAATTATCTTGAGGGGGCCAGATAGCGAGTGTGCTTTTTCAGAAGAATTGAAAGCATATTTAGAATCAGGAGAGACTATTGCAATTGTTGGTGATGGAATTCACCTGCTTAGTAAAAAGGAACTAATTAAAGAGCAATACAAATTTGTTCAAGCTTCAAAAGTATGCATTTTAGCACATGGGGTCAGAGAGGGGCCTGATAAATCTACTCATGCTATTAGGCTGTTTCATGACATATCAAACACCAAAGGAGTACTGAGTTTTATAGATGGCTTAATAAAGTCTCCTATGGAGGTATTAATTGATTCTTGTTATGGAGGGTTGGCAGCTAAATATGTAGATCAATTAAAGACGGGTTCTATTTTAATATGCACCTCTTCCCCAAGTGGTACTGGGGTGTCTTGTAATCAACCCTGGGGGGAGTTTCGCCTTGCTTCCAAAAAGTCTGCTATAGAAAAATTTTATGAAGAAATGCACTGTGTGATTAAAACAATAACATTTTCAACCGCTCCACATTCTAAAAGCTATATTTCTAAAAGCTATATACACAACCCATTTGGGGGCAAGATATTACCTGATGAAGAGGCAACAAAGTGGATAATAAATGCACAAAAAGAATTTAGCAGCTTTGCTGCTGAAGCGAGTCAACCGATTAAACCCCTTATTGTTCCGCCCCCCAATACTTTAGATGTTCCTATTGGCAATGTTGTAAATGTTTTTATCAAACATTTGATAGGAACCGGATTCTTTGACGCAGAAACGTGCAAACAATTATGTTACACAAGAGGAATTAATGCTATTCTGCCCCCAAATGCTGGTAGCGCTCTACATGTGTGTTTACACTTTCCCGGGAAGGGCGTGGAGTCAATAAGAGTATTATTAAAAGCAAATGCAGATGTTAATGCGCTGGATGTATATGGTACGACTCCATTGTTTCAGGCTATAAAAAACAAATCAGATCTGGAAATAATACAGCTGTTAATAAGCTCAAATGCAGATGTTAATGCGCTGGATGTATATGGTACGACTCCATTGGTTTGCGCTATAAAAACAAATCCAGATCTGAAAATAATACAGCTGTTAATAAGCTCAAGTGCAAAAATTAATTGTTTCACAAAAGTATGCCCCCCATGCGTTTTTTGTGCTGCATATCTTAACAATAAAGAAGTTGTACATATGTTGTTAGCAGCTGGTGCAAATCCCAGGAATATGCACTTTGGTTTTGGAGCCAAAGCAATTAAGAGTAACGACTTTTCAAAAGCCGAAAAACATTATGTGGAGGCATTTTCTCGAGACAGTGCGGGAAAATCAAAGTATGGTCTTAATGGATTGGGACCTGTTTTTGCACAACATTATTTTGATTTTGCTAAAGTTTTAATACAACAAAACAAACTGTCTGAAGCGTATCGACTTTATAGGCTGTGCTTATATGCAAAATCTGGAGGAGATGTTTCAAATCTTTTTGTATATGAAGTGGATTACATTGAGCCTTCTCTATTAGCTATGCCGCCATTGGATCCACGTTTTGCTTTGGTTCCTTTTTTAGGGCAGTCACCAGCTCCAACAATGCTTGAATGGACGGCGCCAAGAACGAATATATATACATCGACAAGACCTACAGGAATGTATTTAACTTCTTATCCTGGTCGAGCATCAGATAGCTCTTTTGAAGAACGGGACCCGCAAGCTTCTCAGGGGCCCCATAATCCTTTAAATTGGTCGTTGCTAATTTATAGGATTTCTATTGGATTTAAAGTTACTGATTTGGCATTAGATACCGCAAAAACATGTATCGAGCCAAGCTCTAGCAATTTTAAGCAACTCGGTCTTAATGCAGTTCATACGATAAGCTTGATTTCAAGTGGTAGTATGATTCCTAGTTGCGCTACCGCCATAGTTATGGCCAATATTGCGCATACAAACGGTGTGTTTGAAGCTGTGACATATGGCCTCATTTCTTTAGCCTTTATGGCCTTTAAGCCAATTTTAATTTATTCTGGAATTCCATATGTGGGTACTATATATGCGTTGGGAATGGCTGGTTATTTGGGTTACAAGGTGACAACGAAGGCGTATGAATTTTATCAAGAGATGCATTCTAAAAATCATAATATAAAAGCAGGGGCTTTTGTAAGCCTAGCTAGAAAAGACCATCTCACACAAGAGGAATTAATAGAACGTGATGGCGAAGGATTTGGACGCAAGCTGGATTCGTACATATATGCTCCGCTTAGGGCTGCCAAACTCGCCTTGATAGAACAAGTGATTTTGAATAAATTGTCTGTAGAAAGCGCCACGGAACAATTGCAAACCTTACAAAAATCGATACCATCTTCGGGTTATGACGTATGTAGATCTGAATCTGTAAGTGAATTTGGAGAACAAAAAATGTTGTGCTCTCATCGTTTAACTGAGGCCATACACTCCATTAGTATTTTGGGTGACGGGTCTGTTGAAGGCGTTGATGTAGTGGCATAATTTAGAACCATGCACGTTACGAGCCTTTGCAAAATCCACATAATGCGTTGACAGTATGGTTGAAATTTGGCATTAAAAGGTAGGGCGGATGAAGGTAGGAAAAGTCCAGTTGTACTGTCGAGTGTCTACAGATTGCGGCAATGCCGGAGGTGGGTTTGTTTTGCGGTTCCTTTGGATTAGATTAAAAAAGCAAAGCCATGATGTCTATCGTTTAGAGTTTCTTGCGAACCTTATATAACTGTGATAGTTTCAAGCTTCAATAATCAAGTTGAGCATTACTCAGTTATGCAAAAGACCATATCCATTTTAGGTTCGACAGGTTCTGTTGGAAAAAGCGCAATTGATGTGATCAAAAAATCTGGCAGCAAAGATTTCAAGGTGCTAGCACTAGTTGCCGGTAGTGACTATCAAGCTTTGGCTAAGCAAGCTATCGAGCTTAATGCAAAGTTTGTGGCGATTGCAGAGGAAAAGCGGTTTAAAGATTTAAAAGAAGCCCTATCTTTCTATGATATTCATGTGGCCGCAGGAGCAAGTGGAGTGCAGGAGGCCTGTTCTTTAAAAGCTGATATGACGATCGCTTCAATTTCTGGAATTGCGGGCCTTACCCCTGTATACCAAGCTATTTCAAGTGGAAGCGATATATTGCTAGCGAACAAAGAAAGTATGGTGTGTGCGGGCCGAATACTTCTTGAACTTGCTGAAAAGTGTAAAAGCAAAATAATTCCAATAGATTCCGAACATAATGCAATTTTCCAAGTGTTCGATTATCAAAATAAGGAAGCAATTGAGAGCATTATTTTAACATGTTCAGGTGGTCCCTTTAAAGGATATAAGCATTCGGACTTAGAAAGTATTGATGTATCAAAGGCTTTAGCGCATCCCAGATGGAGTATGGGTAAAAAAATATCAATAGATTCGGCTACGTTATTTAATAAGGGGCTAGAAGTAATCGAAGCTAGATATCTATTTGACATACATCTCGACAAAATCAAAGTTGTGATCCATCCGGAAAGCATAATCCACGGTTTAGTTCAGTATAAGGACGGGTCTCTTCTATCGCAAATGGGCCGCCCCGATATGCGCGTCCCGATAACTCATGCACTTTATTGGCCCAAGAGATACAAAGGATCTCCGCTATTTCGACCTTTAAACCTAACGGACGTTAGAAAGCTAACGTTTGAAGATGTGGATAATGTCGTATTCCCGGCGATTGAGTTGTGTCGAGCTGCGTTCGCCAAAGGCGAACAAAGTTTGGTGTTACTAAATGCGGCCAACGAGGTGGCGGTACAGCATTTTCTTGAGAAAGAAATAAAATTTCTTGATATATTTAAAATAGTCGATACTCTTCTGGAAAGACAAGTTTTTGCAAAAAAGAAGAGCGATTCTATTGAAGAAGTTATAGTTTGGGATAGAGAGTTCAGAGCAAAAACTAAAGAGTTTATTCAAAAACACTTTTAAGAGGTTTGGGTCATATGATAGAGGTTCTGTATAGCATACTAGCTTTTCTGCTTGTTATTTCAATCATTGTAATCACGCACGAGTTTGGGCATTATATCTCTGCGAAACTCATGGGAGTAAAGGTAGTTGATTTTGCAATAGGATGGGGACCTAAGCTTTTTAGTATAAAAGATAGATCTGGCACCAATTGGAAAGTTTGTGCAGTTCCTATTGGCGGATATATAAAATATTTTGGAGACGACGACATGACCAGCCTCGGCACTGGCAAAAAAAAGTTTTCAAAGGCAGAGAAAAAGATTGCCTTTGTCACACAAAGCCTTCCAAGAAAAGCCATAATGGCAGCAGCGGGTCCTCTTTGTAATTTCTTGGTTGCTATACTTATATTCACCTATTTTTTCTCCGTGCATGGAAAGCTTATTTCAGACACCGTAGTAACTATGGTAGAGCCAAATAGCGTTGCATCAAAAGAAGATATAAAAGTAGGCGATAAAATCAGAACAATTGATGGAAGCAATGTATCCGATTTTTCAGAGATTGAGCGATTTGTAAAAGCGAACCCCGGCATCGCCCTGAGCTTTGGAATAGAAAGAGAGGGGAAAGTTATTAAAAAAGTTATTACTCCTAAGTCTGAAGAACTCATAATTGATGATGAAAAGATACAGGTTGGAAAGCTTGGGATAGGTTCAGACAATATAAAAAGAGAAGCATATAGTGTTCCTAAGGCATTTCTTGTTTCTGTGATGGAAACGGCAAATATAACTTCATTTACGTTAAAGACTTTAGGACAAATTCTAACCGGCCATAGAGGAACAAAAGAATTAGCAAGTGTAATTCGAATCTCTAAGTATTCGGGGAAGTTTGTAAAGCAAGGAGCTTCGGCATTTATGTGGTTTATAGCAATGCTCTCAATTAATCTGGGATTGGTTAATTTGTTTCCAATACCTCCTTTAGATGGTGGTCATATATTTCTATATTGCGTCGAGGGCATAGCAAGCAAGAAAGTATATAAACAAGTTGAAACGTATTCATTAAAGATTGGCGTCGCCATTCTAGTAGCGCTAATGGTGTTTGCTATTGTGAACGATATTATTTATTTTAAGTAAGGTAGAAAAGGATGAGGGGCATTAGGTGTTTTTTTGTTGTATTGATGGCTTTGACATTTGTTCAATCGGCGTTCTCTTCTGAGAACGTCGCCCAAACGGATGTTCAGACAAAAGACAATCAAATCAAGCAAATTCAAGTGAAAGGGACTGAACGTACTGAGAATTCAACCATTATTTCCTATTCGACTCTTGTGATCGGTCAGGAGTACGATAGAGCTAAGTCTGATACAGCACTTAAGAAACTGTATGACACTGGTTTCTTTTCAAATGTTTCAATAGCTTTTGAGAAGGGAGTTGTAATCATTTCAGTTGAGGAAAATCCCATTGTAAATCTTGTCAATTTTAAGGGAAATAAATCTTTGAAATCTGAGAGTATTATGCCAGAGATGTCTTTGCATCCTAGAGGATACTTTTCCAAAAGCAAGTTGCAAACTGACGTAACTCGCATATTAGAATTATATAGCAAAATGGGGACATTCTCTGTCACTGTAACCCCTAAAATATCAAAGCTTGCCCAAAATAGAGTTAATGTGCTTTTTGACATCCATGAGGGCAGCAAGGTTAAGATTGAAAAGATTTCATTTATAGGCAACAAGAGGTTTTCAAGCAACGATCTGAGACAAGAGCTGGTCTCAAAAGAGAACAGAATATTTAATTTTTTCCGCCTTAATTACTACAATCCAGATGCCGTCGAGTACGACAAAGTAATGCTAAGTAAGTTCTACAATTCCAAAGGGTATGCGGATTTTAGGGTGGTCTCTGTCAATGCTGATATAACGCCAACAGACATGAAGCGCGTTTATATAACATTCGTTATAGAAGAAGGGAATCGATATAATTTTGGCAAGATAAAGCTTGATAATCAGATTTCAAGTATTAAAAATGAAGATCTTTTGAAGTTGGTTAAGTTGAAATCAGGAGAAACGTTTAATGGGAATTCTGTAGAGGATGCAAACAGTCGGATAATAAAGTATCTGGCAGAAAAGGGGTACCCATTTATAAAGGTGGATTATGAATACGACTTGAACAAAGATAAGAAGCTAGTAGACATATCTTATAGGATATCAAAGGCACCTAAAGTTTATATTGGTAAAATAAATATAAGTGGGAATTTAAAGACTTATGACCATGTGATTAGACGAGAATTCAGGCTTTCGGAGGGTGATCCATACAATGGTTTCTTAGTAGACAGGTCGGAGCAGCGTATAAAAAACACAGATTATTTTGAAAGAGTTACGGTAACTCCAGTAAGAACCAACAAGTCGGATACGGTTGATTTAGACGTGAAAGTTCAAGAAAAATCTACAGCTAGTGTCAAGTTTTCTGCTGGATACTCCACCACTGACGGTCCTATTGCAATGATTAATTTTTCCGAGATAAACTGGTTGGGCAGAGGCCAGCAATTGTCGTTTGGAATACAAAAAACTGCGTTTACCACGGGCGCAAACTTTGGCGTCAGTGAACCCAACTTTAAGGGAAGCGAGGTAGAGGTTGGCGGTAATGTAGGTTTTTCAAAACAAAAAAACGATACAAAAGGAGGGGCGGCCGAATTAGCTGGCGATCATTCACATATGCCGTTTAACGAAGACAGCTATACTGCGGGAGTTCATATGAGTTACGATATCACCGAATATCTAAACCATAATATAGCGTATACAATAACAAAAAAAAAGGTTTCCTCAGCAAATCCAAGGGCAAAAATTCCAGAGATTGTCAAAGCTGGCCTTGGAGACAATATAAGTTCTGTTATAGGCCACACGCTTTCTTATAATGTGGCAGATAGCGCAATTAAACCAACAAGTGGCTATATTGTCAGTTTTAATCAAAATTTAGCAGGGCTTGGAGGAAATACAAAATATATAAGCCACGTGCTGAAAGGCGCATATTTCTATCCAATCATGGAAGATTTTACTTTAAAAATTGCTGGAGACGCTGGCTACATTCACAGAATAAACAATAAGGATTCGATAAAAATTGATGACAACTTCTATCTGGGAGACTTCTCCTTTAGAGGCTTTGATTCTGCAGGAATAGGCCCTCGAGACAAGGGAGCGCAAAAAACAGCTTTGGGTGGAGTTTCGTATTATAAAGGTTCAACAGAATTGATGTTTCCATTTCCAGGCGTATCAAAGGATTTAGACCTTACTACTTCAGCATTTATGGATTTTGGATCTCTATGGAAGGTGGATGTACCAAAAAAAATGAATTATCCAAAATCTCAATATAATGATACAAATAGTCTTCGCGTATCTGCAGGAATTGGATTCATATGGATTACACGTGCAGGGCCATTGCGCATAGACTTCGCTAAAGCTCTTAAAAAGGAGAAGTTTGATGAAACAAAGATGTTTTTATTCTCTTATCAGACCGCCTTATAAAAGGATATTATTTTTGTGAGAGTGTGATATTATGCTCAAAAGCACAAAATGGCAAAATATGAGAACAAGTCTATCGATACGGCAATTAATAATAGTTCTAATAATATTAGGCGCCGGCCTGTATTCTGATTGCAGTCTTGCTTTCCCTAAGAGGAAACCTTTGCTAGAGAGAACTACATTGCAAACTTCCCATCTATATACTGTTTTGGACGTTGATAAGGTGGTGAATCAATCCGTAGCCTATATAGAATTTAAAGGCAGATGGGATAAGGAGAATGAGAAATACCAAAAAGAAATAGAGTTTTACGAATCTCAATTGTTGGAGTTAGAGAAGAAAATTACGGAAGAAAATTCTGATAAATTAGATGTGGTGCAAATTAAGCAAAAAATAGGAACTTATGAAGTGAAGGTGCAGGGACTTTTACGCAAAAGGACAAAGGTTTTAGAGGGAGCATTCAACAAAGCCATTAAAATTCTTAGAGAAAATATAGACAAATTGATTGCAGATTATGCCAAGCAGAATGGAAATATTATGATATTCTCTAGGGATCAGGTGATATACTTTGCAGATGCAGCAGATATAACTAATGCTATTCTAGCGAAACTTAATGATAATTTGAAAAAATTAGAGGTAACCATTTGATGTTGTCGGCTAAAAAGATAAAAGATCGATTAGTTGCAAAGGTCTATAATAAGGCTTATGAGGTGGTCGAGGATAAGATCTTAGAAAACTTTTCAATAAGTGGTGTTGCTTCATTGGAGAAAGCTTCTGGCTCTGAAATAACTTTTTTTTCGGGCAAAGAAAAGCACAAGGAAGCTTTGCTTTCAACAAAATCTGGGGCTTGTCTTATATCTGACTCATCTTTTGAAAGGCTTTCCCAACAGCGTCTAGATCTATCAGAAATATATTTCTTTGTGGTTAAGGATTTAAATTTTGCATATGCCAATCTGATGATTCAATTTTATTCGGAGGATAGCAATCAAATAATTGAAGGGAGCATCTCGGAAAATGCTTTTATTGCTGACTCTGCAGTGATTGGGGAAAACTGCCAAATAATGCCTGGAAGTTATATAGGGAAGGATGTAAAAATTGGAGATAATGTAAAGATTTACCCACATGTATTCATAGGAGAGGGGGTCGAGATCGGAAATGATTGTACCATCTTTCATGCAGCTACCGTTTTGCACTCTGTTATAGGAAAAAATACCGTTGTTCATAGCGGCGCCAGAATAGGAAAGGATGGCTTTAGATATGTGACAGATGAAGCAGGAAAACATCTCAGGGTGCCCCATATAGGCCAGGTAATCATAGGTGATGACGTTGAAATAGGATGTAATAGCACAATAGATCGAGGCAGCATTTCTGATACTATTATAGGAGATATGTGTAAACTTGATAATTTAGTGCAGATAGGACATAATGTGACGTTGGGAAAAGGATGTTTCATTGTTGCTCAAGTTGGCATTGCGGGCAGCGTTACTGTAGGTGACTATGTGGCAATTGGGGGGCAAGGAGGATTGGCGGACAACTTGTCTATAGGGAACTATGCCAAAATTGCTGCGCAATCGGGAGTAATGAAAGACGTTCTTGAGAAAGAAATTGTGATGGGAAGTCCTGCTCAGCCTATAAAGGATTTTTTTAAACAGGTTGCTACTATGAGAAAAATAACTAAAAAGGAAAAAATATGATTGAAGAACACAAAAGCATAACTTTAGATCTTGAAGGAGTGCTAGAAAGAATTCCTCATAGACCCCCATTCTTATTTGTCGATAAAATAATAGAGCTAAGAAAGCATAAAAACGCTGTCGGGGTAAAGAACGTTACGATAAACGAGCAATTTTTTGCTGGACATTTTCCCAAAAAGCCGATAATGCCAGGCGTTTTGATCATAGAGGCACTAGCTCAAACAGCAGGGGTGTTAGTATGTGAGTCTTTGGATAAAAAGGCGTCAGCAGATGCTATCTTTTTTAGTTCTATAGATTCTGTCAAATTTAGACGGGTTGTTGTGCCTGGCGATCAGTTGATTTTGGAAGTGTCGATATTGAAAAATAAATTGGGATTTTGGAAATGCGCTGGAGTCGCAAAAGTAAATGGCGAGATTGCCGTTGAATCAGAATTTACAGCGAAAGTAGGTTAAATTATAGGAGAAATATATGCACTCAATAATTGAGAAGGGAGCTAGATTAGGAAAAAATGTTAAAATAGGGCCATTTTGCTTTATAGGAAAGAACGTGATTCTTGAAGATAACGTTGAAATAAAGGCGCATGTTGTCATAGAAAATAAAGTCACTATTGGAGCCGGAACGACCGTTCATTCTTTTTCTGTTATAGGAGGTGCTCCGCAAAATCTAACACATCATGGAGTCGAAGCCGAGATTATAATTGGAAAGAACAATATAATTCGTGAGCACGTTACAATAAATCTTGGGACCGAAGCAGATGCTATGAAAACGGTTGTGGGTGACAATTGTTTTATTATGACCAGCTCCCATATAGCGCACGATTGCGTGCTAGGTAATAATGTAATCATGGCAAATAATGCGACTCTAGGAGGGCACGTGCATGTTGAAGACAATGTTTTTGTAGGTGGACTTTGTGCTGTTCATCAGTTTGTGAGAATTGGAAAATATGTGATGGTGGGAGGCGTTTCAGGAGTTGAACGAGATCTCTGCCCATTTACCATGGTTATTGGCAATAGAGCCGAAATAGTCGGTTTAAATACCATTGGGCTTAAAAGGAATGGGTTTTTAGATAAAGATATCTATGCAATTAAGAAAGCATATCAAATTTTATTCAGTACCTCCCCTGGAAGGAGTATTGGCGTGGGGTTGAGGGAGTTGGAAGATAAATTTGCTGGCAATGCGCATATAGAGTATATTTTAGATTTTCTAAAAGCTAAGAGCATAAGGGGGCTTTGCAGGCCTAGAGTTGTTTATAATGAAGAAAGACAAAACTAATTTATCCAAAGGATTTCAAGAAACCAATTCGATTTTGAGTGGCAAGGAGTATTGCATTGCTGTCATTGCGGGAGAGGGGCAGCTGCCCGCACTAATTATAAATCGGATTAAGCAGCAACAGAAAAATTTTGTTGTGCTATCGCTCAATGATTCCAGATTAAATAGCGCAAAGCTCGAGGAGCGACGAATAACGCAGCAATGTATAGGAATAGAGGAAATAGGAAAGGCGTTTGAGTTTCTTGAGCAAAACAAAGTAACCCAGATAGTTTTTGCGGGAAAGGTGCGTCGGCCTTCATTGCTATCTATGAAATTAAATATGAAGGGGCTTTCCCTACTAGGAACATTAGGAATTGAGATTTTGAAGAACGGGGGAGGCGACGATAAAATACTGTCTTATGTAGTCAAGCTTTTAGAAAAGAAGGGATACCAAATAATCGCCCCTGAAGCACTTCTACCTCAGTTATTAATGCCTTCGGGAGTGTTGGGTCGAATAAAGCCTACCAAGCAAGAATATAAAGATATAATCGAGGGACAAAAGGTTCTGGCGGCGCTTGGAAAGTCCGATGTTGGTCAGGCCGTTGTTGTGGAAAATGGCTATGTACTTGGTATTGAAGCGGCCGAAGGAACAGACAATCTTATTTTGCGCTGTGGTCAGCTAAAGAAAGAGAAGGGCGGAGCGGGGGTGCTAATTAAAATGAAAAAATCCAATCAAGAGACGCGGATGGACCTTCCAACTATTGGTATAAAAACTCTTTTGAACGTGCACAAAGCCGGATTCAAGGGAATTGCCTTAGAGAGCAGGAGCAGTTTAATTATCGATATCGACGCTCTAATAAAAAAGGCAAATGAGCTTAAGTTGTTTTTGATTGGGGTCGATTGAAAAACAAAGAAAAACTTAACTTTTCGTCGCTACTTAAGGCAATTTTAACTGGCTTGCTTAGAATATAAAGAACAAAAAAAATCTTTAGGGAGATTTTGCGATTTTACACAACTCTCCCCAAAAAAAATCGATTAGCCGCAATTAGCGCCGTCGCCGACATTACCAAAATGCATTGCTGCTAAGGCTCCCGCCATTAGCGCATCGAGATCTTGGTGTCCGGGAGGAGGAGCAGGAGCAGCAGGAGCAGCTGAATCGTTGTGTTGTTGTGCGCCACCAACGGGGTCTGCTGCTGCTGCAGCATTATTTACAGGATGCACAGGATGGTGGGGAGCTCCAGCAGCGGCATGAACAGGATGCTGATAGGGTACAACAGGAGCGGCGTCTCCAAATTGTAATACTCTGGCAGCGTGGAAGGGTCCTTGACCTGACATTCCGCAGTAAGGAAAAAATAAAATTGCAATAAAAGAAGTGATGGTGTAGACCAAGTATTAATGGTCAATTAAGTGGGTTAGGGTGATGTTGTTACAAACAGAAGATA
>Ga0307987_1001004_pt1 | contig 16057 bp, 16 predicted proteins | sample EllFjometagen181_FD_203157 | JGI IMG/M metagenome (GOLD analysis project Ga0307987, IMG submission 203157) | Marine microbial communities from Ellis Fjord, Antarctic Ocean - #181 | ecosystem: Environmental > Aquatic > Marine > Unclassified | place: Southern Ocean | collected 2014-10-08
CCTACGGACTCCTTCCAATTCGCCAAATTCAAATAATCTTTTCTTCGTTTTCTCCATTTTTCACCTTTCTTTTTCAACACCATTTTAGTGTAGAAAAGTGTCCAGCGTCATCTTGGCACAGAGGGCAGTTTTCTATTGAAATTGATACTTTCATTGAGGGTCCCCCATTTTTTAGACCACTTTCAATGTGTTAATTTCTTTAACTTTCTTTTCAAAAGTCAATCTAAATTTCTCTGGAGTTAAGTAACCCAGAGAACTGTGAGGTCTGTTAATGTTATAATCCTCTTTCCATTCTGAAATTACTGTTCTGGCTTCTAGGAGTGAATTAAATAAATTAACATTCAGACACTCATCTCTCATTCTTCCGTTAAAGCTCTCAACAAAAGCATTCTGCTGTGGCTTACCTGGTTGAATAAAACTCAGATCGACACCACTTTCTTGAGACCAATCAAACATTTTACCACTCGTAAATTCAGGTCCATTATCACAAACTATGGCTTTGGGTTTTCCACGAAATTCAACTATCTTAATGATCTTGTTGATACTGAATCTTGACTTCATACGCTCCCCTTAATAACGTTTTGTGCATAGTCTGAAACTCTAAATAAAATCAAGTTAAAATAATATAGAAATATCTCAAACTATTTTACACATTTTTACACATTAACTTTGGACCAGCTTTTGGGGACAACGTCAATTACTTCTGATAAAATTATTGGTCATTTTGTTGGCTTTGTTTGGAGCATATTTAATCATATAGGAGTTAAAGACAATGAAACCTTTACTAGAATCCTATATTCTACTATTGGCTATGCTTTTAGTAATTATTTTAAAGATACTGACGATTTTTTGAGATTAATGGATAAACCATTGAATAATTTTTTAAATAATAATACGGAAGAAGGTGTACTTGATGGGCAATTTGTAGCAACATTTTTCTTAAAAAGAGTAGAGAATCCTGGACTACAATATTATCAAACAAATTGGGAAAAAATGCGTAATGAACAAACTTACTTTTTCTTGATAGAAAATGCAGCGAAAGATTTTTTGAATTAAGTTAACATTTTTTCATAAGGTGAATTCACCTTTAAATATGGAAATTAATTATGAGAAGAAATGAGATAATCGCAAAATAATAAAGAAGAAAAGAAACTATTTTTATACAGATTAGCAATTCGAGAGTATTTTATTTTATAATTACCACTTTCTTTGTTAAAATTATATTTTCACTTTTAGCTTTTATAAAATACAACCCGGATGAAACTAGTTTATTATTTTCATCAATTCTGTTCCAAACAACTGAATATTGTTTGCTCCCAGCTTGTGTCTTCTAAAGCCCCGATTTGATCGGGGAAGGACTGGGAGTTTTGTTATAACTGTTGTATGACCCTTCGTCTCCGCTCAGGGTGACATATAAAGTTTTTAGAAATAACTTTACAGAATTATTATTAATAAACTTATGAACCCAAATATAGTTCATATGAACTAAAAAGGAGTACATATGCTGGAAGTGTTATTGGGATCAGCAAGCAAAGAGAAAATTTTGCTCTTCATTGCTAGCCGTGAAAGTGGCTACGCCAGACAAATATCAGGTTTTTTTAATATTCCACTCACACCTGTTATAAAACAGTTAAAGAAGCTGGAAGAAGGAGGTGTGATCTACGTTGAGATACAGGGAAGAACAAAATTATATAAGTTTAACCCACAATATTCATTTTTAAAAGAGCTAAAACAATTATTATCAAAAGTATTAGAGTTTTATCCCGAAGAAACATTAAAGGAGTTAAAATTTAATAGAAAGAGACCTCGCAGAAGCAAGAAACCATTATGAAAAATATTGGTAAAATGAGTAGAGTGGAATTGGCTGCTTTTATTTGTACACATCTAGCTAAACGTGGAATTGAGATTACATTAACTGGTGGAAGTTGTGTTAGTATTTATTCAGAAAATCAGTATTCTTCTATGGATTTAGATTTTATTGAAAGAATCAGTGCAAAACGTAAATTTCTAGCCAAATGCCTTGAAAAAATTGGATTCTATGAAAAAGATAGATATTTTATGCATCCCGACACAGAATTATTTATTGAATTTCCACCTGGTCCATTAGCTGTTGGTGATGAACCTATCACAGATATAATTACTATCGAAACAGAGGTTGGTGATTTAAAGATCATATCCCCTACAGAAAGCGTTAAAGATAGATTAGCCGCTTTTTATTTTTGGAATGATCTGCAATGTTTGGATCAGGCAGTATTAGTAGCAGACAATAATGCCATCAATGTAGCTGAAGTAAAAAGGTGGTCTCTAACAGAAGGTGAAGAAGAGAAATTTGAAATTTTCTTAAGTAAGCTGAAGAAAGACTAACCAGAACATTACTTTATAATCACTACTTTCTTTATCTCTTTTTCTTTCGTTTCTTATTTATTTCTTGACCTAATTCGTAAAGTATTCTTATGAAATAATATTGGAGAAAGTAAAATGATAGAGAGAAGAAAAACAAAGGTTATTCAGGTTGGTAATGTTGCCATCGGTGGTAATAATCCAATTTCCATTCAGTCTATGACCACTACAAAAACTGCTGATGTAATAGCTACAGCACAACAGATAAAACTACTGACAATCGCTGGTTGTGATATTGTGCGTGTTGCTGTTCCTGATATAGCTTCTGCAGAAGCGATTAAACAGCTAAAACAACTTGTTTCAATTCCAATAATCGCTGATATTCATTTTGATCATAAACTTGCTATTGCTTCCATTAAAGCCGGTGTTGATGGATTGCGCTTGAATCCAGGAAATATTGGCAGTGAGCAGAATGTATTAAAGGTTGTTGAAGTTGCAAGAGAAAGGAAAATTCCTATTCGCATTGGTGTAAATAGTGGTTCTCTTTCCAAAGAAAAACTTCAGAAATATGGAGTTTCTGCACAAGGAATTGTAGAAAGCGCCCTAGAACATGTTGCCATTTTAGAAAAAGCAAACTATCATGAGATCAAGATCTCGGTAAAAGCTTCTTCAGTTCCTTTAACAATTGAATCTTACAAATTACTCTCATCTAAAACTGCTTATCCGTTACATCTGGGAGTCACAGAAGCTGGAACAGAATTTATAGGCACAATAAAATCTTCAATAGGAATTGGCACTTTACTGGCTGATGGTATTGGTGACACTCTCCGCGTTTCATTAACAGCAGACCCAGTAAAAGAGATCGTGGTTGCAAAAGAAATTCTAAAAGCACTTCATCTTCGTAAAGGTTTAGAGATTATCTCCTGCCCCACTTGCGGAAGAACAGATATCGACATTATTTCTTTGGCAAAAAAGGTTGAAAATGCTCTACAAAAATATACCGATACTGATCTTTCAGTTGCTGTGATGGGCTGTATTGTGAATGGTCCGGGAGAAGCTCGTGCAGCTGATTTTGGAATTGCCGGTGGTAAACATGAAGGACTGCTCTTTAAGAAAGGTGAGATCTTGCGTAAAGTTAAGGAAGAGGAATTAGTTCCACAACTTATAAAACTCATTGAAGAGAATGTTAAAATTTAAAAACTTCTGGATTTTACTTCTATTCTGCACAATTTTAAATGCTGAACTCAAAATCGGTGAAATTACATTTGAGGGAAATAAACTAATCTCAGATAAGGATCTTAGAACAAGCATTTCATCCAGCACAGGCAGTATATTCAACCAGTCTCTCTTGAATAAAGATGCAAAACACATTTCAGAATACTATTCTAGTAAAGGTCTCTACAATATCAAAGTTCACGCCCCAAAAATAATAACACACTCTCCAACTCGAATAGACGTGATCTTCCAAATTGAAGAATTGAGTGAAATTAGAATCAAAAATTTACATTTTGAAGGAAATAATTACATTACCGATTCCAAATTATCTTCAACCCTGCCACAACGAGATTTAACGTTAATGGAACTATCCAACGCGCTTAAAACTTTAGTTGAATATTATGCTGATAATGGATTTCTATTTGCAGATGTGAAACTTGATAGCCTAAAAAATCAAAAAGGAAATTTTACCGCATTTTTAAGTATTGACGAAGGAAGATTTTGCCAGTTAACAGAATACATATTCAGGGGTAACAAAACAACACATGATGAAACACTCATAAAAATTTCTCGATTCGGAAATGCCAGAAGTGTTACGCCAGCGATCTTACAACAGGCAGCAAATAATATTAAACAAAAGAAATACATTAAAGATTGTAACCTGATTCCATTGGATCATAATAAATTACTCTTTCAAATTGAAGAAGACCGTATGAGTTTGATCTCCGGAATCCTGGGTTATGATAATTCCAAAGAGGGCAATAACAAAATTACAGGTTGGGTAAATCTTGAATTTATGAACTTGTATGGAACCGATCGCTCACTTGCCTTAAACTGGCAAAACCTTACTGCAGACATTAACTCCGTAGAACTTAAATATCATGAGTCTGGTATTACTAAATATCCGGTTAATGCAGATCTGCTTATTTACCGGCAAGAAGTTGATTCCACATACATTAGATCAAAATTTGAAAGTGAAATTTATTATTATGATCTCTATAATAGATATGGTTTGTTTTATGGGAAGGAAGATATTTTTCCGGGCAGCATAATTCATAATACAATCGATAGATCATCATTTAATAAACTCGGTATTTTATGGAATATGACAGTATTAGATAAAATACTTAACCCATCTTCTGGAACGGAGATTTTCCTGAAATACTATTACATTTTCAATACTGTTGATGAGAAAAATCTACGAAAGCAAGCAGTTGAAATTAGATGGGTAAAATATTTTGATCTTGGTAAACAATTCGTACTAGAATTTGATGCGAATGTCAATGTTATCGAGAAAAAACAACTTACAGAATTTGAAATGTATGAACTGGGGGGAACAAAAAGTTTGCGCGGTTTTATTGAAAATACCTTCTCCGGTTTCCGTGTTGGCTGGTCAGATATAGAATTGCGATATCTATTCGGAAAGAACTCAAGGCTTTTTGCTTTTGGTGCTTACGGTTATGTAGAAAATCAGCATTACAAATTCAGCGATCTCTTTAGTTTTGGCTTTGGTCTTCGTACACAAACTAAGATAGGTATATTGGGAATAGATTATGGTTTAGGTATTCAAAATGGTGATATAAGAAATCCACTTGACGGAATTATTCATATTGGATTAGAAACAGGATTGTAATAATTTAAAATTAGGAATGGAAATTTGTAATTAAAAAACAAGTGAAGTTCATTAAATTATTGTTATAAAATTTGTTATATTATTAAGGAGGTTTTATGGAACAAAGTGGTCTTATTAAAGTTGGTGTATATGTTGATGTTTCCAACATTGCACAGAATGGCGGATACGGAATGCAGTATGATATATTAAGAACATTCGCCTGCAGGAATAATGGTGTTGCAATGCGTTTAAATGCTTATGTTGCTTATGATGAAGAGATGGCAGAGAAAAACCCAGAGTATAAGAAAAAATCTGAGAATTTTCATTCAATTTTGCGTGATTTTGGTTATAAAGTTATAGTTAAAATAGTTAAATGGTATGTGGATGAACATGGTGTTCGTTATGGAAAATCTAATGCCGATCTGGATATGGCGGTTGATGCTTTGCGTCAGTCAGAAAGATTGGATTATGTATTGTTAGTTACAGGAGATGGTGATTTTGTTCAGGTTGTACGAGCGTTGCAGAGTAAGGGTTGTCGTGTAGAAGTTTTGGCTTATAAGAATATTTCCAATGATCTCATTAATGAAGCTGATGTATTTACCTCAGGATATATGATCCCTGATCTCTCTCCAATCGAAATAAATAAAGCAAATAATGGAACACGAATTGTACGAGGTGTATGCTATTCCTTCTTCCCCGAAAAAGGATATGGATTTATGCGCTATATGAAAAACATTAGTGGTTCTCTCTGGATACGTGATACACGAAAAGAAGAATCTCCTTATGGAACAGCTTTCGTACATAGTTCACAATTCCCTGAAGATATTGATGTAAAGAATCTTCCAAATAGGAACATGATCTTTGAATTTGAATTGAAAGAGATCAAAGATAAAGGTCTGCAGGCTGAGAATATCAAGTTATTGGATTAAATAGAGGACTGATTGGAAAACACATATTGCATTATTGATGTAGGAACAAACAATATTTTACAGTTGATTGCAGCGGTAAATGATCGAATTAATATAATTAAACGTGATTCACAGATATCGGCTCTGGGCAAAGATATGAAGAATGGTTTTCTGGATATTGCAGCAATTGATCGTACAAAATTCATCTTAACAGATTTCATAGAAAAAGCACTTGAATTTACTGACAATATTATCGTGGTTGGAACAAGCTGCTCTCGCGATGCGAAGAATATTTTTATATTGTCAGATTGGTTGAAAGAAAAATATCAAATAAATTATCATATCATTTCCGGTGATGAAGAAGCCAATTATAATGGATTAGCCAATATTAATGAATTCCAAGAAAACAAAGATATTGTTATGTTCGATGTTGGTGGTGGCAGTACCGAATTCATTTGGATAAAAGATAGAAAAATAATTCAAACTCAAAGCATTGATCTGGGAATTAGAAGACTGCAAAATTTATTCGGTTCTGATTCTCGAAGTAAACATAAAGAAACACAAAAGTTACTCAAAACTCTCTCATCTTCCCCATTCGATGATCCTGTACTGGTGGGCATTGGTGGCACAGCAACCAGTTTGAGTGCAATGAAATTCCAACTTGAAGAATATGATCCCCAAATTGTTCATAAAAGTAAAATTACAATATCTGAGTTAAAAGATGTTCTCTCAAATCTGAGTGAAAAAACCGATAACCAGATTGCAAAATTAATGCCTTTTGAACCCAAACGAGCTGATCTAATCGAAACAGGAACAATGATAGTTACGGAAATACTTGATTATTTTGGGTTAAAAGAATTTTTTGTCAGTGATCGTGGAATTCAGTTTGGAATTCTTATGCAGGATAAACATAAGTTAAATAAAATGTTATTCAAAGGTTAGAAAAATGAAAGATATTAAATTGAAACATCAGAGCGGGAAGCCTATAGAAATTGATATTAAAGGTCAGAAAATTGGACGTGATCATTTTACTATGATTGCAGGCCCATGCACTATAGAAAACTATGAAGATCTATATTCTGTAGCCATAGAGTTAAAAAAAATGGGAATCCATTTCTTTAGAGGTGGTGCATATAAAATGCGTACATCTCCCTATAATTTTAGGGGACTCGGTAAGAAAGGACTGGAGTTTATAAAAAAAGTTTCTGATGAAACAGGGATGATCTCTGTTTCGGAAGTTGTATCTACAGAAGATGTGGAAATGATAAAAAAATATGTAGATATTCTGCAGGTTGGAACTCGTAATATGTCAAATTACCGGTTACTCTTTAATTTGGGAAAAGTAAAAAATCCAATAATTCTTAAGCGCGGTTTCAGCAGTACTATAGAAGAGTGGTTGCTGGCTGCAGAACACATAATAGAAGCTGGAAATCCGAATGTGATCCTCTGTGAACGAGGTATACGAACCTTTGAAACTTACACACGCTATACACTCGATATCTCTGCAATCCCAGCAATAAAAGAGCTAAGTAATCTCCCTATTATTGTTGATCCATCTCATAGTTCTGGAAGACGTGAAATGATTAAATCTTTGAGTTGGGCTTCGGTTGCTGCAGGCGCTGATGGACTTCTAATTGAAACTCATTTCTCACCAGATAATACAGTTTGTGACAGCAAACAAACTATTGATCTGGAAATTTTGAAAGATATAATCGAAGGAAATAAAAAATTATCAGACTTGTGGAACAGAAATTAATCTTTGATTTTTAAATAAAAAAACCTTGAAAGACAAAGTTTCAAGGTTTTTTTAAATATTAGGTAGCGTAAAGATAACTGTGGCTAATTCTCATATTTTTCATGGTAACCCGTAAACCAGATGTTCATAAAATCAGCAAGGTTTTTCTCTGATTTGAAACCATCCAGATTCTTTAACTTTCGATTTAATTGCCTGATCATATTTTCAATAATATTAGTGTTTGTATTAAGAAAATCATATTCAAAATATTTTGTCAGATATTCATAGTTCTTATTTATAGAGCGAATGAATCGGTTATGATAACTTGCTCTGAAGAATGGCTTGAAATGATTGATTTTATCTAACCAATAATTTGATGATAGTAGAGTTAGTTTTAAGTAAATTCTGTCAAATTAATTAATCCTATGTTATGGAAAACAATATTTTTCCAATTGACATCAGACAATACTTTAAAATTGTGTAGATTACATGAATATATTAAACAGAGTTCATTTAATGGAGTTAAAATGAGTAATGAGATCAGAGTCAGGTTTGCACCGAGCCCAACTGGTTATCTGCATGTTGGAAGTTTAAGAACTGCTTTGTACAATTATCTTTACGCCAGAAAAGTTGGTGGAAAATTTATACTCAGAATTGAAGATACCGATAGAACACGTTATGTAGATGGGGCAGTTGAAAATTTACTTAGTACACTAGAAGCTATGGGGTTAGAATTTGATGAGGGACCTGGAGAAAAAGGAGATTTCGGACCATATTTTCAATCTGAACGAACAGAAATTTATAATAAGTATGTTAAAGAATTATTAGAAAAAGGAAAGGCATATAAATGCTTTTGTACTTCTGATGATCTCAATAAAATGCGTGATGAACAAAAAGCAAAAGGAATGGATACAAAATATAATGGTCATTGCCGAAATTTATCAAAAAGTGAAATTAATGAGCATTTAACAAATAAAGACAGTTTTGTAATCCGTTTGAAGATTCCACAAGATGGAGAAATAACTTTTTTTGATGTTGTAAGAGAAAAAGTTACATTTCCCTGGGATATGGTTGATGATCAAGTCTTAGTAAAGTCAGACGGCTTTCCAACCTATCATCTAGCAAATGTTGTTGATGATCATTTAATGGGAATATCTCATGTTATTCGTGGAGAAGAATGGCTTTCCAGTGTTCCAAAACATCTTTTCCTTTACGAAGCATTTGGTTGGAAACCTCCAAAGATGTGTCATTTACCACTACTTCTAAATCCCGATAAAAGCAAATTGAGTAAAAGACAAGGAGATGTTGCTGTGGAGGATTTTATTAATAAAGGCTACTTATCTGAAACCTTATTGAATTTTGTAGCATTATTAGGCTGGCATGCACCCGATAATGAAGAATTCTATACACTTCCAGAACTAGAAAAAGCATTTTCTCTCAAACGTATAAACAAATCCGGTTCGGTTTTTGATGTGGAAAAACTTAATTGGATGAATGGTCAGTACCTTCGAAACACAGACCTCAAAATTATTGGAGAATATGCCAGAACATTTTTCAATAAAGCTGGATATAACATTCCAAATGAAAAACATTATCTAGAACTCGTAGATATTGCTCGGAATCGAATTAATAAACTGGATGAAGTAACTGAATTCGCTAAACCATTCTTTAGTGAACTTAATTTTTCTGAAGAAGATAAATTGATCTTAGAAACAGAAAGCTCACAAACTCTTTTTAAATTCTGGATCAAGAACATCGAAGAGGCTCCGGTGTTAAATGAAGAAATTGTAAACGAACTTTTAAAACGTTCAGCTCAGGAATTAGGAATCAAAGGGAAAAACCTCTATCCCCCATTAAGACTTGCACTATACGGAAGTGAACATGGACCTGAACTTCCCACAATTATGGACATTTTAGAAAGAGGTAAAGTTGTTGATCGATTTAAGAATGCTCTTAAATGAGGAACTATGAAATATTATAAAAAGCTTATAGGAGAGCAATGTTATCTATCTCCAATAAATGTTGAAGATGCAGATCAATATTGTATTTGGTTGAATGATCTTGAAGTTTCTTCAAATTTACTCATTTTTAGTCAGCAGTTAAGTTTAGAAAGAGAGAAGTCAATATTACAGGATATGATTAAGAATAGTGCTCAGATCTTTGCAATAGTAGATGCAACCAATGATAAATTAATTGGGAATTGCAGCATCTTCAGAATTAATGAACGTAATCGTAAAGCTGAAGTTGGTATCTTTATCGGTGATAAAAATTGTTGGAGCAAAGGATATGGTTCAGAAGCTCTCTCACTGCTTATAGATTACGGTTTTAACATCTTAAATTTGAACAACATTATGCTGGAAGTTTTTGGTTACAACGAACGTGCGATTAAAGCCTACAAAAAAATTGGGTTCAAAGAAATTGGCAGAAGAAGAGAAGCAATAATTTTTGCTGGAGATAAACATGATGAAATTTACATGGATATTCTGGCATCAGAATTTGAAAGCATATACATAAAAAAATATAAAAAATGAATTAGGAATTTATGTTCAACAAAATCATCGGACAAGATAAGGCTGTTGAAGTTTTAAAAAGAGCCTTAATTCAGAATAAAGTTGCTAACAGCTATTTATTTTACGGACCAGAGGGTGTTGGTAAATTTACAACTGCTTTATACTTGGGAATGGCAATGAATTGCCATTCCACTTTAGATAAACGTCCTTGCGGTATTTGTCCATCCTGTAAAAAATTCCTTTCATTTTCTCATCCCGATCTTATTTATGTTTTTCCTTTCCCAAAAGAAACTAACAAACCAGATATTTCTATTGAAGGTGAAATTAAAGTTGAAAAAATACTGAATGAATATAAAGCATATATCGATAATAAAATTTCAACTCCCTGGAAGGAATATTTTTTTAGTAAGAATATCGGGATTCGTATAGCAAGTATTCGTATGTTAGAACACAGAGTTCAACTCTCTCCAAATGAAGGAAATTATAAGATTTGTATTATTGAACATGCTGACACAATGACAATACAAGCTGCTAATGCTTTTCTCAAAACTTTAGAAGAACCACCTGAAGATACAATAATTATTCTTACAACTTCAAAACCAAACTCGTTGTTACCAACTATTATCTCTCGTTGTCAGCAGCTTCCATTTCATCCAATTTCCAAAAATAAGATCGAAGAAAAATTATTAGATTTTGAAACTCTGGAAATGTTTGAAGCAAAAATGTTGGCAAGAATTTCCAATGGGAACATGGAAAAGGCATTGAGGTTAATGGAAGGTGGGAAAATTGAAGTTAGAGAACAAACTTTGCAGTTTTTAAACTATATCATAAATAAAAATGACCTCAAATTCATTGAGTTATCTACTCAATTTAGAACTTCAAAAAATCTCACGAAATTGCAAGAGATGATCTCACAGTTAATTATCTGGATGAGTGATCTTGCATATTTCAAGCATCAGCAATCTGAAATAACTAATCTGGATAAAACTGAAATTCTGGAAGAATTATACGATAGGAACCAGGAAGTTGAAGATTATGCTCCGGATCTGATCAATTTTATGGAAGAAATGTTACAGAGACTCAATGGTCATGTGAATCCACAATTGGTAATAATTGAAATATATAATAGATTTACAGATATCTTTTGCATGTAATAGATATTAGACATGATTTACAGGATGGACTGAATGAAATTGGAATATAAAGTGAGAATAGAAAAATATAACCCTGTTGATCATGTAGATCCCGTCAACAATTTTTTAATGGAGAATTAATGGAAGATAAAGACAGATCAAAAAGTAATTTTATTCGTGATATAATTGATAATGATCTTTTGGAAGGGAAAAATAATGGCAGAGTTCACACAAGATTCCCACCCGAACCAAATGGTCATCTGCATATTGGTCATGCAAAGGCTATCTTGGTTAATTATAGCATTGCTCAGGATTATAATGGGAAATTCAATCTTCGCTTTGATGACACAAATCCTATAAAAGAAGATGAAGCATATGTAAATGCAATAATTAATGACATCAAGTGGTTAGGAGCAAACTGGGAAGATCGTCTGTTTTACGCATCAGATTACTTCGAAGAAATGTATGATTTTGCAGTTCAGCTAATTAAAGCAGGAAGGGCTTTTGTTGATAGCCAGTCAGCTGAAGAGATCCGTGAAAATCGTGGTACAGTTAGATCCCCAGGCGTAAATAGTCCTTTCAGAGAAAGATCAATTAATGAAAATCTAGATCTTTTTGGAAGAATGAAAAATGGAGAATTCGAAGACGGAGCACATGTCCTGCGTGCAAAGATCGATATGTCATCTCCAAATATGCTGATGCGTGATCCATTGATGTACCGCATACGTCATACACCTCATCACCGCACGGGAGATAAATGGTGTATTTATCCAATTTATGATTGGGCTCATGGTTTGGAAGATTCACTGGAGGGGATTACACACTCTTTATGCTCTTTAGAATTCCAGGCACATCGCCCGCTTTATGATTGGTTTCTTCTCGAACTTGGAGTTCATAAACCTCAGCAGATCGAATTTGCCAGATTGAATCTGAATTACACAGTTATGAGTAAAAGAAAACTTTTAGAGCTTGTGGAACAAAATCTTGTTTCCGGTTGGGATGATCCTCGTCTTCCAACTTTATCAGGTTTACGTCGCAGAGGTTTTACACCTGAAGCAATCCAAAATTTCATTAATAAAGTTGGAGTTGCCAAAGCTCATAGTATTGTGGATTATGCATTGTTGGAACACTCTATTCGCGAAGTATTAAATAAACAGGCGCCGCGCGTAATGTCTGTGCTGAATCCTCTAAAAATTGTTATTACAAATTATCCGATTGAGCAAGTAGAAGAGATAGATGCTGTTAATAACCCTGAGGACCCGGATGCTGGAACCAGAAAAGTTCCATTCTCAAAAGAACTCTACATTGAGCGAGAAGATTTCATGGAAGATCCTCCAAAAAAATTCTTCCGACTTGCACCTGGACGTGAAGTTCGTTTCCGCTATGCCTATTTCATTACTTGTAACGAAGTTATAAAGGATGAAAATGGAGAGATATTAGAACTGCAATGTACATACGATCCAGCTTCAAAAGGTGGAAAATCCCCTGATGGGAGAAAAGTGAAGGCAACCTTACATTGGATTTCTGTAGAACACGCTGTTGACGCTGAAGTAAGATTATATGATAGATTGATTACTGTGCCCGATACTAACAATCTGGAAGAGGGAAAAACATTTATGGACTATATAAATCCAGATTCTTTGAAAATATTAGATAATTGTAAATTGGAAGCTCAATTAGCAAAAGCTGATCCGGGTTATCGCTGTCAATTTGAACGTTTGGGCTATTTCTGTGTTGATCCAGATTCAACACCTCAAAAACCAGTTTTTAATAGAACGGTAACCTTGAGAGATACTTGGGCTCGAATGCAAAATAAGTAGTATATTAAATCTTAATAAATTTTTCTAATTGTAATTGGATAATTTTTAAAGATTTCAAAAAAAATATGAAGAGTTGTTAAATTATGAGTAAAGCATTAATTGCAGTAGTCGATGATGAACTTGATATTCTGAACCTGGTTGCCATAAACCTGGAAAAAGCCGGGTTTGAAACAGAAAAATTTGAACTGGCAGATGAACTTCACAAATTTTTGAATAGCAGGATTCCAGATCTCATTGTACTAGACCTAATGCTACCTGATGCTGATGGATTTGATGTTTGTCGTGATTTAAAGAAAAATGAAAAATTTACTAATATCCCAATAATAATGCTTACGGCAAAAGGTGATGAAACTGATCGTGTACTAGGACTGGAATTTGGTGCAGATGATTATGTTGTAAAACCGTTTTCTCCAAGGGAATTGGTTGCTAGAGTAAAGGCGGTATTACGTAGGGGGAAAGTAAAAGAAGAAGCTAAACAAATCATCGAAATTGGAAAAATGTTAAAAATTGATCTACTAAAAATAAAAGTTATGGTTAACGAGAGAAGAGTAGAAACAACTCCGACTGAATTTAAGATTGTTAAGTTGCTTTCTTCCCGAATTGGCTGGGTTTACTCCCGCAATCAGATCTTAGACCATCTTTGGGGAAATGATAAGATTGTTGTAGATAGAACAATAGATGTTCATATTCGCAACCTGCGAGAAAAACTGGGAGAAGCAGGAAAATTCATTAAAAATGTACGTGGTATTGGTTATAAAATGGAAGAGTAAATGAAGCTTCTAAATAAATCAATTCGTACAATATTTATTATTTTCATACTTTATACTGTACTGTCTTATATAATTATTACTTATTTCATTCCATATTCAAACCTTTTATCAGGTATGAGTGTTCTAACAATTATTGCCTTTCTTATCTCGATTTTTTACTCTTACTCAATTATTAAACCTATTGAAAAGCTTAAAGATCGTATTGAAAATATTTCCAATGGTGAAATCTCACAATTAAATTACCCTCTTAACAAACAGTATAGCAAGATTTTCAACAATCTTAATGAAATTTCAAATAAACTCCAGCAGTATGATACGAAACTTTCCAAACGAAAAGAAGGATTTAATATCATAATTGAATCGATAAAAGAAGCAATCTGGATACAAGACAGTAAAGGTTTGATTCGTACTTATAACACAAGTTTTGCTAATCTTGTAGAAATGACAGAAATTAAAAACCAGTATTTTTGGAATGTGATCCGCACCAAAGAGCTCTATGATATCGTTGATAAATATTTCAAAAATCCGGTAAGTAAGACAAAAAAGCTCGAGTTCGATTCAAAACATTTTCTATGCAGCACATCATATTCTGAATTCAGCAAAGAAACAGTATTTATTCTTTATGACATCACAGAGTTTAGAAAGCTGGAGACAATAAAAAAAGATTTTGTACTAAATGTTTCACACGAATTGCGAACACCTCTTACATCCATAAAAGGATACCTGGAAACTTTCGAAGATGATCTTGATGAAAAGAATAAGGGTTATGTAGAAATTATCAAACGTAACACTGAAAGACTAATTCACATTGTGAATGACCTACTTACTTTATCTAGATTAGAGCATGAAAATTCACTTAAAATGGAAATATTCAAGATTGATCAATTTCTTTATAATATTTCTCACATCTTTACTCAGAGGGTAGAAGAAAAGGGTTTGAAACTGGTTATTGAGCAGAATAAGAATGAATCTGAGATGCAAGCTGATGTTTATCAATTAGAACAAGTTTTTATTAATCTTATAGATAATGCAATTAAATATACTGATAAAGGTGAAATTACAGTTATTGCTGAAGACACAGAAAATTATTTAAGATTCATAATATCCGACAGTGGATATGGAATTGCAACAGAACATCTTCCACGACTTTTTGAAAGATTTTATGTAGTAGATAAATCTCGCTCTCGTAGAATGGGTGGAACTGGATTGGGTCTTTCAATTGTTAAGCATATAGTTAATCTGCATGGTGGAACAATTAATGTAGAAAGTGAAGTTGGAGTTGGAACGAAATTTTTAATAGCCTTTCCAAAAACATTAACAAAATGAACAAAGACAATATAGTTCGTGAGTATCTCCCTTTAGTTCGTAGTATTGCTTCCAAATACAATAAACTGGGAATTCCTCAGGAAGACTTGGAACAAGAAGGCATGATCGGACTGTTGAAAGCTTCTGATAAATATGATGAAAATAAAGGTGCAAAATTTAGCACTTACGCTACTTTTTGGATAAGGAAATACATTTTACAGGCAGTAGATAAAGAAAAAAAAATAACATTCAATTCAATTGAACTAAATGAAGAGATCACACAGGATAAAACAGAAACAACTCAGAATCCAGAATTGGAAATACTTAAATTTTCGGATGGAATGCCGGAAGCCGAAAAGCTTGTATTGAAATTATTATATGAAGATCAACTTACCCTGAAAGAAATTGCAGATCAACTTGGAATATCTCGGGAACGTGTACGGCAATTTAAGGAAAAAGCTCTGCGTAGAATGAGAGTGAAACAGATCGATGAAGTGTAATGGGGAATCCCTCTTCTATCTCCCTTATCACTAAGGGAGAACATAAGAATCTATGAAAGAACTTTCTTCCTGCTATTCTACTTTTCCCTTTTGACAAAACGTACTGCAAAGGATTCAAAGGTGTAAAATGACTCGAATATTTAATGTGAAGCAATTAAAAGAAAGAAGAAGAGAACTTCGCAACAATCAAACACCTGCTGAGAAGAAAC
>Ga0307987_1001005_pt1 | contig 16027 bp, 10 predicted proteins | sample EllFjometagen181_FD_203157 | JGI IMG/M metagenome (GOLD analysis project Ga0307987, IMG submission 203157) | Marine microbial communities from Ellis Fjord, Antarctic Ocean - #181 | ecosystem: Environmental > Aquatic > Marine > Unclassified | place: Southern Ocean | collected 2014-10-08
CACATCACACAGAAGCTGACGGATCTGCCTTCTTGTCGTTGGATCAAGGGCTGAAAAAGGCTCATCCATGAGCAAAAGCCTTGGGTTGACAACCAGGGAACGCGCCAGGGCAGTGCGCTGCTGTTCTCCGCCCGAAAGCGTATCGGGTTTTCGATCCAGGAGATGCTCAATCTTCAGGCTTGCCGCAATATCCTGAACTTTTTCTTTGATAATATTTTTTTCAACCTTTCTTAACCCATAGGCAATATTCTGGAATACGGTGAAATGGGGCAGGAGAGCATAGTCCTGATATACAATACCAATTCCTCTTTTTTCAGGCAAATCGTTCACAATATCACGACCATCCAAGATAATTTTGCCTTTTTGCGGGTTGAAAAATCCGATAATACATTCAAGTAAAATACTTTTCCCGGAACCTGTCGGACCGATAATGACTGCATAATCCCCCTGGTCCAGGTTTAGATCAAGGGATTTTAATTCAAACTCACCCAGTTTTATACTTAAATTTTCAATACTTAAATAACTCATATACTGGCCTCTGATTTTTCAAATACCAAGATGGCAATAAACGATACAATGACAAGGATAATACCCGAAGTGATTGCCATTGGCATATTCCCGTAAGAAATATTCAGATACAATGTAATCGGAAGAATTTCAGTTTGCATATAGGATCCGCCGGCAAGAATCAAAACGGTTCCAAACGTCCCGATACTGCGGGCGAATGCAATAATTGTTGCCGCCAGCAGACCGCTTTTTGCCAGGGGAAGAGAAACCTTTAAAAAGGTTTCGAACATGGAATATCCCAGGCTTCGTGATACAAATTCCAGGCGGGGATTAATATAATCAAATGTTGATTTTATAATCCTGACAGAATAGGGCAGGGCAGTGAAAAACTGGGCAACAACGATGCCCTGTTTGGTGAATACAAAATCAAGACCTGCTGCCCCGAGAATTTTTTGTATTTCAGGCTTGCCAAACAGCAATAGCAGGCATAACCCCAAAACCAGCTCGGGAAATGCAATGGGAAGATCAATGATGGTCTTGACAATGCTTTTTCCCCAAAAATCAATTCGTGAAAGGGAATACCCAGTGGGAACCGAGACCAGAAACACTAAAAAAGTGGATAAAAGGCTTGTCCAGACGGTCAGTTTCAGGGAAAAAAGCATTTCTTTGCTGAGCAAGGATTCCCATATCTCAGCAAAGGTGGGGACCAGTATGAGAGAAAATATAGCTGCCAGTAACAGGCAGGTCAGGCTGATGGGGAGAACGATCAAGACCAGCTTGAACCAGGTCAGTCTGTGCATCTTTTAAATCCCCATTTTTCCCAAACCTCAATGGCCTTGTCCGAGGCAATATAGGTGTTAAATTTTTGAGCAAGCGCCTGGTTTTTTGAACAATTGGTTACGGAACTGGGAACGGTTTTAATAATATTATCTCGTTCAGGAATCCGGATCACTTCCACTTTCCCTTTGCCCTCTGCCCAGGCCACGACATCTTCCCAGATAATGGCAGCCTGAACCCGGTTCATTGCCACATAAATTAACAATTGGTTAACAGTGGGCCCTGAAACCGCCACTTGATTTTTTACCTGGTCATACAATTTGTTTTTCTCGAGCAGTTTTTTTGAAATTTTTCCAATGGCACAGGCTTTTGGGTCGCCAAGGGTTATTTTGACATCTGAGCGGCCCAGATCTGCAAGTGTTTTGATGTTGCCGGGGTTTCCTTTCGGCACCACAATAACCGGGATATGTTTGACAATTTTTTGATCTGTTCCCGGTTTGATCCAGCCATTTTTTTTTGCATCATTGGTGTATTTTTCGGCACCGGGAATAAAGACATCACAACATCTGCCCATACCCAGCATCCCGAAAATTTCTCCTGATCCGCCATAATGTACTTTTATTGTTACACCCTGCTCTTTTTCAAAATCAGCCCTTAATAGCTCCATGGGTTTCATTAACCCTGCTCCGGCATATATGGTTAAATCTGGACTTGCCCAGGCCGGGATCGCAAGAAGAGACAAAATTAAAACGTATAGTAATCGCATATGGTACCTCCATAAATATTAAATTTATGGGTGTGGTACCACCCGGGTAGTTTATTGTCAATGTTATTGAAATAATCCATTTATATTAAAACAAACAGACCAATTATAACCAAAAACAACCAAGATTATACGAATAGTTAAAGTCTATGATTATTTTGTTGCAAATTTTTTTCCCCATTTGTTGAAAACACAATTAATCTGTCATATTCGAGTATGATTTTAGGGAGGCCGGAAGAATTTTCTTTAATTATCTTGAGGTTTATTGTAACCAGAGAAGGAAACATTTTGCCAATGACTGGAAAAACGCCTGCTCACTGTGAGTCGGCATGACATGGCCTGAAAAAAACAGCTCAACCCGGTCGTGAGTTTTTTGGGGGATGATCGAAATATCTGTGCAAGATATGTTGAGGGAGAGAAACTTTAAATTGTAACCCCAGGGCAATTTCATCAACCCGGGAAGGAAAAAAAATGAAGTATATTGGAGCTCATGTCAGTACCAGCGGAGGTGTTGAACACGCCCCCCCAAATGCAGAAAGTATCGGTGCAAAGGCCTTTGCCATGTTTACCAGGAATCAGAGACGGTGGGTGTCAAAACCCCTGACCGCCAAAAATATCAGCCAATTCAAGGAACACTGCAAGAAAGGCGGGTATGATCCCGGGCACATCCTTCCCCATGACAGTTACCTGATCAATCTGGGGCACCCGGAAGCGGCAGCACTGGAAAAATCAAGGGCTGCCTTTCTTGACGAGATGCAGCGCTGCGAGCAACTGGGGCTCCAATATCTGAATTTTCACCCGGGAAGTCATTTGAACAAAATGGATCCCGATCACTGCCTGGAGCGGATCGCCCAATCCATTAATCTGGCACTGGACGAGACATCCGGCGTCACCGCGGTCATCGAAAATACCGCTGGCCAGGGAACCAATATGGGACATCAATTCGAACATTTGGCAAGGATCATCGGGAATGTTCAGGATAAGCGCCGCATCGGGGTTTGTCTGGATACCTGTCACACCTATTCTGCCGGGTACGATATCAAGACAGCTCAAGCATTTGAAAATACTCTCCAGGCCTTTGACGATCTGGTGGGTATCGGCTATCTCAAAGCCATGCACCTGAACGATTCGAAAAAAGTTTTTGGAAGCCGAGTGGACCGACACGAGTGCATCGGAAGGGGGGTACTGGGACTTGAGCCTTTCAAATTCATCATGAACGATCTCCGCTTTGACCATATCCCCATGGTCCTTGAAACACCGGATCCTTCCCTCTGGGAGGAGGAGATCCGGCTTCTCTATGGCCTGATTGAATAAATACAGTGCTGGACACCATATCCCCCCATGCGGGCCTACTAGTAAAATAGGCCGGCGGAAATTTTATCGTTATGACCGTCTAATCCGCAACAAACTGGGTGAATAATCGGAATAACTGTGCTATCTAATAATTTGATCATAGCGATTCTTTTGCTTTTATTATGGTGATAAAATTTGTAAAAAAGGGAAGAGAGTATTTTGAAGATTCGATATAAAGCTGCTGCTGTAATGACCTTGCTTGGCGTTGTGATCGTCATCCTGATCTCTGTATTCTATGGCCTGTACAACCAGAAAGTTATTGTGGACAAAGAATTGAAAAATCTGGAGAACCTCTCTAAAGAGGCCTCTTTACATGTGGGGTCTCACCTTAAAGAGAAAGCGGCTATTGCCCTCACTGTTTCCTCTGCACCGCTCATAAGAGATGCTTTGCTGAAAAGTAATTCCACGCTTGCACCATTGACGGATAAAATCAGAAAACATGAAATTAAAAAACAAAACCGACGCTGGAGGGAAACAACAGATATTAATGATCCCTTTATTCAAAAATACATGAAAAATGCTGTTGCCAAATTTTTAAAACATCAACAAATATTGCTACCCAGGGAGTATGGTGAAATTTTCCTCACCAACCGCTATGGGGTTATGATTGCCACTACCGGGAAACTGACCACACTTGCCCATGCCCATAAGTATTGGTGGCTTGCCTGTTACAATGATGGACAAGGCAGAATTTTTCTAGATGACAGGGGCTTTGATACAAGCGTTGAGGGATATGTACTTGGCGTGGTAATTCCAATTAAGTATGAGAATAAAATTCTGGGCATATTAAAATGTAACTTTAATATCATGGGGCCTTTGACAGATGTTGTCAAAGAGTTCAGTTTAAATAATATTGCCAGGTTGAAAATTGTTCGTACAGGCGGACTGGTAGTGTCTGAAAAGGATACCATCCCCCTGTCAACACAAGTCAACAAAAGTTTGGTTACATTATTATGGCAAAAAAAGGATGGTGGGGCAATCCTTATTATTGTCGGAATTATTCTCACCTTTTTTGCAGCTTTTACCTCTTTGCTTTTGGGCAAGCGGAGTTCAGCCACGGTATTTGTCAGGAATGTGCTAAAAAATACTATCCGGATATAACCATTTATGATGAATGATTATGCCGGATAAAAATTGATAATCGAATAAATGCTGCAGGATTTTTTAAAAATTAACAGGATGTTAATAGGGCTATCGAGGCTTCGGAGGTATAAAAATATCAGCCATGACAAAAACTAAATTCAACGATGATTCAAATTTCCCCCCCTCTGTTTTTCTTGTTTTAGGGCTTCTAATTTTTTTATATACGGCCAGCCGATATAATTACCTCATTTTTCATACCCTGGCAGAATTATTTTCAATCGTTGTCGCCTGGAGTCTTTTTATTATAGTTTGGAATACAAGAGAGACTGTTAAAAATGATGCTCTCATATTTTTTTGAATCGCCTACTTATTCATCGGCGGCTTTGATTTGTCTCATACTCTCAGCTATAAAGGCATGGGTGTTCTTGGTCCCGAGCAGGGAGCTAATCCTGCAACACAGCTATGGATAGTTGGTCGGTATATGGAAAGCATCTCTCTTTGTTTATTCCCATTTTTATTTAACAAACGCCTAAATTTTACACTTGTATTCTGGGTTTATTCAATAATATCTGTCATCGCATATCTCTCGATATTTTTTTGGGGTATTTTTCCAGTTTGTTTTGTAGATGGACTGGGGCTTACGACATTTAAAAAAAGCAGTGAATATATAATATGTCTTTTTTTAGCCACAGCACTCATTTTTTTATATCAAAAACGAAATGAATTCGACAAAACAGTTTACAAGCTATTGTTTATGTCAATTGGGATGACAATAATTGGTGAATTAGCGTTTACTTTTTATGTAAGTGTTTATGGGTTGTCTAATTTTATTGGGCATTTAATTAAAATCTTTTCCTTTTATTTAATTTACAAAGCTATCGTTTATACGGGACTCAAGAAGCCCCACGATTTGATGTTTAAGGAACTCAGCGATAAAGAGCAACGCTATCGGCAAATGTTTGAAACGAATCAGGCTGTCAAACTTGTCATAAACCCTGAAAATGGCTCCATTGTTGAAGCAAACGATGCTGCTTGTAATTTTTATGGATATTCAAAAAAGGAAATCCTCTCTTTATCAATTTTTGATATTAATGTTTTAACTCCCGACCAAGTGGTAGAAGAAATGAATAAAGCCAGATCTGAAAACAAACTGGTTTTTAATTTTCCTCACAGGCTGGCTTCTGGCGAAATCAGAGAGGTTGAAGTGTATTCCGGCCCGATTCAATTTGGTGAAAACACATTTCTTTATTCCATAATTTATGATATCACGAAACGCAAACAAGCTGAACAAAAGATAAAAAGTCATGCCGATAATCTGAATGCTATATTCAACAGTGCACCCAATATCCTTGCACTTGTCAATGGAGAGGGAAGAGTTGAAATGATCAATGATAGCGGCGCTGTTTTTTGGGGAAAAGAAAAACAAGCGCTTTTAGGATGTTTGAGTGGTGAAGTTTTCAATTGTTTGAATTCCTTTGACGGTAAGGGGTGTGGGCGAAATCCTGATTGTTCTGAGTGCCCTGTTCGAGTGAGAATCCTATCAACCCTCAACACAGAAAAATCACACATTGAAGATGAGGGCCGAATGACCCTACTTATTGATGGTAAAAAGACAGCTCTGGAATTTTTAATATCCACCTCTCTTCTAAAATTAAATGGAAGCAAAAAGGTTCTGCTCTCATTGGCAGATATCACTGAACGTAAACGTTTTGAGAAATCTTTGGTGGAAAGTAAGAGTCGATTTTCCGAAATGTTTGAGCATATGTCGAGTGGTGCGGCTGTTTATGAGCCAACTAAAAATGGTGAAGATTTTATTTTCACAGCATTTAACGTAGCGGCAGAGAAAATTACCCGGATTCAAAGAAAAGACGTCCTGGGGAAAGGACTGGTGGAAGTGTTCCCTAATATGGACAAAACAGGTCTGCTGGGTACCCTGCAGGAAGTTTGGAAATCGGGGGAAGAAGTCCATTTGGAACCGTTTTATTATAAGGATGATGTTCGGGAAGGATGGAGAGAAAACAAAATTTATAAATTACCGTCAGGAAAGGTAGTGGCATTGTTTGATGATGTCACATTAAGAATGGAATCAGAATCAAAAATCAAAAGGAGTGAAAAAAAATATCGAACTCTATTTCACAAATCTAATGACGGTATAATTGTTCACAACCTGTCCGGGCAGATTTTTGACACTAATAGCAAGATAGAAATGATGCTGGGTTATACAACAGATGAATTTAATCAACTAAATGTTCAAAATCTACACCCTCATTCTGATATGGAAATATCAAAAAAAGCTTTTGAAGGAACAAACAGAAAGGGTCACACAAGATTTGAAACAAAGTTTAGCAGACGTGACGGATCAATAATTGATGTTGAAATCAGTTCAAGCATTATTGATCGAGACACAGGAATAGTTCAGGGTATTGTCCGGGACCTAACAGATAGAAAAGAAATGGAGAAACGTGTGCTGCAAGCCCAGAAGATGGAATCTATTGGTAGCCTGGCCGGTGGTATCGCCCATGACTTTAACAATATTTTATTTCCCATTGTCGGCATGTCGGAAATGCTGCTTGAAGATCTGCCAGACCAAAGCCCTGAACATGAAAATGTGCAAGCAATTTTAAATGCAGGGCAAAGAGGTGCAAAACTTGTACAACAGATTCTTACTTTCAGTCGTAAAAGCGAGCATAAAGTTATTCCGGTCCGCATCCAGCAGATTCTAAACGAAGTAATGAAGTTAATTTGCGCAACCATTCCATCCAATATAGAAATCGTTCAACACATTCAACATGACTGCGGTTTGGTATTAGCAGATCCCACCCAGATACACCAGGTTGCCATGAATATTATTACCAATGCCTTTCATGCCATAGAACCTGAGAGTGGTACAATAATTACCGTTCAGCTGAAAGAAAGGTTAATAGATGGAGAAATTTGGCTTCAACCTCTCTTGAATATGGTAAGTATTCCCAATTAAGTATTTCCGATAATGGACAAGGAATACCACCTGAGCTGATGAACAAAATTTTTGAACCTTACTTTACAACCAAAAAGCAGGGGAAGGGTACCGGACTTGGGCTTGCAGTGGTCTATGGAATCGTTAAAGAGCATGGGGGGGAAATAATAGTTGATAGTGAGCCGGGAAAAGGAACTACCTTCAACATATTTTTGCCAATAATAGAAAAAGAGTCCATAGCCATGGTCGAACCGGCCAAAAAAGCCGAGGTTCTGCCAACCGGAGACGAACGTATTCTTCTTGTTGATGATGATGAGGAGCCCATCGCAAGGCTTGAATACCAGATGTTGAGTCGATTAGGATACAAAGTGACATTCCATGTCAACAGCCAAGAGGCCTTGGAGGCGTTTAAAGATAACCCTCATGATTTTGATCTTATTATAACTGATATGACCATGCCAAATTTAACCGGAGATCAACTGGCAGAAAAACTGATAGAGATCAGGCCTGATATCCCGATTATCGTCTGTACCGGTTTTAGTGAATGGGTAAATGAAGAAAAAGCGAAGGCAATCGGTGTAAAAGGGTTATTAATGAAGCCCGTTGTTAAATCAAACATGGCAAACCTAGTTCGAAAAGTGTTGGAACCAAGTGTTGGAACCAAATGAAGATTCAAAATTTGTCTGTTTCAAGTAGGAATAATATTAATTATGGAAGATAAAATTTCATGAAATCCAGGCCGGTTAGCATTGTAAGAAAATTTTTTAATAAGATGATGGTCATCCTATTCGTTTCATTGGGCTTGTGGAGTTTTATCTGGGCCCACAATGAGTTTTCGCATTTTAAATCAGAATCAGAATCTTTACGTTTAAATCATATCCACAACCAAAAGATGATTATCAAACAAGAAGTTGAAAGGGCTGTTCAATACATTAATGAAATAATTAACCGATCCGATTTTGAAGAAGCCCAAAAAGGTGTTCAAGCACAAGTGCTTGAACACCTTATAGCCCACCGTTTTGAAAAGGAGGGTTATCTTTTCGGGAGTACTTTTGATGGTGATCCTATTTTTTCCAATGGTAAAATTACTGTTGGAACAGATAATATATGGGGGCTTACCGACCCCAACGGTACAAAAATAATTCAAGAACAATCCAGGGCAGCTAAAAAGCCGGGAGGCGGATTTGTCGAATATTTCTGGCATAAATTAAAGAATGAAAACCCTTCCCCTAAAATTTCTTTTGTAAAAGGTATCCCTGGGTGGGAATGGACTATTGGGGCAGGCGTTTATCTTGATACAATCGAGGCTGCAATAGCTGAAAAAAAAGACAGGCTTGTCAAAAAACTAAAAGAAGATGTGCTTCGCAGTATCATTGTATTTATTGTTTTATTTTGTATTATACTTTTCTGGTATAGAAGAACATCGAATCAAATCAAGCTGTCTACTGATTCATTTTTATCCTTTTTGGAAAAAGCCCGTACAAAATCAGTTACCATTGATCCTGACTCCCTTCAATTGAAAGAGTTTCAAAAGATTGCTATTTCCACAAACCAGATGCTGAAAGACAGGATCAAAGCTGAAGATTCCTTATTGCTGAGCGAACAAAGATTTAAACTGGCCATGGAAGCAACCAAGGACGGGTTATGGGATTGGAATATTCAAACAGGTGAAGTGTATTACAGCCCGGGATATGCCGCTATGCTTGGATATGCTTCGACACAAGTACCACCCCATGTAAACTTTTGGAAAGAGCTTATTCACCCTGAAGATAAAGAAATTACCTTAAAAGCAAATATGGATTGTATCGAGAATCGTTCCAGCCATTTTAAGGCTGAATTCAGGATGAAGGCTAAAAATAAAGAGTGGCGATGGATTCTAGGGCAGGGAAAAGTTGTCAAAAGAGATAAAAATGGCCAGGCGATCCGAATGATAGGAACCCACACTGATATTACCGAGAAAAAGCTGGCTGAGGATGATCTCGTTAGAAATGAACAAGATCTCAGGGAAACACAGAGGGTCGCGCATTTGGGCAGTTGGCGTTTGGATTTGGAAACCAATGAAGTATACTGGACTGAAGAGCTTTATAAAATGTACGGGTTTGATCCTGCATTGCCTGTCCCCACCTATAGGGAATATATGAAACTGTTTACTTCTGAAAGCTGGAAAATATTGTCAACATCTCTGGCAAAAATTAGAGAAACGGGAATGCTGTTCGAACTTGAGCTGGAAACTTCAAGAAAAGACGGGAGCCATGGATGGATTTGGGTTCGGGGTGAAGCTGTAAAAAATGTTGAAGGTAAAATCATCGGCCTTTGGGGTGCAGCACAGGATATAAGCAGTCGTAAGGAAACACAATCGGCCCTGAAAGAAAGTGAAGAGAGATTTAGAGCACTTCACAACGCCTCTTTTGGTGGTATCACCATACATGACAAGGGGGTGATTCTGGAATGTAATGAAGGGCTCTCAAATATTACCGGCTATGATTACAATGAATTGATCGGTATGGATGGCCTGTCTCTCATGTCTGAAGATACCCGAGACAAGGTTATACATAATATTAATAGCGGATATGAAAAGCCCTACGAAGCCATGGGAATTAGGAAAGACGGTACAAGCTATCCCCTTAGATTAGAGGCAAGAAATATTCCTTACAAAGGAAGAATGATAAGGACTGTTGAATTTAGAGATATCACTGAACAAAAAAAAGCTGAAGTAGAAAGAAAGAAGCTTCAGGCGGCATTGATTCAAGCGCAGAAAATGGAATCGGTAGGAAGGCTTGCCGGAGGAGTGGCCCATGACTTTAATAATATGCTCAGTATTATCCTTGGCAATATTGAAATAATTTTAGAAGATATAGATTCATCAAATCCTCTAATTTCAAACCTTGAAGAAGTTCAAAAGGCTGCCCAACGCTCTACAAATCTAACCCGTCAATTACTTGCCTTTGCTCGAAAACAGACCATTTCTCCCAAGATTCTTAATCTCAATCATATCATTGAAGGAATGCATAAAATGCTAGAACGATTGATAGGAGAGGATATCGATTTTTCTTGGCATCCTGAAGACTCTTTGTGGCCTGTTAAAATAGACCCCTCCCAAATTGATCAAATTTTGGCTAACCTATGTGTCAATGCAAGGGACTCAATAAAAGATGTGGGTAAGGTTAGCATAGAAACAGGCAATGTTTGTTTTGATGAAGAATATTGTATGGACCATCTCGGATTTAAGCCTGGAGAATACGTAATGATCACAGTTAGTGACAATGGGTGTGGCATGGATAACAAAATCCTTGATAACATTTTCGAACCGTTTTTTACAACCAAAGAGAGGGGTAAGGGAACCGGCCTTGGGCTTGCAACCGTATATGGAATTGTCAAACAAAATAATGGTTTTATATACGTATACAGTGAACCCGAACAGGGAACCACTTTTAAATTATACTTGCCAAGAAATACAGAAGAATCCAAGCTTGGGGGACAAAAAACTGTTCAAGAAAAGCTTCAGAAAGGTTATGAAACAATCCTTTTGGTTGAAGACGAAAAATCTATTTTGAGAATGACAAAAATGATGCTTGAACGTATGGGCTACAATGTGTTGGCAACAAGTAAGCCAAATGAAGCTATCCATATTAGCAATAGCTCAGAAGGAAAAATTCACTTATTGATGACCGATGTTGTTATGCCGTTAATGAATGGCCGTGATCTCGCTGAAAAAATTTTACAGTCCTGTCCGAATATAAAACACTTATTCATGTCAGGGTATACCGCTAATGTCATTGCCCAGAGGGGAATACTTGATGAAGGCATAAATTTTATAAACAAACCATTTTCCATAAAGGATCTATCAATCAAATTGAGAGATATTCTTGATGGAAAAAGCAATTGAAAATGCCGCCAAATGAAAGGATTGAGTTTGCCCAATTAATAATGGTCAGCATTGATCACGAAGAAGATAAAATTCGGGAGCTCTGGTTGGATGAAATCAAAGACCGGAGGTTGGCCGTTAAAGAGGGTCAGCAAAATTAAATAATTATAAATGGATAAAACCAGTATGCCAAAAGTACTCATCATAGATGACGACGAGCAAATATGTAAACTTTTGACCAAGGTTTTTAGCAAAACCGGGGGCCAGACTTTTTATCAACACACCTTGAAAGAGGGACTGGCAAATATATTTTCTGACACCATAGATATTGTTTTTTTAGATGTAAATCTTCCGGACGGCAATGGCCTGGAAGCCATAGAAATTATAAAACAATATCCTGATGCACCTGAAATAATTATTATCACAGCGGATGGAAATGTTGACGGCGCAGAACTTGCGATGCGATCCAAAGCATGGGATTATATTTCAAAAGAAGGGTCCCTTAAAGATTTTAAATTCGCATTGGACAGGGCATTTGAGTATCGGAAACAAAAACAGCTCAACCAGTTGAAAAAGAAGATTAAAAGAGACGCGATTATTGGTGAGAGCCCAGCAATATCAACCTGTCTTGATAAGGTTTCAAAGGCTGCAGGAAGTGATATCCCCGTAGTGATAACCGGGGAAACAGGAACCGGCAAAGAGCTTTTTTCAAGGGCTATCCATGCCAACAGCAATAGATCACATAGTGGATTTGTCGTTGTTGACTGTGCAGCACTGCCGGAATATCTTGTGGAAAGCACACTTTTCGGTCATACAAAAGGGGCGTTCACAGGCGCTGATTCTGACAAGCCGGGATTAATGAAAATGGCGGATAAAGGGACACTGTTTTTAGATGAGATCGGTGAACTTCCCCTAAATATGCAGAAAAAATTTCTCAGGGCGCTTCAGGAAAAAGAGTTTAGACCCGTGGGCGGTAAAAACGAAGTTAAAAGTGATTTCAGGTTGATCTGTGCAACCCATTGTGATTTGTCAAACATGGTGGAAAAAAATAAATTCAGAGAAGATCTTTATTTTAGAATATTTTCCATGAATATTAAGCTGCCGCCTTTGAAGGATCGCGAAGATGATGCAGCGGCAATTGCCCAATCCCTGCTCGCTCAAAAAACAGCGTCTTCTGAGAATTTATGCATAATGTCCCCGGAATTTTTAGAAGAAATTCGATCCTACGAATGGCCGGGAAATGTCAGAGAGCTGATCACTACCATTAATTTGGTCTGCAGTAATGTTGGTCCTGGCAGCACGCTTTTTCCCCATCATCTTTCCAGTCATATCCGGGCATTTAATATCAGAAACAAATTCAGTATTCCGGATCATGGTGATACAGCAGCAAAAAATTTATCTCCAGACGCTAAAAAAGTCGGAAAAGATTTAAAGTTCAAAGCGTATATTGAACAAATGAAATATGATTATCTCCAGGCATTATTGTCTGCTGCCAAAGGCGATATAAAAGAATCCTGCAGGCGTTCTGGCCTTTCAAGAAGTCAGCTCTATCGTCTTTTGCAGCAGCATAAGATAAAAATTCCTTAAACCTTGTCCTATTCTTGCGACTGTCCTGTCTTTGCGATAAATTAAAAAATTAGTCATACTGAGCTATAATTTCAGATAGTTAAAAACTTTAAAGCGCAAAGTTAGCCCAAACCCTCCCATTTTTGCGATAAGATTTTGTTATCCTTTTTTATAAATGTTTGAAATTTAACTGTTTTTTTATTTTCGTTGTTGGCACACAATTTGTAATATTTTATAAAGATGTCTTGAAATAAGACATTTGCAAAACTTTGAAAAACCCTTTTGGGAAACACAATATGGATTTTTTAACAATAGCAACACCTGTTACTTACTGGATTTTGATTATACTGTGGACCTGTATACTGGCCTTTTATATCAAGCGGCTTCGTTCTAATGTGCATAAAGGCCAACTCATTTTTGTTCTAATTGCTATTTTGGCAGTGGATGCATTTCGAACCCTGTTTGAGAGCTTATATTTTGGTGCCTGGTATACTTCAGTGGCAGGATTTTTACCTGAATATGTTTATGCCGTTTTAGTCCGTCCGGAAATGGTTTTTATTCCCAAAATTATAAACGTTATTGCGGCTATAATTGTTATCGTGATTTTAATTTTCCGATGGCTTCCCAAGGAAGAATTGGAAAAGGAAAATCTAAAAAATTTGATAGAAAAAAAGACCCATGACCTTAAAAAGAGTAACGACAACCTTCAACAGGAAATAAAAGAGCATAAAAAGACGGCTCAAGCCCTGGTTAATAGGGAGCGGAAGCAATCAGATGAGGCTTTACAGAAAAGAGAAGGGCAGCTTCGGGCTATTTTTGAAACGGCAATCAATGTATCTTTTATCATAACCGATGCCAAAGATCCCGAACCTATGGTGCTGGAATTCAGCCCGGGCGCTGAAAAAATATTTGGGTACGGCAAGTCTGAAATGCTTGGAAATCCCGTATCCATACTTCATTTGCCAGAGGACGTTCAACGCTTTCCCCGGGCGTATCAGCAAATGAGAGAGGGTAAAATAGGATTGTCAGGAGAAACAACCCTGGTGAAAAAATCAGGCAAAAAATTTCCAGCTTTGTTTTCAACCCACCCATTGTTTGATGCCAGGGGAAAAATGGTCGCAGCCTTGGGGGTTTGTATGGATATCAGCCGACAAAAACAGCTTGAGGCCCGTATCCGGCAGTCCCATAAGATGGAATCAATTGGAATTCTTGCCGGCGGGATTGCCCATGATTTTAATAATATTTTATTTCCAATTGTTGGGTTTGCTGAAATTTTAGAAGAAGATATACCGCAAGGCAGCCCATTGCGGGAAAACGTTGAGGAAATTTTAATCGGGGCCAAAAGGGCAAAAGAACTTGTAAAGCAGATTTTAACATTCAGCCGGCAGACGGAACATGAGTTAAAGCCTTTAAATCCGAAGTTGGTTGTCAAAGAAGTGATAAAATTGATAAAATCCACCCTGCCGACAACAATTGAAGTCAGGCAAAATATTGACGGTGACTGTCGAACCATACTGGCAGATCCCACACAAATTCATCAAATCGCAATGAACCTTATTACAAATGCCTATCATGCCATGATGGATTCCGGAGGCGTTCTTTTCATAACCCTTCAAAATGTTGATCCGGATCATTATAATGATTTGAAATCTGCTGCGGGACCCCAGGTTCTTTTATCAATAAAAGACACCGGGATTGGAATGAATGAGTTTACCCTTGCAAAAATATTTGATCCGTATTTTACAACAAAATCAAAGGGTAAAGGCACTGGGTTAGGACTTTCCGTGGTCTACGGCATCGTAAAAGAGTATGGTGGCGATGTCCTAGTAACAAGCAGTCCCGGGCAGGGTTCCACTTTTGATGTGTATCTGCCTTCCTTAAAAAGCGATGAGATTTTTGAAAAAAGCAGCGGGGGGAATATCTCACCCAAGGGAACTGAAAAAATTTTATTGGTGGATGATGAACTGGCTGTTCTTCGGTTGGAAAAAATAATGCTTGAACGGCTTGGTTATGAAGTCGACGTCATCAGCAATAGTAAGGATGCCTTGGCCGAGATTAAATCTTTTCCCGATAGATATGATCTTATGATTACGGACATGACAATGCCAAATATGACAGGAGAGCAGTTAACCCTGGAAATCAGAAAATTGAATTTAAAGATGCCTATTCTTATTTGTACCGGGTTTAGTGAAAAAATTACACCCGAAAGGTGTGTTGTTATTGGCGCAGACGGGTTGCTCTTAAAACCGGTTGTTAAGCTTGAAATGGCCCGAACCATCAGAAATATTCTGGAAGGTTAAATATCATGAAGTTACTGGCAAAGTTTACCTGTCAAATGAAATCAAAATCCCCGGTTGTTGTAATCCACTTGTTAGTAGGTGCCGCTATCTTTTTTGCTGCTGTATCAGCATGGGCAGACAGAACGCCCTATGATTGGGCCCATATCCAGTTAGACTATGTCCGTCAAGAAAAGGTTGATCAATTAGAACGATTCATGCAAAGAATCCACACCCTTGCCCAAGAGGCTGCCCAGGATCAAACCATTGTCAATTTCTTTGAAATGAACCGTCAATATTATCATCTTGGCAAATCCCAGGAAACCCCGGCATCCCTTGTCGCGGATGTGGAAAAGATGAGACAGCATTTTAATGGGTATTACATATCCAATTACTTTGTTTTTTATGACATTTTGTTTGTGGATATGGCGGGTTCGGTATTTCACACCCTCCGCAGGGAAGTGGACACCAATATCAACTTGATTGATAAAAAACAGTCTTTGGGCTTCTTGGGTGCCGCCATTGCAAAGAAACCGGCCCATGAAGTCTTTGTGGATTTTTATGAATACGGCCCTTCATCCGAACCGGCGGGTTTTTTTATTGAACCAGTTGAGAAACAAGGTATCAAGGTGGGTTGGATAATTCTCCAATGCTCCATAAACAAGCTTAATTCCATTTTTGCCGCCACTAACGATCTCGGGCAGACAGGGGAAACCTTTCTTGTCAACAGCAAGGGCTTGATGCTGACAGAGTCTTATTTCAAGGGACAGTCTACGATTCTTAAAGAACATCTTGATGATCGGAATATCCAGGCAAAATTTCAGGAAAAAAAAGGTCACCGTGTTGTTACAGATTATCGTGGAGCAAAGGCTATCAGCTCG